>ENA-OQAJ01000550-OQAJ01000550.1-human-gut-metagenome-genome-assembly--contig:-NODE-550-length-11562-cov-1.777787_pt1 | contig 11562 bp, 19 predicted proteins | sample MGYA00242736_ERZ504529 | MGnify/ENA primary metagenome ERZ504529 (study PRJEB26092, sample SAMD00036275) | human gut metagenome | host: Homo sapiens | study: EMG produced TPA metagenomics assembly of...
ATTTGTATGGGGAAGAGGTGGCGGTTGCTGATACCGTGGATAATATCGGCAATCTGAGCTGGCAGGAGATTTTTACTGATCCGCGGCTTCAGGAATTGATAGAGCAAGGCTTGCGGAACAATACGGATTTGCAGTCAGCACAATGGCGTGTGAAGGAGGCGGAAGCTGCTATGCTGTCAGCCAAATTGGCTTATCTGCCTTCTTTCGCTCTGTCACCTCAGGGGACAGCAAGTAGTTTTGACAAAGGAAAAGCTGCACAAACTTATACTTTACCAGTCGCGGCAAGTTGGGAAATTGATATTTTCGGCCGCATCCGTAATGCGAAACGCCAGGCGAAAGCATTGCTGGAACAGAGCCGTGACTATAAACAGGCTGTCCGGACACAGCTGATAGCCGGTATAGCTAATACTTACTATACCTTGCTGATGCTGGACAATCAGCTGGCCATTTCTGTCCGGACTGAAAAGTCCTGGAAAGAAACCGTAGATGCAACCCGTGCTCTGATGGAAGCCGGATTGGCAAATGAAGCTGCCGTTTCACAAATGGAAGCTACATATTATACTATATGTACTTCAGTTCTTGATCTGAAAGAACAAATTAACCAGGTAGAAAACAGTTTGTCGTTGTTGTTGGCTGAACCTCCTCATGCTATTAAGAGGACGGGCACATGGGACAGCTCTTACATGTTGAAGGAACATTTCCCGGTAGGCATCCCTGTGCAAATGCTTGCCAACCGTCCCGATGTACGCAGTGCGGAGCGTTCGTTGGAAGCAGCTTTCTATGCCACAAATCAGGCTCGTTCCGCCTTTTATCCTTCTATTGTTTTAGTGGAAGTGCGGGATGGACTAATTCAGCAGGAAGTATGATTGTCAATCCGGGCAAGTTCATTGCAACGGCTGTAGCTTCGTTGACCCAGCCACTGTTTAATAAAGGTGCGAACATAGCACAGCTAAAGATAGCTAAAGCTCAGCAAGAAGAAGCAAAACTGAGTTTCAACAGGCTTTGTTGAATGCAGGAAGTGAAGTGAACGAGGCTTGGTGAAATATCAGAGGCCCGTGATAAATCTGTTTATTATGATAAACAAATAAATTCATTAAATAAAGCTTTGGAAAGTACCTCTTTGCTGATGCAACATGGGAATACGACTTATCTGGAAGTTTTGACGGCTCAGCAGACTTTGCTTAATGCGGAGTTAACTCAGGTTGCTAACCGTTTTACTGAAATGCAAGGCGTAATCAATCTCTATCAGGCATTGGGTGGAGGTCGTGACTAATTTAGCATACTGTTATCTTCAACGTGTTGAAGAAAGAGAACGCTGCTCTCCGTGAGGAAAGCAGCGTTCTTTTATGGTTGTCAAGGTTCCACTATAACACAAACCGGATTGGATTCTTCATTGATTCCTGTAAAAGCTTAGCTTCCTTCTTGGACAATTCCCGGATTTTATCCATCCATTCGTCTATTTCCCTATCTCCAATAAAGCGGCATACTCTCCTTCTTCTGTACAAGTGATGGGATAGAAAGGCATGAAATGCGTCAGGTCATCTGTCAGCCCCACATTGGCATCATTCATATAAGTAATATGTTTTTTCTTTTGTCGTAAATACCGTAGAAGGGTTTTCTCTTGTCGTATAATCCCTGTAGAGATATAAAGAAGAGATGTTTGGGAGTTTCCAGAATACCGGTTATAACGATGTAGTTGTCTGTATCCTCTTTTTGTCCCATTTTTTCAGCCGGAAATGCCATTGCCCGGTATGGAAAGTGGTATGGACAGTAGCTTCGTGTCCTTTAATGTCGTAGATTGTGTCATTGAACGCTTTTCTGAAATGTATGCTGCCGTTGTTCAGCCAAAGTGAAGGCTGGTCTATAGGAAGAACGGTCATTGTTCCATTCTGGTAATTTATATATATTAATCCTCCTATGTTAGCGTTGCCGGGTAATTGCTTGAATACGTTGATGCTGGATATCTGATCCATGCCCATAGGGTTACCTGGATTGGCAAATTCCGGCAATGAGTCTTTTATTTCTCCCTGTTCGTTGAAGTAAAGTAACGCACTTGCTTGCGGTTGTCCTATTCCTTCTCCATAATGAGCAAGAATAAGGGAGTCGGAAAAAGTGAAGTAAAGGGATGGGGAAATCTTTTGTGGTAGGTGTACTTGCCCTAGATAGTTACCTTTTGTATCGTATTTTACCAACTTGTCGGGTTGGCGATAAAAGTAGAGATTGTTGGTATGGGGGTGAATAAAAGCAGTTGGCATTGCTGTAGCCTTGTGGATCTTCTCCTTTGTGCCCGATGCTGCCAAGATATTTTCCGGTTTGCTTGTTGAATGACAGGCATCGTCCGTTGGTAGAGACAAAGATATGGTCTTTAGATAACTTGATGGAATAGGAGTTGCCAATCAGGGATGAGTCTGTTGTTTCCAAAGGGATATAACGGACTTGTTTTCTCAATTGGGAGGTCTTTAATTCTGTGAGGTGTTCCAGACTTACGGCAATGTCAATTGCATTCGGGTCATTCGCTTTGTTTTGGGGAGTACAGGAGCCTAATAATAGGAGTAGGCCGCCCAGCATGATTTGCTTCTTCATAGTAGTATTGTTTTATGGAAGAAAAGAAGTTGTTTGCATGGGCAACTTCTTTTCTTTGTGTTTAAATGATGTTGTGTTTATTATCTTGCAGCAAAAAACAAGGAGTTTCCTGTAACTATTCTTGCGGTAGCAATACCTTGTGCATCAGGAGTGACAGTCATGGAGGTTCCGTTTTGCAGGCTCAAAGTAGCTGTCCCGTCTTCGTTCATTTTCACAAGTTCGAAGCTCTGTCCGTCGGCTACGGCATTCCATGTATTGTTTTCTTTGTTATGGACCAAATTCTACAGATTTGTCTTCTCCTTTTTTGGTAATGGTATAACCGTTTTCGTTGGTTTTTACCAAGTATTCGCCATTTTCTCCTTGCACTGTTTTTACTTCACCGATAGAAGCTGTAGGGTTAGAGCCGCTCCAGAATTCGATGGAATTTAAAACCAATACATCCGCCAGATAAGCAATTTCATAAACAGGGACAATATGGAAAGCGAGAAAGATAAGTTCGTTGACAAACTTGTTGCTTACTCCCTGATTCCAGTCTTTCAAACTATTCCATAATCCGAAAGAACCGATGCATGATGAAAATAAGACGCTGCCACTCAACATGGCGCAAACAAGAAATGTTTTGCTTTTTTTCATGATCAATAAAGTTAAGTTTATAAAAAGTAATTTTATGACGATTTCCTACAATAAAACGATTTAATCGTCACGCAAAGATAGAACTTTTTTATGGAAAGAGGCTTCTCTACCTAAAAAACTGTATCTTTGTAAGCTGAACATGAAAAACTATTAATCAAAAATCTTATAAAAGAATGAAAGAACAAATTCAAAAAAGACTCAATGACTCCAAGGTTCTTCGGTGGAGTGTGTTGGCGTTGGTGGCTTTCACCATGCTATGCGGTTATTTTTGACCGATGTACTGTCCCCTTAAACCGATGCTTGAAAGGAGCTGCTGTGGGATAGTCTGGATTATGGTATTTTTACCAGTGCATACGGTTGGTCAATGTCTTTGCCTTTATGCTTATTATCGGTGGTATCATTTTGGATAAGATGGGAGTGCGCTTTACTGGTATGGGAGCATGCCTTTTGATGGTGTTGGGCTGTGGGTTAAAATATTATGCTATTTCTACTACATTTGCTGAGGGAAGCACTTTGCTTGGAATGAAAACCCAGGTAGGACTGGCTGCGTTGGGATATGCTATATTTGGTGTCGGTGTAGAGATTGCAGGCATCACGGTTTCAAAAATTATTGTGAAGTGGTTTAAAAGGAAAAGAAATGGCTCTGGCCATGGGTATGGAGATGGCGACAGCCCGTTTAGGCACTATGCTGGCTTTGGCTGTTACGGTTCCTATCGCTACTTTCTTTGGTATTACTGATGATGAGGGTGTGTTCCATCCTAATATTCCTGCTCCATTGTTGCTGTGCCTTACTATGCTTTGTATTGGTACGGTAGCATTTTTTTATTTATACTTTCTATGATAAGAAACTGGATGCTTCTTTAGAAGAAGAAGGGGCGGAACCTGAAGAGCCTTTCCGTATGAAAGATATTTGGTTGATTGTAACCAATAAAGGATTTTGGCTGATTGCGTTGCTGTGTGTGTTGTTTTATTCTGCCGTATTCCCTTTCTTGAAATATGCCACAGACCTGATGGTGCAGAAATATAATGTAGATCCGGAATTGGCGGGGTACTATTCCTAGCCTGTTACCATTGGGAACTTTGTTCCTTACTCCGCTTTTCGGTAATGTGTACGATCGGATAGGCAAGGGGAGCTACGCTGATGATCATCGGTTCTGTGCTGTTGATTTTTGTTCATACAATGTTTGCGTTACCTGTCTTGAATGTATGGTGGTTTGCCACTATCATTATGATTATATTGGGGATTGGCTTTCTTTGGTGCCATCGGCTATGTGGCCCTCTGTTCCTAAAATTATTCCGGAAAAGCAGTTGGGTACAGCTTACGCTTGATCTTCTGGGTACAAAACTGGGGGTTGATGGGTGTACCTGCTTTGATTGGTTTTGTCTTGAATGAGTATTGCAAAGGACCGGTAGTAGATGGAATGCAGACTTATGATTATACACTTCCCATGTGGATATTTGCAGGCTTTGGTGTGGCTGCATTGTTCTTTGCTTTGTGGCTGAAAGGTGAGAATAAGAAAAAGGGGTATGGATTGGAGGAACCAAATATTAAAAAATAATTGATTGTCTTTTAGTGAAAATGAGGGTGTCCAGTGTATTATGGATACCCTCATTTTGCTATGTAGGGGTGAGATGGAGTTTTAGTCTTTATCAATCTTCACAATTCCTCCGGTATTAGGATTAAAGATCACTCGTGTATTTACTTTTTTATTAAAAAGGTTATCTATCAGACATTCCGTTGTCCCAAATTGTGTAACAGGTAGTTCTCCGTCAAAATAACGTTTTGTTTGGAGTGAATACGGTAACCTGAGCTTTTCCCGGAATATTGTAAATAACACCATCCGTCTTCTTTTTTTCTTTGCCTTTCGGATCCATCGGTGGCAATGTTTCTTGGTTGATGATGGAAATGTAATAAGGTTCACCGGATAAATTATCGGCATCCAGCATCCCTAGTTTCTTTGAGAAACGGAAAGCTACTTTTTCTTTCATGTCCGCTTCTGGTTTTATGCGGATGGTAATGATTTTTCTATGCGGTCTGTTGTGCCGGCAAACATTTGCATCATGGCTTGTTCCTGTTCATCCAGATTGTCCAGCATGAGTTTTAAAGCGGCTCCGTCTTTGGGCATATAATCTGCTTGCCCGCGGGTCAGGCTGTTTTTGCTTTCTCGTATATTGTAGATTTCTTTTCGCCACCAACTCAGCCATTTTAGCGGTAGAACCGGCTATCAGAATCTCTTCGGTCATAAAAACTGCGTGGGTCAATACGTTTTTTGACCGTATCGGCAACCTTTGTCACAGGTGCTTTCTCTATAGGAGAGGTGGTGTTGATAGCCTTTATGATTCCTTCAGGAGTCAATTCTACCTGTGAGGCCGCACTTTTTGTCTTTCAGTTTTACAGCGTATGCATTGTCCGGGTCAGGAATGCCTATGGAATTTACCTTGATACTGTTTATTTCCCAATGTTCTTCCGGTTGGGATGATATGCCTGTAAGGCGCAGATAGCGATCGGCGTATTGGCAGAATTCTCCGGGCGTGTAGACAACTTTGGTTGCGGTGACTTGCAATTCTATTTCGGTCTTAGGCAAATAATAAACCACTCCTTCTCCCATGGTTCCGGGAGTATATGTACTGACATCTTGTGCGGTGCCGCTTAATGAAACCAGTAACCCTGCTGCGATTAATCCTTTTTTCATATTTCTATATTCTATCATATATGTAAGCAAATATAGCTATTCTTTTGTAAATCTGCCTTTTGTTTCTGTTAATTTCTTCCATGCTGCGGGTAATGCGTCAATAAGATCACTTGAGGTGGTTCCTATTTCTCCTTTTTCTTCCGCTGCAATGTCTCCTGCCAGACCATGTACGTAGACGCCCAGGCGGCATGCATCTTCTTGAGTATATCCTTGTGCCAATAAGGCTGCCAGAATACCGGTCAGCACATCACCGCTGCCGGCGGTTGCCATACCTGGATTCCCGGTGGGATTGAAATAACAATTTCCTTCGGGGGTGACAACTGTGCTCCATGATCCCTTTATAATGATATAGCTTTGCAGATAGGCTGCCAGTTCTTTCGTCTTTGTCAGCCGTTCGTAAGTATCCATGCATTTACCTATCAGTCGTTCCAGTTCCTTTAGATGGGGGGTGAGAATACAGCGCTTCGGCATCCGGCTGAGCCAGTTGCGGTGAGTGCCGAAAATATTAATGGCATCCGCATCCAGCACTAAAGGTACCGGACAACCTTGTATTGTCCATCATGGCTAACGCTGTATCTTCTTCTTGTCCCAATCCCGGACCGATGGCTATGGCTTGATAACGGTCTGTATCTACGGGTTCGGCAAAATAATGGTCGTGTATGTCTGTCTGTACAATGGCTTCGGGGACAGTGGTCTGAAGTAAATCATGGTTGTGGATAGGTACATGGACAGTCAGTAATCCCACTCCCGAACGCAGGCAGGCACGGGCAGATAAAATGGATGCTCCTGCCATGCCATAAGATCCTGCGATGAGCAGTGCATGGCCGAAAGTTCCCTTGTGGGCAAATCGTTTCCGCGGTTTGATGAGACTGCGAATTTCTTCTTCCTCTGTGATATAGTAGGGACTTTGTGCTGTATCAATAAAAGTCTTTTTTTCAGTTGGATGTCCAATAGTTGCCATTCGCCTACAATGTCTTCGTTTTCGGGGAAAAGAAAGGATAACTTAGGTAGCTGAATGCTGAGAGTGACATCCGCGCGTATCATGTTTTGACGGATATTATAAGTGTTGTCCTCACACATTAATCCTGAAGGTACATCAATGGCTACTACCTGTGCCTTGGATGCATTAATATATTTCACTACGGCAGCAAATCCACCGTTCAGTGGTTTGTTGAGTCCGGAACCGAATAATCCGTCTACTACCAGATGCCTTTCTGTCAGGACTGGAGGATCAAATTGTGTGCTTACTTCAGTAAAGTACACCGAGCCGCATTCTTTTAACCGTTCAAGATTGGTCTGACATTCTTCCGACAGTTTTCCTTTGGTGTTAAACAGAAAGACTTCTACGTGATAGTTTTGCTTAGACAACATACGGGCTACGGCAAGCGCATCGCCCCCGTTATTTCCCGGTCCGGCGAATACTACAATATGGAAAGAAGTATCCCATCGGTGGGTAATGGCACGAGTCAGTTCTTCGGCTGCCCGTTCCATCAAATCAATGGAGGCAACCGGTTCTTTGGCAATCGTGTACTTGTCCAGCTCTTTTTAGTTGGGTGCTCGAAATAATTTTCATGACAATCTCTTTTGTTTGAACGTACAAAGATAACACTATTTACAAAAAGAGGTTATGTGAATACTTCGATACTTGGAATAAAAAATGTTATTTTTGCAGCAATTTAATAAAATAGCGGTTATGGATACCATTCAAATCAAAGATAAACGTTTCACTCCTTTCATTCCTGAAGAACGGATCTTAAAAGAAGTGGCACGGGTAGCGAGTGAGATTAATCGGGATTTAGAAGGAACTAATCCCTTGTTTTTAAGTGTATTGAACGGCGCATTCATGTTTGCTGCGACTTGATGCGTAACCTTACCATTCCCAGTGAAATTTCTTTCGTGAAACTGGCCTCTTATGCAGGAACTTCTTCTACAGGAAAGGTAAAAGAGTTGGTAGGTTTGAATGATGATATTGAGGGTCGTACAGTGGTGATTGTGGAAGATATTGTGGATACCGGGGTGACAATGAAGCACTTGTTGGAAACATTACAAGCTGGAAAACCGAAAGAAATCCGTATTGCTACCTTGTTATTGAAACCTGATAAATTGGAGGTGGAACTGGATATACATTATGTGGCCATGCGTATTCCCAATGATTTTATTGTGGGGTATGGGTCTGGATTATGATGGCGTTGGGACGTTAACTATCGGGATATTTACACCGTAATGGAATGAAATTTGTACAACTAAATATAAAATAAAAGGTAAAACAAGATGTTGAACATTGTAATTTTTGGAGCTCCGGGTTCTGGTAAGGGTACTCAGAGTGAACGTATTGTAGAGAAATTCGGTATTAATCACATTTCAACAGGGGATGTGCTTCGTGCTGAGATTAAGAAGGGTACAGAATTGGGAAAGACAGCCAAAGGATATATCGATCAGGGCCAGTTGCTGCCTGATGAATTGATTATTGATATTCTGGCAAGTACGCTGGATAGCTTTAAGGAAAGCAAAGGGGTTATTTTTGATGGATTTCCCAGAACCATCGCCCAGGCAGAAGCGTTGAAGAAAATGCTGGCCGAACGTGGACAGGAAGTATCTGTTATGTTGGACTTGGATGTACCCGAAGAAGAATTGATGACTCGCCTGATTAAGCGTGGACAGGAATCGGGACGTGCGGATGATAACGAGGAAACAATAAAGAAAACGTTTGGTTGTTTATCACTCGCAGACGGCTCCGCTGATTGACTGGTACAAGAACGAAGGTAAATATCAGCACATTCACGGTTTGGGTACGATGGATGCTATTTTTGCCGACATTGTTGCTGCTGTTGAAAAATTATAGTAATATGCTAATGTGCTGATGCAGCAGTCCGCCAATGTGTCAGTCTGCATAATGATACATGGAGTACAGTTTCGTTGGCACATTAGTAAATTGATAAATTAGTAAATTATTAATTATGGCTGAATCGAATTTTGTTGATTATGTGAAGATATATTGCCGCTCGGGTAAGGGCGGGCGAGGCTCTGCGCATATGCGTCGTGAGAAGTATGTACCCAATGGTGGTCCTGACGGTGGTGATGGCGGTAGAGGAGGTCATGTTATTTTGCGGGGAAACCGTAATTATTGGACATTGCTTCATCTGAAGTATGACCGCCACGTGTTTGCCACACACGGTGGCAATGGCTCAAAGAATAAAAGCTTTGGTAAAGATGGTGAAGACAAAGTTATTGAAGTACCTTGTGGTACAGTGGTTTATAATGCTGAAACAGGTGAATATATCTGTGATATCACCGAACACGGACAAGAAAATAACTCTGTTGAAGGGAGGACGTGGGGGATTGGGAAACTGGCACTTCCGTACAGCAACCCGCCAGGCGCCACGTTTTTTGCACAACCGGGAGAACCCATGCAGGAACTGATGGTTATTTTAGAATTAAAACTGTTGGCTGATGTAGGTTTGGTAGGTTTTCCTAATGCAGGGAAATCCACTTTATTGTCTACTGTATCGGCGGCACGTCCTAAAATAGCCAATTATCCGTTTACTACGCTGGAGCCGAATTTGGGCATCGTGTCCTATCGTGAAGGAAAATCCTTTGTCATGGCGGATATTCCCGGAATTATTGAAGGGGCCAGTGAGGGAAAAGACTGGGACTTCGTTTCCTGCGCCATATAGAACGCAACTCTTTGTTACTCTTTATGGTACCGGGTGATACAGATGATATCCGTAAGGAATATGAAATCCTGCTGAATGAGTTGGCTACCTTCAACCCGGAAATGTTGGATAAACAACGTGTGCTTGCCATTACCAAAAGTGACATGTTGGATGAAGAACTGATTGCCATGTTGGAGCCGACATTGCCGGATAATGTTCCGCATATCTTTATCTCGTCGGTAACTGGCTTGGGGATACAGCAGCTGAAGGATATTTTATGGACAGAATTGAATAAGGACAGCAATAAGTTGGAAGGTGTCCGTACGGAAACAATTGTTCATCGCGCCAAAGATGTTGCCAAACTGCAGGAAGAGTTGAAAGACATGGGTGAGGATGAGGACTTTGAATATGAATATGAAGAAGATGCCGATGATGACTTCGATTATGAATATGAAGATGAGGATTGGGACGAAGAAGAGGAAAAGAAATGAAATGGCTGACATCAGATAATAAAATGTTGGGATATGAGCTGATGAAGGCATATCCCAACATTCTTGTTTTTCTACCACCCGTCACGGAGGTTGTAGTAAGGGGAACTACACCTCGTTCAATTGTAACGGATATTGTGGGGACGAGGCAGAAGATGTGAACCGCAACCGGGAATTGCTGCGTAGCTTGCTGCCCGGGGAATCGGTAGAACTCGTGATTCCGCACCAGACCCATAGTGACCATGTGAAAGTTGTGGATACTATTCATGTAAATACTGAATTGGAAGGAGTGGATGCATTGGTAACAGACATTCCCGGTTATTGCTTGTGTGTATCTACGGCCGATTGTGTTCCTGTTTTATTATATGATACCCGAAAGAAGGTAGTGGCTGCCATTCATGCCGGATGGCGTGGTACGGTGGCCCGGATTGTGGAGAAGACAGTTTCAGTCATGGATAACCAATACGGCTCGCAAGGGAAAGATCTCATAGCTTGCATCGGTCCCAGTATTTCATTGGAGGCTTTTGAAGTAGGGGATGAAGTTTATCAAGCTTTTTGTGAGGCGGGGTTTGATATGAATCAGATTGCCCGTAAAGAAGCAAAATGGCATATTGATTTGTGGGAAGCCAACCGTCAGCAATTGTTGGCATACGGTGTGAAGCCTGAACATATTGAGATATCCGGCATTTGTACGTATCATAATAACGATGATTTCTTTTCGGCCCGCCGGCAAGGAATCCGGTCGGGAAGGATATTATCGGGCATTCTTTTAGGTGTCTGAGGAACACACTCATTGGAAGAACGCAGTATAAAAATAAATATGGAAATAAAAGTATCGGAAGAAATAAAGAAAGCCTGTCCGCAGTTTGCCGGTATAGCCATCCGTGCTACGGTAGAGAACACTGCTTATAGCGAATCTTTGTGGAAAAAGATAGACGAGTTCACTATATGCTATCGTGAAATGTACACTACGGATTCCATTAAGGATATGGTTACGATTCATGCCACTCGGGAGGCTTATAAGAAATGTGGGAAAGACCCTAGCCGTTATCGTCCTCGGGGGAAGCGCTCTGCCGTAGAATCCTGCGTGGAATTTCCTTGTATCAGATAGATACTTTGGTAGATCTTATTAACTTGGTATCTATTCGTTACGGATATTCCATCGGTGGCTTTGATGCGGATAAAATACAAGGAGATACATTGGTGTTGGGTATCGGTAAATCCGGAGAGCCTTATGAAGGGATAGGACGTGGAGAGTTGAATATAGAAGGAATGCCTGTTTACAGAGATGCTATGGGCGGAATCGGTACGCCGACCAGTGATAACGAGCGTACTAAACTGGAGGCAGGAACTACGCATCTGCTGACTATTATTAATGGATATAGCGGCAAGGAAGGTTTGCAGGAAGCGGCAGATTATATGTTGGAGCTCTTGAAAGAGTTTGCAGCGTCCAAGGATGAAGAATTAATTTATTTTTAAAATGAGATAATGAAAAGCACACAATTACTATTT
>ENA-OQAJ01000551-OQAJ01000551.1-human-gut-metagenome-genome-assembly--contig:-NODE-551-length-11550-cov-3.861420_pt1 | contig 11550 bp, 10 predicted proteins | sample MGYA00242736_ERZ504529 | MGnify/ENA primary metagenome ERZ504529 (study PRJEB26092, sample SAMD00036275) | human gut metagenome | host: Homo sapiens | study: EMG produced TPA metagenomics assembly of...
TCCGTTTGATCGACGCGGCTTTCGGGGCAGCGCCGCAAGACCCTGCACGCCCGCATTGAAGAAAATCGTGCGTCCGAAGCGTTCGAGAAGGCCGGCATCGACCCGACCCGTCGTGGCGAGACGCTCACCATCGACGAATTCGTGGCGTTGGCACGCGCGTTGGATGAGGTGTTCGCGTCATGAGCACCATTGATTCGCCCGCCATCGGAACGGCCACCATCAACGCCGTGAGCGTGGACTGCCCGGCGAAAACGAATCTGACCCTGCATGTGGGCCCGTCGCATGCCGAATGGGGCGGCCGTCATGAACTCGACACCATCTATTGCGCGGTCGGCGTATACGACACCGTCACCGCCACGCGCAAAGCGCCGGGAAGCGGCTTCTCGCTGAATCTCGAGGGCGCGTATCTGGGCGACCTGGCCTCTTCCGGCAGCGATATGCGCCGCAACCACGCCGTGCTGGCATTGTTCGCCATGGCCGAAGCGAGCGGCCATGAGCCGGACGTGGCGTTGAACATCGACAAGCGCATCCCCGTCGGCGCGGGCATGGCCGGCGGTTCCGCCGATGCGGCGGCGACGATTCTGGCATTGAACACGTTGTGGGATCTCGATTGGCCGATCGAACGCCTGCAGGAAGTCGCGGCCACGCTGGGCGCGGACATGCCGTTCTGTCTGACCGGCGGTTACGCGCGCGGCACCGGTTTCGGCGAACGCATCGAACAGCTTGATGACGATGGCAATATCGTACGCGATCTTACGGAACGTGGGTTTACCGGCCATCTGCTGGTCGGCGCATACCGTGCGGAACTGCGCACGCCGGAAGTGTATGCCACATTCGATCAGATCGGTGCCGGCGATGGCGATGAGAACCACCTGCAGAAGGCGGCGGTCTCCCTGCATCCGCGTAGCGGACAGGCGATCGAGGAAGCCTTGCGTGCGGGAGCCAGCCAGGCGTTCGTATCCGGTTCCGGCCCGTCCGTCATCGCGTTCGTGCCGACGGAGGATGCGGCGGACGCCGTGCAGCGGGCATGGCAGGACAGCCGTTGCGTCGATCGCATCATCGCCACGAACGCCCCAGCCCGACCGATTGTGCATATCACCGCATGACACATATCACCGCATGACAGTAAAGTTGATGGCAATTGGTTTGTTCAAAAGGAATTCGTAAATGACCCAGGCTAACGACGAGCGCGCCGCGCGCAAAGAGTACATTCGCCGCCGTCAGAAGACGGTGTTCAGCATCGTCGGAGCCGTCATGGTGGTCGCCATGGTGGTGTCCCTGCTGTTCTTTTTCCATGTCGGAGGCTGGGCAACGTCAAGTCGGCCGCCGTACAGCCGAACTACGGCCAGCAGCACCGTGCCCCATCAAGGAAGCCGACGGCAGCAAGGCCAAGTATGTGGAGAATCGCAACATCACGCTGCGTGTGCTCAACGGCACGAAGTTCTCCGGCTTCGCCAAGGCGGTGAGCGACGCGTTGCAGAACCGCGAGTTCAACCCCCAGACGCCGGACAACTACACCAAGAAGGTGGATCGCACGATGATCGTCTTCGGCAAGAACGGCGTGAATCAGGCGTACACCGTGGCAAGCAATTTCACCGACGCCATGCTGGTTATGGACGACCGTCAGGACCAGCTGATCGACGTCATCGTGGGCGCCACATTCGACAATCTGCAGGATACGAAGAAGGTTCCCGCCGCAGGCAAGGCGATCACCGGCATCCAGGGCTGCGTCGCGGTGGACAAGATGACCGACCTGCCCAAGGCGCCCGAGCATGATGCGGTGAATCCGCAAAGCTGACCGCCAATCGAAATCGATATAGGCAATATGAAAAACCCGCGCTCCCCCAATCGGGAACGCGGGTTTCGTATTCGAGCTGTTCCAAGCACACTGTTCCATGCATGCGGCGAAACCACCGCATGTCAATCGCTATTCGCCCTGCTCCTTGTACCAGCGTTCCAGCTCGGCAACGGCCACGTCACGCTCCACCGGACCGTTATCGAGGCGGTATTCCAGCATGTGCTTGTACGCCTTGCCGACCATCGGGCCTGGTTCGATGCTTAGCAGCTGCATGATCTCGTCGCCGTTGAGGTCAGGACGGATCGCGTCGAAGTCTTCCTTTTCTTTCAGGTCGCGTTACACGCTGTTCCATCTCGTCCATGGCCGCCGAGAACATCATGGCCTTGCGCTTGTTCTGTGTGGTCGTGTCGGCGCGCGTAAGGCGGTTCAGACGCTCGTACAGCGGGCCAGCGTCCTTGACGTAGCGGCGGACCGCGGAATCCGTCCACGGCTCCTCCACGTAGCCGTGGAAGCGCAGATGCAGGTTGACCAGCTCGCTGACATCCTCGACCATGTGGTGGTCGAAATGCAGTGCCTTCAAACGCTTGCGTGTCATCTTCGCGCCGACGGCGTCATGACGGTGGAAGCTCACCTTGCCGCCCGCTTCGAAACGACGGGTCTTCGGCTTGCCGATGTCGTGCAGCAGAGCCGCCAGACGCAGCGTCAGGTCCGGGGCCGGCACCGGACGTCGGGACCGGTTTCGAGGGCGACGGCGCGTTCGATGACGATCATGGTGTGTTCGAACACGTCCTTATGGCGATGGTGCTCGTCGATTTCCAGCTGCAGCGCGGGAATTTCCGGCAGCACGATGTCGGCAAGACCAGAATCGACCAACGCTTCGATGCCGGCGCGCGGGCGATCGGACAGCAGCAGCTTGACCAGTTCGTCGCGCACACGTTCGGCGGAGACGATTTCGATGCGATCGACCATGTCGGACAGCGCTTCGGCGGTTTCCGGCTCGATGCGGAAGCCGAGCTGCGCCACGAAACGCACGGCGCGCATCATGCGCAACGGATCGTCGTCGAACGACTGCCGCGGATCGACGGGGGTACGCAGCACGCCTTTGGCCAAATCGTTCGCACCGCCGAACGGATCGACGAATTCGAGTTCCGGAACACGCAACGCCATCGCGTTGACGGTGAAATCGCGGCGGGAAAGATCGCCTTCCAGCGTGTCGCCATAATTGACTTCCGGCTTGCGCGAGTCGGGGTCATACGTGTCGGAACGGTAGGTGGTCACCTCCACTTTCACCTCGGTGCCGTCCTCACGCCTGCGCATCGCGCCGAGCGTGCCGAATTTGCGGCCCATATCCCAGAAGCCATCATGCCCAAAACGGCGCAGAATATGCTCAAACTGCTCGGGACGCGCCGATGTGCAGAAATCCAAATCATGCGATTTGCGATGCAGCAGCAGGTCGCGGACAGGACCCCCGACCAGTGCCAGTTCATAGCCTTCCGCAGCAAACATACGTCCTAATTCAATGGCCTCTGGCCACACTTCGAAGTTCACGCCATACCTTTCAGCACCACAAGTTTTCCGTTTACCAGCATACCGTTACCCCACCTGCACACAGAATTGAGTATGGTTGGAATCATGATTACGCCCGCAGACCTTGCACGCATGCTTGCCCATGCTGCGGACGACCATGCCCAAAATCCGCTGGAACCGGACGAACTGCTGTACACATCGCAGTCGGTTTCGCTGCAGCAGCTGCAACAACTACAGCAATTGCAGCAGCGCACGATCATCACGCCGAGCGCGCCTACGCCGGCGATGATGCCGCGCCGGCGCACCGCGGATGGTCCGACCACGTTCGCATCGCTTGACGCGCAGGAGCTGCCGGTGGTGCGCGAGTATTCGGCGGGCGGGCTGGTGTTCGACGACAAGGGTCGCGTGGCGATCATCGCACGTCATTCACGCAGCGGGCATTTGGAATGGTGCCTGCCGAAGGGACATATCGAAAAAGGCGAAACGCCGCAGCAGACGGCCGTGCGCGAAGTGCATGAGGAAACCGGCATTCTGGGCGAGGTGGTCGATTCCATCGCCACCATCGACTATTGGTTCACCGGTACCAGCCAACGCGTGCACAAGCTGGTGCACCACTTCGCGTTGCGGCAGATCGGCGGCGAGCTGACCGTCGAAGGCGATCCCGACCATGAGGCCGAAGACGCCATTTGGGTGGATTTTGCTGATTTGGACGATGTGCTGAGCTATCCGAACGAACGGAAGATAGCATGGTTGTACGCAAGGAAACTCAACAGACAGGCGTAATAGTGAATCAATCCGCACAACGGCACGTTTCGCGTGGCCTTCGCGCGTTATCATCCATCCTCGCCATGGTATTGACCATGGCGTTGATGTTGTTATACGCACCCACGCCATCGGCAAGGGCCATGGAATCGACCACATCGGCGGAGTCGACGGACGGTATGTTGTCCATCAACTCTTCCACGGCCGTATTGACGGACACCTCCGGATACCATCTGAACGCCACGGTGACCAACACGACCGGACAGGAGATTCCCGCGGGAACGCTGACGCTGGCCATGAACGCCTTCTACACGTTCGTTTCGCGCAACGACATCCAGGATTGGTCTGAAGGCAACGGGCGAATCCCCACCCCGCAATCCGTGGGACAGGCCGATGTGCCCGCGTTGCAGCCGGGAGCCAGCGCCAACGTGAGCATCGACGCGGACGCCCATCAGGAATCGCTCGCGGCCATCAACTCTTGGGGGCCGAAGCCGGTGCTGCTGAGCTATTCCCGCCAACGGAACCCCCCTGCTCAATCGCATACGTTCGTGACGCGCACCGGCGCGGGACTCCACACGCCCAGCACGCCGGCGCTGCACATCACCGTCGCCCAGCCGCTGGCCGCCAACGGGTGGACCACCGACAGCAAGCTGCTTGGACAGCTGGTCGATGAAGGGGGTATTTCCTCCTCGAAACTGGCGAAAATCGCCATGCCCAGCAAGGATGACGACGCACGGCTCAAATCGTTGCAGCAGACCTTCGCCAAGCACGACATGCTGCAGGTCGTAGGAGATCCGACCTACCTGCAGGCGATGGCGATGCCAACGCGGTCGACGGCATCACCCAGCCCGCATTGTTCGACATGACCGCCTACAGCGCCATGAACAACGCTCCGGCCTACAGCGCAGCCGGTATCAACGACCGTCAATGGTCCGCAGCCAAAGCCCGGAAAACCTATCAATCGGCATTGGGCGACAGCAACGCGGACATCACCGCATACGCGTGGCAGGGCAACGGCAATTGGACCCTACAAGCGTTGACGAAGGCCCGCCAGCAGGGGTACGGCACCGTCATCGCCACGCATGACTTCGAAGAGGACGATGCGGCTACCGTACGTACCGGCAAGACGGTGGTCTCCACCGATGCCGGGGACATCACCGTGCTTTCCGCGCAGAATGTGCTTTCCGGCCTGGCCCAAGGCAAGGCGACCAGTGACGATGCCAACGCCGACAGCGAGGGAACCACGGCCGGCAGATTGGCGCGATTCGTCGCGCAAAGCGCGTTCTACCAGATGGAACAGCCTTATGCGGAACGCAACCTGCTGGTCTGTCTGAACGAGGATTCCGACCCCAGTGTTGTGGACGCGCTGATGGGCGACATCGAGCAGTCGCCGTGGCTGAACCTCACTGACCTTGCCACGTTGAAGGATGCCGACATCTCCGAAGATGCGGCCAGCATGTCAACCGATATTCTCCAAACGGACGGCCTTACCGATGGCATGCGCAGCGACGTCCAGCAGACTCTGAGCGCGCTGGCGAACTCATCGAGCAACATCAAACGTTTCAATACGTCGATCCTCGTCAAGCCGAACGGAAAAGACGAATCCGACGTCAACACCTGGAGCAGGCAGCTGACGAACGCCCACACCATCATGGCCCTGCACGCGTTGGGCGGCGAGAGCCCTTCCAGAAGCACGATGGCGGAAGGCGCGAACCAGCTCGCGGCCCTGCTGATCAACGGTGTGGCGATCACGCCGACGGAAAGCGTGAACGTGGTCAGCGAAACCGCGAAAATGCCGGTGACCATCAGCAACAGCCACCCGTACCCGGTAAAGGTGAAGGTCTCGTCGCTGACCGATTCCATGCAGATCGTCACGTCCCGATTCGACACCGTGCAGGTGCCGCCCCACGGCGAGGCACAGGTGGCGTTCACCATCCGTGTGTCCACGTCCGGCACCGCCAACGCCACCATCAGCCTGTTCGACAGGAATGGTGCAGCGTTTGGAGCCACGCAGGTCACCCACATCACCAGCGCGCTGCAGATCAGCGACAAGAGCGGTTTCGTCATCATCGGCTTCGCCGTGCTCTTGGGCGCTGTGGGACTGTGGCGTCAATTCAACCGTAAGAAGGATCCCGACGAATGAGTTCTTCCGTTGGCCGTAACTCACTGATCATGGCCTCCGGTACCGCCGCTTCGCGCGTGACCGGCCAAATCCGCACCATCCTGCTTGCCTGGGCCTTGGGCACCACCGGCTATGCCGCCAACGCCTACCAGGCCGGTTCGATGATTCCGCAGGTCATCTACACACTGGTTTCCGGCGGCATCTTCAACGCGGTGCTTGTGCCGCAGATCGTGCGCACGCTGAAATCGAAGGACGCCGAAACCAAGCTCAACAAGCTCATCACCCTTGCCATCACCTTGTTGTTGGGTGTGACGCTGCTCATGGCCGTTGCCACGCCGTTGTTGACCAAACTGTATGTCAACGGCAGCGCCGAAACCATGGCCCTCGCCACCTCCTTCACCTTGTGGTGCATGCCCCAGATCTTCTTCTACGGCCTGTATACGGTGATCGGGCAGATTCTCGCGGCGAAGGACCATTTCGTCACGTATGCGTGGAGCTCGGTCGGCGCGAACATCATCAGCTGCATCGGTTTCGGCGCGTTCATCGCGATGTTCGGCAGGGCCACGGAACGTCCGCTGGACTTCTGGACGCCGACGAAAATCGCGCTGACCGCCGGCACTTGGACGCTTGGCGTGGCGTTCCAGGCGCTGGTGCTGTTCATTCCTTTGACGAGAATCGGCCTGAAATACCGTCCGAAATTCGGCGTTCACGGCATCGGACTGCGTTCGATGGGACCGGTCGCCGCGTGGAGCCTCGGCATCGTCGGCGTCGATCAGATCGTCAACATCATCGTCACCCGCGTGGCCACCAGCGCGCCGTTCAAGGCTTCGGAACAGCTGCATATGAGCCAGTTGGACGTGGCCGGCAACGCCTCGTATCAGAATGCGTACACCATCTACATGCTGCCGTATTCGCTGATCGCCGTGTCCATCGCCACTGCGATCTTCCCGAAAATATCGAAAGCCATCGCGGACCGCAATATCGACGAGGCGCGCAAGGATCTGAGCTCGGCCCTGCGTAATCTCAATCTCATCATGTGCTTCTTCGCAGCGGCGTTCATCGTGCTTCCGTTGCCGATCATCCTCGCACTGCTGCCGTCCATCAGCGTGCGTGAGGCGCTGCTCATCAGCGCGCCGCTCGCCGCTTTGGGCATCGGCCTGCCACTTTCCAGCTCGTATTTGGTCATCCAACGCACGTTCTACGCGTTCGAAGACGGCAAGCATCCGTTTATTTTCATGGCGATCACCATGGCCATCCAGGGTGGCGTCATCATCGCGTCGACGTTCATTCTGCCGCCCACGCAGTGGATCACCGTCATCGGATTGGCGATTTCGGTGAGCTTCATCCTGCCGTATCCGCTGCTTACGCACATGCTCCGCTCCCGTTTCGACGGCGATGTGGACGACAAGCGCATCATCACCGCCTATGCGAAGGCGCTGGTGGCCACGATAGCCGCCTGCGTGATTGGCCTGCTGTGCCGCAACGGCGTCTACCGGCTGGTCGGAGCGCATATCGGCCCCGACGACGGCACTATGAACTGGGGTCAGGCGGTTCTGTCCGCGATACTGCTCACCATCGTCATCGCCATCGTCTATCTGGCGTGCCTGTGGGCGCTGCGTGCCGAGGAGCTCACTTCGGTCGTGGGCATGCTCGCCGCCCGCATACCGGGGCTTGGCAACAAGCCTAAGTCTGGCGGAACGGCCAGCCCCAACGGTAAACTTGAGCAAAGTACCGCCGAAAACGGCGACCAAGAATAACAGCGTAGGTAGAACAATCGTTACAGAGTTGAAGGAAACCATGAAACCTCAACTGGGAGATACCATCAGCAACCGCTATGTGCTGGTTTCGCCATTGCGCGAGGAAACCGGCTTGCAGGTTTGGAAGGCAAGCGATCACGTGCTTGCCCGGGATTGCCAGCTTTTTATCGTCAACAACCGCAAGGCTTTGCAGGACGTCAATGCGACGGCCTCCATGCTGGCGATTTCCCACGACGCCCATTTCACGCAGGTGCTGCAGCTTCAGCACGTGGGCGAGGTGGCGTTGGTGATCACGCAGCTCGATGCCGGCATGTCGTTGAGCGAGTATCTCACGCAGTCCAGCAAGCCGCTGAGCTTCACCGCGATCCGTTCCATTCTTGGTGAGGTCGTCGAAGCCCTGCACGTGTTGCAGAAAGACAATCTCACGCATTTCTCGATCAGCACGGACACCGTGCGATTGACCCGCAACGGCATTGAAATCGCCGACGCGCCGGTAAGCATCATGCTGGCCGATACTTCGCGCGTGCAATCCGTGGAAAACCAGGAGCAGCTTGCGATTCGCCAGGTCGCTTCCCTGCTGTATTCCCTGCTGACGCGCACGCCGTCGACGCTGTCCACGAACTACCATCTTGACGCGATTTCACCGAACGTGCCGATGGAGTTCCGCGTGATTTGCAAGCGTGGTCTGGATCTCAAGGAGAAGGACGGTTTCCCGACCGTTCCGATGGCCACCATCGCCGAATTGGAGGCGTTGCTGGGCGACTACGAGCCGCTGGCGAAGCTTAACGGCCCCGATATTGCGTTACCGTCCGCGGATTCGGAATGCTCGATTGTGAACGTGCCCCTGCTGCAGATTCTCGAGCAGGATGCCATCGCCTTGCCCGATACGCTGGCTGAAACCGGAAGCATTCCGGAAATGACGTTCGAAGCGCCTGAACCACACACTGATTTCTCCGACAGCAAGGAAGCCTTGGCCAAGGGTATGGCCGCGACCGGCGGTGCCGTGAAATCGCTGTGGAACAACAGCCGCGAACTACTCAGCGAAGAGGACCTCGACGGATCCTCCGAAGATGTGGATTCGCCGTTCTCCTTCCCCATCCGTGTTTCCACGCCGTCGCCGCAGGGCGATTATCATACGGACGATTCGCAATTGGAGAAGACCGGTCGCATTCCGGTGATCGGACCTGACGGACGGGTCATCGAGCCGGGCGAGGAATCCGCACGCGCGTTGAAGGCGGAGCAGGAAGCGATCGACGCGGCATATCAGAACGAAAACGGAACCCCCGTTGCGGTGCCGCCGAGCTTTGCCCCTAAAGCCTCTTCCTCCAGTCCGGCCGAGGTCGCCAATGCCAAATTGTTCGGCAAGCTCACCACCAAGGTCGTGGCCATTGTGGTCGCGTTCATTGTGGTGGCCGTCGCATTGGGATTCGCCATTCATGGTTTGACCAAGAAGCCGGATGACGGCATCACCAATACGAATTCCAACAATCCGTGGCCGGAAATGAACCTTGACGACGTGCCTTTCGGCGATAATGGCGATTCCGGCAATGGCAGCAGCTCCGCCAGCGATGCAAACAACGATTCCAACGATGCCAACAGCTCCGACAACGGCAGCTCCGATTCCAGCAAGCCGAAGAAAACCACGAAGAAGAGCCATTCCACCAAGAAGGACGTCGACAAGGTGGTGACTTCGGATAAGAAGGTGCGGAAGGTTCCGGAACCGAAGATGCCAGAGAACACGACTCCGTATGAGATCGACAACCGCCAGTTCCTGTCCAATCCGGACGGACAACAGGGTTACGGTTATTACCTCCACCTCAGCCAGCCCCAGAAAGCGTATCGCATGGTCATCAAGATCCGTTCTTCCGGCGGCCAGGGCTACATTCGCGTGAACGCCAAGTCCAGCCCGAACCAAGGTGAACAGGTCGCCCAGTTCGAGTTCGACGCCAGCGGCACCACCGAAATCAAGTTCAACAAGGCCGTGGAGACCCAGGACATCCTCTTGTGGGTGCCGTTCGACAGCCTTCCCGGCAACCAGCTGTACATCGATTCGGTGCAGATTTTCTGACGCATCGGCAGACAAGGAGGGAGTGCGGATTGTTCCGCACACCCTCTTTTTGTTTCACGTGAAACAACGTGACGGATAGCTGACTTTTTTGAACGCCTTTTTGAACGCCTTTTTGAACGCCATCTGCAAAACCGCCCGCAACCGTCGTGGAAACTGCATTACAGTAGCAACCATGAGTGATATGCGTGATGTGGTGATTATCGGTTCCGGCCCGGCTGGCTATACTGCCGCGATCTATCTTGGCCGCGCCGGCTTCGAGCCGCTGGTCGTCGCCGGCGCGCTGCGCCCGGCGGCCAGTTGGTCAACACCACCGAAGTGGAGAATTTCCCAGGCTTTCCCGATGGCATCATGGGTCCGGATCTGATGGACAATATGCGCAAGCAGGCGGAACGGTTCGGCGCGCATATCGTTTGGGACGATGTTGTTTCGGTTGCTTCGAATGCCGATTCCGGCATCAAAACCGTCACCCTTGACGGCGGCGACGTGTACGACGCACGCGCGCTGGTCATCGCAACAGGCTCAAACTATCGTAAGCTGGGCGTGCCAGGCGAGACGGAATACGCAGGCAAAGGTGTATCCTACTGCGCCACCTGCGATGGTTTCTTCTTCCGCAACAAGCCGATTGTGGTGGTCGGCGGCGGCGACAGCGCTTTCGAAGAAGCTGATTTCCTGTCCCGTTTCGGCTCGTCCGTCACCCTTATTCATAGGCGTTCCACGTTCCGTGCTTCCCGCATCATGGTGGAGCGTGCGCAACGCAATCCGAAAATCGATTTCATGCTTGACGCTGTGGTGCAGGAGATTCGCGGCGACGAGAACGGCGTACAGGAGGTGGAGGTGCGCAACACCGCCACCGAAAAGACCTCTGTAATCCCCGCTAACGGCGTTTTCATGGCGATTGGGCACACTCCTGCCACTGCTTTTCTTAACGGGCTTGTAGACGTCGATTCCGCCGGTTATATCACGGTCGATGGCGCCAGCACGCGTACCAGCGAACCCGGCGTTTTCGCCGCGGGAGACTGCGTGGATAGCGTCTATCGGCAGGCCATCAGCGCGGCGGGCATGGGGTGTCGCGCCGCGCTGGACGCGCAGGCTTATCTCGATTCGCTCAAGTAAGGCTCAAATCGTTCAAATCATTATCGCTCGCCGAGCTCGATTGGCTCGGTTCGTTCAGCTCTGCTGCTGCATAAGCAGGTCGACGATGCGTTTCATATCGTCTTCCGATTTGAACACGATTTCGATTCGCCCGTGCTTCTTCGATCCCTTGATGGAGACCTTGGTGCCGAAACGCTGCTCCAGACCAACCTGAACGGGGGTACCAGCCACGGATTGAGCTTGCTGGCCTTCGGCTTCTTGGGCTGGTCGCTTTCGGCGGCCTTCATCGACACGATTTCCTCGGTGCTGCGTACGGACAGTCCCTCGGCGATGATGCGCGTGGCCAGCTGTTCCATATCCGCTTCCGTCGCAGTCCCAGCACGCGCACGCGCGTGGCCCGCGGACCAGCAGTCCGGATCGGCGA
>ENA-OQAJ01000552-OQAJ01000552.1-human-gut-metagenome-genome-assembly--contig:-NODE-552-length-11537-cov-4.037862_pt1 | contig 11537 bp, 13 predicted proteins | sample MGYA00242736_ERZ504529 | MGnify/ENA primary metagenome ERZ504529 (study PRJEB26092, sample SAMD00036275) | human gut metagenome | host: Homo sapiens | study: EMG produced TPA metagenomics assembly of...
CCAAAGAAATCGAAGGACAAAGTAAAGAACCGGCATCAGGAGCAGAGCCGATGAAAAAAGCAAATCGGAAAAAATCTGATGCAAAAATGGAAGAATAAGATCAGGGTCAGGCTGTCCGCCCTGGATAAAAAGAAACTGGTTCTTACCAATATCCCATATATCTTAACTGCTTTTTATACAAATCGGGCATCATTCTTTACAGAAACAGTCTGGGAGAAGATATTGGGAACAAGCTATTATATGCGATGGAACATGCAGACAGGGTTCTTACTGGATTGCAGCCAAGTTTTAACTGGCGTGATATGCTGACAGGAATTGTAGCAGCTGTCATTCTGAAATTACTGGTATGGCAGAAACAGTCAGATGCAAAGAAACTCCGGAAAGGAATCGAGTATGGTTCAGCTAGATGGGGAAACGCTGAGGATATTAAACCTTATATGTCGGAAGATCCCTGGATGAATATTCCATTAACAGCAACAGAAGCATTGACTATGGAAAGTAGACCTAAACAGCCAAAGTATGCAAGAAATAAAAATATAGTGGTCATTGGCGGCAGTGGTTCCGGAAAAACTCGATTTTTCGTTAAGCCGTCAGTCATGCAGATGAACTGTTCCATGGTCATTACAGATCCGAAAGGCACTCTGATCGAGGAGTGCGGGAAGATGTTAGCAAAGGGACCACCTAAGAAAGATAAGAATGGAAATATTATGAAAGATAAATCAGGAAAAGTAGTACACGAACCATATGTGATTAAGGTTCTGAATACTATCAACTTTTCCAAATCGCTTCATTACAATCCATTTGCTTATATACGGTCTGAAAAAGATATCCTGAAGCTGGTTACAACAATCATTGTTAATACCAAAGGCGAAGGGGAAAAAGCTTCCGAAGATTTTTGGGTGAAAGCAGAGAAGCTGTTGTACACGGCATTGATTGCTTTTATCTGGTATGAAGGAGATGAAGAGGAAAAGAATCTGAATACCCTTCTGGATCTTTTGAATGAAAGCGAAACCCGTGAAGAGGATGAAACTTACCAGAATCCAGTGGATATGATGTTCCAGGAACTGGAAGAAAGAGATCCGCAGCACTTTGCGGTCAGACAGTATAAAAAATACAAAATGGCGGCTGGCAAAACTGCCAAAAGTATTCTTATTTCCTGTGGTGCGAGGCTGGCACCATTTGATATAGCAGAACTTCGTGAGATCATGTCTTATGATGAAATGGAACTGGATAAGATCGGAGACAGGAAGACAGCCTTGTTTTTGATTATGTCCGATACAGATACAACATTTAACTTTGTGATTGCCATGTTACAGTCACAGCTTTTCAATCTGCTTTGCGACAAGGCAGATGATGAGTATGGTGGAAGACTGCCAGTTCATGTGCGTGTCATCGCTGATGAGTTTGCCAACATCGGGCAGATTCCACAGTTTGACAAGCTAATCGCAACCATCCGAAGCAGGGAAATCTCTGCTTCTATTATTTTGCAGTCACAGAGTCAGCTAAAGGCAATGTATAAGGATAGTGCAGATACTATTCTGGGTAACTGTGATACCACACTATTTCTTGGAGGAAAAGAGAAAACTACCTTAAAGGAAATGAGCGAGCTTCTGGGTAAGGAAACCATTGACCTGTATAACACTTCGGAAACGAGGAGCAATCAGAAGTCCTTTGGATTGAATTACCAGAAAACAGGCAAACAGCTGATGACAGAAGATGAGATTGCAGTCATGGATGGTGGAAAATGTATCCTGCAGATCCGTGGGGCCAGACCATTTTTCTCGGACAAATATGATATCACGAAACACAAAAACTATCGGCTTCTTGCAGATGAAAACGAGAAGAACCGGTACAAAGTAGAGAAAGAGTTAAATCCGCAGTACACACCGAAATCTGAAGAAGAGGTGGAAGTAATTCATGTAGAACTGTCGGAGTAACCTTGGGAATGAACAGAAAATAATGAGGAAAGGAATAACTGACATTAGGTGCACCGGCTTTTTAGTCGGTGTATTTTCGTTCCCGTAAACACCTGAAAGAAGTCAGTTTTGGTGAATGTATATGGCATTTTTTAGCAGTGCAATTACAACTTTAAAAACTCTTGTAGTCGCAATCGGCGCAGGTCTTGGCGTGTGGGGTGTCGTAAACCTTCTGGAAGGATATGGAAACGACAATCCCGGTGCTAAGAGCCAGGGCATCAAACAGCTGATGGCTGGTGCCGGAATCATGCTGCTGGGAACTACCCTGATTCCACAGCTGGCAACATTGTTCTCTTAAGAGGAGTGGTAGATGAACACCATCATTGAGAGAATTACGGAAGCGATAAAGGATATCCTGATCGGGCTTATCAAGTCATGTTTGGATAACATGTTCACGTCTGTCAATGAGCAGGTGGGAACCATAGCCGGGCAGGTGGGACAGACACCGCAGGGATGGAATGCAGGGATCTTTAATCTGATCCAGAACATTTCCCAGACAGTAATTGTCCCCATTGCGGGACTGATCATCACCTTTGTCTTGTGCTATGAGCTGATTACGATGGTAACGCAGAAAAACAATTTCCATGAATTTGAGACTTACAACATTTTCCTCTGGATTTTCAAGGCGTATGTAGCCATTTATTTGGTGACAAATACGTTCAATATCACGATGGCGGTCTTTGATGTTGGCCAGCATGTGGTCAACAATGCCGCGGGGTGATCTCCGGGAACACAGCGGTGGATGCATCAGAAGCAGTCGCAAGGATTGTGGATGCACTGGAAGATATGGAACTGGGGGATTTGTTCCTGCTATCCATGGAAACGCTGTTGATCAGTATTACCATGCGGATTCTGTCGATCATCATAACCGTTATTTTGTACGGAAGAATGATAGAAATTTACCTTTATACTTCCATAGCACCAATTCCGTTTGCCACCATGACCAATAAGGAATGGGGCAATATCGGAAACAACTATTTAAAAGGCTTGTTCGCACTGGCATTTCAGGGATTCTTCATGATGGTCTGTGTGGGAATTTATGCAGTTTTAGTAAATGCAATGACCATATCCAGTGACCTTCATGCAGCAATGTTTTCAGTAGCGGCTTATACCGTGATTCTTGCATTTTCATTATTCAAGACCGGAAGCCTTAGCAAATCAATATTCAATGCCCACTAACGGGCAGGAAAGGAGCACATACATGGCGTATGTACCAGTACCCAAAGACCTTACCAAGGTCAAAACAAAAGTAGCGTTAAATCTGACAAAGCGGCAGCTGATTTTCTTTTCACTTGCCGCAGTTGTGGGAATTCCGTTTTATCTGGTCATGAGAAAACCAATCGGTTCCAGTATCGCAGCCATCCTGATGGTAACGATTATGCTTCCGTTTTTCTTCATGGCAATGTATGAAAAAGACGGTCTTCCCTTTGAAAAAGTGGTGGCAAATATCATTCGACAGAAGTTTATCTGTCCGGCAGTAAGACCATATAAGACAGAAAATTTTTTATCAGGAAATTTCCACCCTTGTGAAAAAGGAGGGTGTGCCGGATGGCAAAAAAGACAAAGCAGGAGGCTCAGCAGGAGCGTCTGTCCCTGGCGGAAAAAAGAAACCGTCAGGAAAGAAGAAACAAAAAAAGCAGAAAAGAAAGAGAACAGGAAAAGCGTAGGAAGAAGCAGGAACGGGATCGTAGGAAACAGAAAAACATTCCTACAACTGCACAGCAGAGTATTCCGTATATTCGGATGCTGCAGGATGGTATTTGCCAGGTGACAAAGACCTTTTTCTCCAAGACGATTCAGTTTTATGACATCAACTATCAGCTTGCTTTAAATGAGGATAAGACCACGATATTTGAAAATTACTGTGATTTCTTAAATTACTTTGATTCTTCCATCAGTGTGCAGCTGTCCTTTATCAATCAGCAGGTGGATGTGGCAGAATTTGAAAAAAGTATTGATATTCCGGATCAGAACGATGACTTCAATGCCATTCGTGAAGAGTACCGTACTATGCTGAAAAATCAGCTTTCCAAAGGAAATAATGGTCTGGTGAAGACAAAGTATATCACTTTTGGAATCGAAGCAGAAAGCCTGAAGGTGGCAAGGCCAAGGCTTGAAAGAATCGAAACAGATATCTTAAATAACTTTAAGGTCCTGGGAGCACAGGCACATTCCTTGAATGGTCTGGAAAGGCTGGAGATTATGTATCATGTGTTCAACCAGGATCGGATTGAACCATTTAAGTTCCAGTATAAGATGCTTCCAGAAACAGGATTAAAGACCAAAGATTTTATTGCACCGACTTCCTTTAACTTTTCTAAGAATCAGACATTTTTGATGGGAAGAACGATGGGAAGTGTGAGTTATCTGCAGATTCTGGCACCAGAGCTTACAGACCGGATGCTTGCAGACTTCCTGGATGTGGATGACAGCATCAATATCAACATTCATATCCAGTCCATTGACCAGAGTTCTGCGATCAAGATGATCAAGAGTAAGATTTCAGATCTGGATAAGATGAAGATTGAAGAGCAGAAGCGGGCAGTACGTTCCGGTTATGATATGGATGTGCTTCCGTCGGACCTTGTGACTTATGGAGAAGAGGCGAAGAACCTGTTGGAAGATCTGCAGTCCAGAAATGAGAGGATGTTCCTTGTAACGGTTCTGGTAATGAATACCGCAAAGAAGCGTCAGAAGTTGGATAACAATATTTTCCAGGTACAAGGAATCGCACAGAAATATAACTGTTCCTTAAAACAGCTGGATTATCAGCAGGAAGCTGCACTTATGTCCTGTATTCCACTGGGAGTCAATCGGATTGAAATCCAGAGAGGACTTACCACATCTTCAACAGCGATCTTCGTGCCGTTTACGACACAGGAACTGTTTCAGGAAGGGGAGGCTCTTTATTATGGATTGAATGCATTATCCAACAACATGATCATGGTTGATCGGAAACGTTTGAAGAACCCGAATGGACTGATTCTTGGTACACCAGGTTCCGGTAAGTCTTTCTCAGCAAAGAGAGAGATTACAAACTGCTTTCTGATTACGGAGGACGATATCATTGTCTGTGATCCAGAAGCGAATATTCGGCACTTGTGCAGGCACTGCATGGGCAGGTGGTAAGAGTTTCACCGGTATCTGACCAGTATATCAATCCGATGGATCTGAACCTGAACTATTCTGAGGAAGATAATCCGTTGTCATTGAAAGCAGATTTTATTCTGTCTTTGTGTGAACTGATTGTTGGAGGAAAGAATGGATTGGAGCCGGTAGAAAAGACCATTATAGACCGTTGTGTGCGGTTAGTATATCAGGAATACCTTGCCGATCCAGTACCTGAGAAGATGCCAATCCTAGAGGATTTATATAATCTTCTGAGAAAACAGGAAGAGCCGGAAGCACAGCGACTGGCCACATCATTGGAGATTTATGTTACAGGTTCTTTGAATGTGTTTAATCATCAGACAAACGTGGATATCAATAACCGCATTGTATGCTTTGACATCAAGGAACTTGGTAAGCAGCTGAAAAAAATCGGGATGCTTGTCATTCAGGATCAGGTCTGGAACAGGGTAACGATGAACCGTTCTGCCCATAAGTCCACCAGATATTATGTGGATGAGTTCCATCTTCTTTTGAAAGAAGAGCAGACCGCAGCTTATAGTGTGGAGATATGGAAGAGATTCCGTAAATGGGGTGGTATTCCAACTGGAATCACCCAGAATATCAAGGATTTATTGTCTTCCAGGGAGATAGAGAATATATTTGAAAATTCAGATTTTATTTATATGCTCAATCAGGCTTCTGGAGACAGGCAGATTCTGGCAAAACAGCTGAATATCTCACCAACCCAGCTGTCCTATGTAACCAACAGTAATGAGGGGGAAGGACTTTTGTTCTATGGAAATGTCATTATCCCATTTGTAGACAGATTCCCGAAGAATTCCCTCTATAAAATCATGACAACCCGCTTAGAGGAGACTTCCGAAGCAGGTTAAATCAAAGGAGAAAACAATGTTACGAGCAATTTCATATGTATTAACTTTTAGTGGCGGTGCTGTTTTCGGCATCGCTTTTCTCTGCTTATTACAGGCAGGGAAAGGGTATCCGAAGAAGGAGGAGTAAGTAGTGGCAGAACAGAGAATGAAAGTCAGGGACAAGAAAGTCCAAAAGATGACCAAGGATGGTCTGGTGGAAGAAAACCTGACAGATAAATCTTCTGTTCGTGTCAGTAACCGTGCCAGCGATGTGCAGATGGGAAGAAAACAGGGGGAAAAAGAAGAAAACCTTGTGGATAAGTCTCCCCGCCAGTCTGAACGGAGTGGGAAAAATATTCGTCCCTCTGTGCAAAAATCCAGAGATGCACCGGAACTGATACGGACAGAGAAGCAAAGTGAGGATTTTGGACAGAGTAGTAAACAGCAAAATAGAAAAAGAATCCGTGCTGAAGTCGGAAAAGAATCCAGACTTGCAGAAAAATTCGAAGTCGGACAGTTAGGGAGACTGAAAGATAAACGTGCTGATCTATCAGAAAACAGGGGAGACAGCCGGAGAAATCAGACCGTGGCAGCAAAAAGCCAAAACAAAAACAGCGTTTGAAGTTTGCTTATGAGGAAACTGGTGCTTCTGTGAAAAATGACAAAGATATGGAGAAATTGAACCAGATGGATACGGATGGAGTCAATTTCCGCCATCAGAAACAGAAAGAAAAAGCCAAAAAGTTTTCTTATGAAGAAGCAAGAAAGAAAAAGGAAGCAAAGCAGCATTCCAAGAAAGCACAGGTCTATCAGGCAAATGAAGGAGAATCTCCTGGAAAGAAAAAATCCCGTTTGAAGTTTGGTGAAGGGGAATCTATGAAAACAGAAAAAGCTTCTGTTGTCAAGAAAGCAGGAAGTGCAACTTCCGTAGCATTGCACCGTGAGATCAGCAAAAATGAAGACGATAATGCGGCGATAGAAGGTGCCCATAAGTTAGAAGAAAGCGGCGAAGGTGTTTACCGGCTGGAACAGAGAAGTGCCAGACGCAGGAAACAGAGGGCATCCAGAAAAAGAAGCAGACTTGAAAGACAGGAAGAGAAACAGACACAGGCGGCAACCCGTCAGGAGCAGAAGAAACTGAAAAAACAGATTCAGAAGCAACAGATCAAACGGGATTATGCCAAAGCGAAGCGAAGTGAACAGACAGTAGGAACAGCTACAAAAGGTACGATTGATTATATCAAGAAGATTGGCGGCAAAGTCACCAACTTCTTTAAAGAAAACCGGAAGGTGTATATCAGTGTAGCAGTTCTGATCGGATTGATGTTTCTGATCATAACGAATGTCACGTCATGCTCTGCAGTGTTTTTACAAAATGTGATCACTTATACCGGAACCAGTTATCTGTCATCGGATCAGGCAATCCGGGAAGCGGAACTGTATTACACACAGCTAGAAGCTAATCTGCAGGAGCGGATCAACAACATGGAATCGGAAGAACCGGGACATGAGGAATACCGATATAACATCGGACCTATTGAGCATGATCCGTTTATCCTGATCAGTTATCTGTCAGCAAAGTATGAAGAATTTACTTTTGAACAGGTCAAGCCAGAACTGGATGCTCTTTTTGCATTGCAGTATCGGTTAGAAACAGAAGCAGTCAATGAGACTGTGACAGAGACAGCAACTGTAAGAGTTGGAGAATCTTTGGGACAGGTTGTGACCAGTGGGTATTGTAACTGCCCAATTTGTTGTGGTATTTGGAGCGGAGGACCGACTGCCAGTGGAGCATATCCAACTGCCAATCATACCTTAGCGGTAGATGCTTCCAATCCGTTTGTACCAATGGGAACAAAGGTAGTTATGAATGGTGTCGAATATACTGTAGAAGATACCGGAGCTTTCGCAAGATACGGTGTACAGTTTGATGTCTATTATGACAGTCATGCGGCAGCATCTGCACATGGACATCAAACATGGGAATGTTATCTGGCAGATGATAATGGAAGCAATGAAGTGGAAGTGACCAGGACAAGAGATGTAGATGTGCTGAATGTCACCTTAAATAGTGGAAACCTGATGTCAATCTGTCAGGACAGGTTGGGATTTTTCCAGAAAGAACTGTTCAGTGCCTACAACGATACAAAAGGCAACTTGCAGATGTTTGCAACACCGGTTGATTTTAACTGGTATTCCAGTGTGACCAGCTATTATGGATACAGGATTCATCCAATATCAGGAGCAAATCAGCTTCATAATGGTATGGATATCGGAGCACCGGAAGGGACAAAAGTAATGGCAGGGCTGACCGGAACGGTTACAACTTCTGCTTATAACGACAGCTATGGCAATTATGTTGTGATCAAGGACAGTAAAGGCTATGAACTGCGGTATGCACATTTAAGCAGCCGGAGTGTATCTGCAGGAGCATCCGTCACGAAAGGTGATGAGATAGGGCTTGTAGGAAATACTGGAAATTCTACAGGAAGCCATCTTCACATTGAACTTCTGAAAAATGGAGAGCGGTTAAACCCGATCTTTTATCTGGAAACAGGAGAAGGGGCAGGATTTGGCGGCAATGAATATACCAGTGAAGCAGCACAGCGTTTGTTAAATGAAGCAGCGAGATATCTTGGGACACCGTATGTGTGGGGTGGATATTCGCCAAGTGGATTTGACTGTTCTGGATTCGTAAGTTACTGCCTGACACATTCAGGTGTAAGGAATACAGGAAGATTAACGGCACAGGGATTGTATGACATTTGTACGCCGGTATCTCAGTCAGAAGCACAGCCAGGAGATCTGATCTTCTTTACAGGTACTTACGATGCAGGAGTTCCGGTAACGCATATCGGAATCTATGTGGGCAATGGTCAGATGATCCATTGTGGGCATCCGGTGCAGTATACGTCCATCAACTCTCCATACTGGCAGAGTCATTTCTATGGATTCGGACGATGGTAAGGAAAAGGGCGGTGTAACAGCCGTCCGGAAAGGAGAAGCGATGAAAAGTCTTGAAAAAGCAACGGCAGATTATGAGAAAGCCAAGGAAAAAATGGAAGCATCCAAAGCCAGATATGAAGCAGATTTAAAGCGTTTCAAGGCTGCGGAGATAGCAAAAACAGAAGCGGAAAATCTGGAAATTGTAAAAATTATCCGTGCAATGGATATGAGCATTCCAGAGCTGGAAGCTTTCAAAAAGAGAATGAAAAATGAACTGCCCGGCAGGGTAGAAATACAGAAGGAGGAAACAAGGTCTGATGATGAATTTAGAGAAGATGAAACAGAAGAAATCTAAAAATAGCGTGAAAAAAGGATTGCTTGCGGCAACAACGATTCTTTGCTTGACATCGCCTATGTTGCAGACACAGAGTGTGTTAGCGGCAGAGAATACAGCACCCGCAATTACGATTGAAAAGCCAGATGGCTGGAGACAGGGGGAAACGGCAGTCGCAATTACTGTGGATGCCAGTCATATGCCAGAAGGATTTTCTATCACAAAAAATTGAAGCGAAAGCTGGGAAAGACGGAAGCTGGCAGGATGTGACAGGGAATGGAAGTATTTCCATTACTGGTAATCAGACGGTCTATGTGCGTGTGACAGATGGTGAGGGGAAGGTCTATGAGCAGAATCGCTCTATTAAGTGTTATGACACAGAAAAGCCTACGCTTTCTGCATCTCTGACAGATGGTGTACTGACGATTCAGGGAAATGATACCGTTTCCGGCATTACTTCTGTGACAGTTAATGGCACCACTTATACAGATCTGAAGGATGGAATGCTGAGAGTGCAACTGACACAGAAAGATTTTACAACAAAAACAGATTGAAATCACGGTAACGGATGGTGCCGGAAATACTTCTGAAAAGTATGTGTTGCAGAATCCTTATTATGAATGGGCAAAGAAGCAGGCAGAGAAACAGAAAACTTCAGGTGACAGCAATGGTGCGATGGCAACCACGACCAGTGCAGATGCAACTGGGACTGAGAAAACAACGACTTCACCACTTCCGCAGGATGCACAGGCTTCTGAGCCAACAGATGCAAAAGGAACTGTGGATGATCGGACAGTGACAGGTATTGAGGAACAGCTTAATAAAGAAGGCGAGACAGCAGATTCTGTTACCAAAACAGCTACGGAAGGCACAAAAGAGTTTTATACCATTTCAACTAAGAGTGGTAAGATTTTTTATCTGATCATCGACAATTCAAAATCTCAGGATAATGTGTATTTCCTTACAGAAGTCAGCGAGAAAGATCTGATGAACTTCACACTTTCTGATTCCGTGACACTTCCGGAAGTAGATACTGTTTATGCAGAACCAGAGAAACAGGCTGAAGAAGAAAAGCCGGAAACAACTGAGACAGCTGAGAAAGATAAGGTAGAGGATGAAATCCAGATGCCAGAAGATAAAGGTCCATTTGGAACGTATCTTCTGATTGCACTGGTTGCAGTAGGAGCTGCGGCAGGAGGATATTACTTCAAAGTCTATAAACCAAAGCATGAATATGATGACGAGGATGAGATGGAAGAGGATGAAGATGAATCCGAAGATTCAGAATCTGAAAAGCGGGAAGTAGACGATGCAGATGAGCAGGAAGAAAAGTATAGAACCAGAAATCCTGAGAGACGAGGATTTTTGATGATGCTGTGCTGGAAGATGAAGAAGAGGAGCAGGAGTAAAATGAAAATTAGTGATTTGCAGAAAAAAGCATCGGTTGCGATGGCACTGGCTTCCGTGATTGGAGCCAGAACAAGAAAAAGATGGCTACGTGGAAGGAAACGGTTATCTCGTTTCCTGGTGCGTAGGACATCTGGTTGGATTATGTGATGCATCAGAATACGATGAAAAATATAAAAAATGGAGATATGAAGATCTGCCGATTGTGCCGGAATGTTGGAAACACAGGGTATTGGAGGCACGAAAAAGCAGTTTGGAATCTTGAAAAAAACTGATGCGAGATTCCAAAGTAGATGAAGTAATCTGTGCTACAGATGCCGGGCGGGAAGGAGAACTAATCTTCCGTCTGGTGTATGAGCAGGCAGGATGCAAAAAGCCGATGAAGCGGCTCTGGATCTCTTCCATGGAGGAACAGGCAATTAAAGATGGATTTGCGTCATTAAAAAGACGGTTCGTGTTATGACAGTCTCTATCAGTCAGCACTTTTGCAGGGCAAAGGCAGACTGGCTGGTGGGAATCAATGCGAGCCGTCTTTTTTCCGTTCTGTATAACCAGAATCTGAAAGTTGGAAGAGTACAGACACCAACACTTGCCATGATCGTGGATCGAAATCAGAAGATCAAGGAATTTACCAAAGAAAAATATTATATGGCTCATATCAAGTTTGACGAGATGGATGCGGTCACAGAGCATTTTCAGAAAAAAGAAGATGCAGATAGAGTGGCTGCGGACTGTATGGAGCGTATGTGCGAAGTGGAAAAGGATGATGTGAAAGAAAAAACGGTCCGTCCTCCGAAGCTCTATGATTTGACCACTCTGCAGAGGGAAGCAAACAGAATGTTTGGTTATACCGCACAGCAGACATTGGATGCCGTGCAGGAGATGTATGAG
>ENA-OQAJ01000553-OQAJ01000553.1-human-gut-metagenome-genome-assembly--contig:-NODE-553-length-11519-cov-2.345857_pt1 | contig 11519 bp, 11 predicted proteins | sample MGYA00242736_ERZ504529 | MGnify/ENA primary metagenome ERZ504529 (study PRJEB26092, sample SAMD00036275) | human gut metagenome | host: Homo sapiens | study: EMG produced TPA metagenomics assembly of...
CCGTTATTTCGCGTCGAAACCGAATACGGCGTGGCGGTCACCGGTGCCGAACGCCCCGTGGACGCCGGCCAGGTGGCGATGACCATGTTCCAGCCCATCGTCTCCCGTTCCCGCTCCACCAACACGTATCTGGCCAATGGCTCACGTCTGTATCTGGACGTCGGATCCCACCCCGAATACGCCACCGCCGAAGCGCGCGACCCGCGCGAGGCCCTGGCCCAGGACCTCGCCGGCGAACACGTGATGCGCAACCTAGCCCTGAAGGCCCAGCGCAAGCTGCGCGAATCCTACGGCGCACACGCCACGATCCATGTGTTCAAAAACAACGTCGACTCCGCCGGCCACGCCTTCGGCTGCCACGAAAACTACCTGGTCCGCCGCTTCGTGCCGTTGGAGACCATCGAACACCAGCTGCTGCCGTTCCTCATCACCCGCCAGCTGTACACCGGTGCCGGCCGCATGACCCCGGACCGGCTTCCAGATCACCCAGCGCGCGGACTTCCTGGACGAGGCCGTCTCCTCGGCCACCACCCGCTCCCGCCCGATGGTCAACACGCGCGACGAACCGCACGCCGACCCCGACTCCTTCCGCCGGCTGCATGTGATCATCGGCGACTCGAACCGTTCGCAATGGTCCACATGGATGAAGCTTGCCGTCACGCACCTTGTGCTGTGCGCGATCGAAGACGCCTTCCGCCATGGCGTTCCGTCCGGATTCGAGCAGTATGCCTTTGCTGATCCGGCTGCCGCCAATCGCACGGTCAGTCGATTCCTTGACAATCCGCGCGCCGAACTGACGCTCGAATCAGGCGAATCCGTGTCCGCACTGGGTCTGCAGCGCCGGTATTATGCGGCGGTCAAGGCCTTCATCGAAACCCATGGCGATGCGCTGGCAGGTTCGCTGCCGGCCACCACGATCGACACGATTATGGGGGAGTGGAGCCGCGTTCTGGACGCGCTGGAGCGTGGTGCATACGATGCGCTCGCCGACCGCGTGGACTGGGCCGCCAAGAAGCGTCTGTTCGACGCGCTCAAACGCCGTCGCCCGGACGTCACCTTCGCCCAGATGGAACAGCTTGAGCTCGACTACCACGACATCGCCAACGGTCGCCTGTACGGTTCGCTCGTAGCCCGCAACCAGATGCGTGAGCTGCTGACAGGAGACAACGTGGAATACGCCGTGCACAATCCGCCGACCGACACCCGTGCCGCCCTGCGTGGCCGGTTCGTGGACGCGGCCCTGACGTCGGACGCCCAGTTCTCCGCCGACTGGACCCACCTGACCCTGACCGCCCCCGACGCCGGGAAGCCATACTCCTCGATCCCTTCGAGGCCGAGCCCACCCTGGGATTCGAACAGCTTATGGAAGCGCTGAACTAGTCCGGAATAATACGGTTGGACAACACGTCACAGCACCACAACAAAAAGACCCCGACCATCTCGGTCGGGGTCTTTGTCGTCAGTAATGCTCGAAGTAATCGCTACGAGCAGAAGGTCACTCGGTGACGGCCTTCTTCAGCAGGGAGCCAGCGGAGATACGAACGCCGTAGGAAGCCGGAATGTCAATCTGCTCGCCAGTGCGCGGGTTGCGGCCGGTGCGAGCGGCGCGCTTGACGCGCTCAGCGGAGAACAGGCCGGTGAGCTTCAGGCCTTCGCCGGACTTCATGGCCTCGACGAACACATCCTGGAAGGCGTTAACAGCAGCCTCGGCCTGAGCTTGGTCAGGTTGGACTTCTGGGCGATCTTCGAGACGAGATCAGACTTGTTGTATGCCATAAAGCATCCTTCTTGGTTCAGGGGGCGAGCACTTTTGCTTCGTCCACGTTTTCACCAATGATACTAGCGCATGTTCCTGCGAAACCCGACATCTTATAAGGCTTTTCACATCTATTTCGTGTTCTGAAGCCCAAAATGGACAAAAACGGACAAATCAGACGAGATTATGACGATCAAGCCACTTCATGGCGGCTGCGCCCAGCGGAATTCGTAGCCAATAGAACACCACGCGATGCAGCAACGTGGCAGACAGGGCCACGCCCTGAGGCACGCCGACCGCCACGAATGCGAAGGTCAGCGCGGCTTCCACGCCGCCCAAACCACCGGGGGTGGGCACTGCGGAACCCAACGCATAGGCCAGCATGAACACGAACGTCGTTTCAATCGGATTCGATGAATAGCCGAACGCTTGCAGGGCCGCCCAGAAAGCGAGCCCAGTGGTCGCGTTCTGGAACAGCGCGCTAGGCAGCTGACTGTGAGCTGTCGGGGCTGGGAAAGCACGTCCAGCAGCTGGTTGATATACGTCTTGGCCAGCGGCATAAGACGACGGGTCACCCAGTGGCGCAACGGCGGAATCATCATCGCAATGGACAGCACCACAACCACCACGCCCAGCACGATAACCAACGTGTTTGTCGGGATTGCGCCGGAGAACATGTTGCGGCCGGTGAACAGGCCGATGATGACCAGCATGGAGAAGTACACGGCGTAATACACCACGAGCGCGGCGCTCATGATTGCGGTGGCCGGGGTGTTGCGATAGCCGGATTTGCGCAGGAACTGCAGGTTGACGAACGAGGGGCCCACGCCGGCAGGCATGGATACGGTGGCGAAGCGCCTGCCACCTGGCTCATGAAGACGCCCATATTGTCACGCTTGTGCCGCGCCATCAGGGAACCGAGCGAAATCGACGAGCCGATCCAGCCGCAGACACCGAACGCGAGCGTCACCACCGCCATCAACGGGTTGGCGTTGGTCAGCGCGGTGATGATCTCCTCGGGCTTCAGCTGGGTGAAGACCACGACCACAGCCACGATGACCAGCAGCATGGTGATCATCGAACGCCAAGAGAAGCGGGCCAGCGTCACCGGCTCGGCGGATTCGGCGGTCTCCTCATCGATTATGGTGTTGATGTGGTCTCGCAGTTCCTTGAGCAGCTGCTTGTCCCACGTGCCCAATGCGCGTGTGGGGGAGGGGACCGCGACTTTCTGAATGAACGGGGCCAACGTGGTCAACGTCGTGTCTCCCCAAGCTTCGCGGGCGGCCGCGACTGCCGGTTTCACGCCGATCAGTGCGGCGAACAACGCGAGTAGCTGAACCTTGTCAAGTGCGGTATTGGCCGGGCCGGAAGCGCTGTCGCCATTCAGCCAGCCGGCGATAACCGCAGTGCCATCTTCGAGCCGGGCGAGCGTATCAGGCGTGATGCGTCGGTGCGTATATCCACGGCGATTCGCCACGGACAGATATCGCATATACGCTACGGCGTCCGCCTGGGTAAGCGTGTTCAGGTTGGCGGGCAACTCGATGGTGTGCGCATCCAGCACCAGAATCGCGGACTCGTCCGTATCGGCGATGCCGTATGGGGAGGGCGCGGGCAGTTTGATATTGTGCAGACCCAGCAGCATGGCGAAATGATGCTGAACGGCGTCACGCACGGAACGGTCACGTCGGATGGACACACTGGTGAAACGCACCCAATCCCAGAGTTGCTTCAGATAGCCGACGGTATGGGTTTGCGCGTCGATGACGGAAACGATGAAACGACGGTTGTCCGTGGTATCCAGATCGTAGATGCGCGAGCCTTCGGCCAGATCGTCGTCCAGCGTGACGGCCAGTGAACCGTGGCCGACGCCGGGCTCCTGATGCCGAATCAGCGAGGCGGTGTCCAGTCCGATGCCTTTCAGGGCGGCGACCAGATCTTGGCCCCACACGCCCTTGTTCTGCGTGCCGACCACGAATCGGATCAGCATGCCCACTGTGCGGCCGGCGGCCATCGACACCAGCATGCCGGTGACCGAATGCCACGACAGCACCACCATCACCGCAGCGATGGCATACAGGATATTCCAGCTCCATTTGACCGTGGAGCGGGTGCGGCGTGGCCCGGCGGCGGTCAGGAAGGACGCCATGCCGGCGTAGATGTCGGGCAACAGCCCGGAGCCGTATGAGGTGGCGGCTGAGACCAGTGCCATTGGCAGGGTGAAATCGTTCAGACTGCTGATTGCCGTCGATACGACCCACACCATGCCGTAGCCGGCGAACATGGCCAGCGCGGACACCGCGGCCTGCAGCCATTCCCGGGCCAGTAGCAATTGAGCGAGCACGATGATCACGATGACGATGGTGGCCAGCTGCGTCAGCACGGTGGAGGGGAAGTCAGCCAACCAGTTGATGACCTGGGCTGCGGTGTGTGCGTCGGATTCGACGCCGCGCGTCATGCCGCCCAGATACACGGCGAACACCATGACCACGGCGGCCATCAACAGCGACAGACCGGCCCGGGTCAGATCGCCGAAGTCGCGCGTGCGGCGCGGAGCGATGTCGTCGATGTATGGTCCGGAATCGTTGCTGTCGTCGTTGCCGGGCTGTCCGGTCCGCTGACAGCAAAACTGGCCGACCGCCGTCACCAGAGGCGATCGGCCGGTCGGTAGTGGAGGAGGTCGCCTTGTTCGGGCGATCTTCCGTAGTGGACTGATCCTGTTCAGTAGTCATGAAATGGTCACCTGACGCCTGTCCTTGTTCGGTTCAGTTTGCGGTTCGGTTTGTGACTCAGCGCAGTAGTGTGGTGGATGCGAAGGATTCGAGGGACTCGAGGGACTCGAGAGACTCGCATCGCGCTATCTCAGCGGCCGAAAGCGACGAGCTGGCTGGCCACACCGGTGTAGGTGGCGGGGGTCAGAGCCTTCAAGCGAGCGGCGGTTTCCGGGTCGAAGGACTGCTGGTCGATGAACTGCTCGACCTGTTCCTTGTTGATGGTGTGGCCGCGCATAAGCTCCTTGACCTTCTCGTACGGCTTATCCATGCCCGGCAGGCCCTTGAGCTCGCAGGCGCGCATGGCGGTCTGGATCGGCTCGCCAAGCACCTCCCAGTTCTCATCCAGCTCACGCTCGATGACGTGGGTGTTCGGGTGGATGGACTCAAGGCCACCCATGAGGTTGGTCAGGGCGAGCAAGGAGTAGCCGAGCGCGGAACCGATGTTGCGCTGGGTGGTCGAATCGGTCAGATCGCGCTGCCAACGGGATTCCACCAGCGTGGCGGAGAGGGTGTCGAGCAGCGAGCAGCTGATCTCGAAGTTGGCTTCGGCGTTCTCGAAACGAATCGGGTTGACCTTGTGCGGCATGGTGGAGGAACCAGTGGCACCCTTGACCGGCACCTGGGCGAACACGCCGCGGGAGATGTACATCCACACGTCCACGCACAGGTTGTGCATGATGCGGTTGGCGTGGGAGACGGTGGAGTACAGCTCGGCCTGCCAGTCGTGGCTTTCGATCTGCGTGGTCAGCGGGTTCCAGGTCAGGCCCATGCGGTTCGTGACGAACTCGCGGGAGACAGCGATCCAGTCGACATCCGGGCATGCGGCCAAGTGGGCACCGAACGTGCCGGTCGCGCGTTGATCTTGCCCAGGTACTCCTGGTTTTCGATGTGCTTGAGCTGACGGTTCAGACGGTAGACGTAGACGGCGAGCTCCTTGCCGAGTGTGGTCGGCGTGGCCGGCTGGCCGTGGGTGAGGGAGAGCAGCGGCATATCCTTGAATTCCTCGGCCTTGCCGGCGAGGTGGTCGATGATGCGCTTGAACTCCGGGGTCCACACGTTTTTCCATCGCGTTCTTGACGCAACGGGCGATGGAGAGGTTGTTGATGTCTTCGGACGTGCAGGCGAAGTGCACGAGGGTCTTCAGCTCGTCGTTGATGTTGGTCAGCTCGGCCGGAGCCTTGTCGATCTGATCATCGATGTAGTACTCCACGGCCTTCACATCGTGGTGGGTGATGGCCTCATGAGCGGCGTGCTGCTTGATGCCTTCGGCGCCGAAGTCCTCGGGAATGGCGCGCAGGAAGGCCTGCTCTTCGGCAGTGAACGGCTTGACGCCGTCAACGATCGGCTGGTTGCCGTTGCCCTCAAAGCCGTTGGCCAGAAGAATCATCCATTCGACTTCGACACGCATGCGTTCGCGGTTCAGGGCAGGTTCGCTCATGTATTCGACGAGCGGGGCGGTGGCCTTGTGATAACGGCCGTCGAGCGGGGTCAATGCGATTGCGGGGGAAATATCGGTAAGCTTCATAACCTCCAAGGGTACTTCCAGCCGTGAACCGAGCGGCTATACTGTGGTGCGGCGTTCCCGCCCGAGCCGCACAGGTCAAGGAACGCCCGTGGTTCGATTACTGTGTGCGGCCTTTAAGGCTAGGAGATCACCATGCCTGCAACCACCATTCATACTCCTCCGAAACGTCCGATTGCCGTATCGTCACTGAAATGGCAGCCGTTGGATATCGCGGTCGGTGCCACGCTGGGTGCGGCCTGCGGCGTGATCTTCTGGGGATTCAACTTCGCGTACATGCCGATCTCTTCGGTATTCGGCGCGATTCTGCCCGGTTTCGCCAGCATCGTGCACGCCGTCTGGTACTTCTCCGGTACGCTGGCGGTGCTGATTCTGCGCAAACCCGGAGCGGCGCTGTACGTGAACCTTATCGGCACGCTGGTCGAAACGGTGATTGGTAGCCAGTTCGATTTGGGCTTCGTGATTATCTCGGCGCTGTTGCAAGGTGTTTTCGCTGAGATTCCGTTCGCCTTGACCCGTTACCGCATGTTCAATCTGCCGATTTCCATTGCATCCGGTGCGTTGGTCGCCTTGGAATACGGCACATATCTGATGCTGTTTCGCTACGTGGGTGTGTCATTCGTCAGCCCGCGTGGCATTGTGCACATGATTTCCGAGGTCACCGGCGGCGTGCTTATCAGCGGCGTGATGGCCTGGTATCTGATGCTGGCCATCGCCAAAACCGGTGTGCTCGACCGCCTCGCATCCGGCCGCGCACTCATCGAGCGACGCGCCTGACACTCTTTGCGCCGCCACTTTCCCGGGATGGTTGCGCTGATAGAGGGGTTTCGGGCATGCTAGCGCAACAATCCGGAAAGTGGCGCTAGCCGCGTCTCTGCGGTGATTGCATTGTGGGGTAGCCGATTGATGCTAAGCATTGACAAGTTGATGTGCCCGTTGCCGTGAGACCCCGAGTATATCGCCTATTTGCTGTAGGGCGAGACCCATGCCATGTAGTTCTTGTGCTGCGGCGCGAGTTTCCCGCGCTGCGTTCGATCTGCATTCCGCTTCTTCCTTGCGCAGTCGCCGAGCTTCATCAAGATGCTCCTGCACGGATTGCGGCAGCTTTGTCTCTACGGTGAGTGCGAATCAAGCATCTTGCGTCATGACGGTGATAAGGTCGCGTGCCATACTTTCAATCTCTGCTGTTGTTCTTGCCTGCGTGAAACCGATACCGGGAATCTCAAGAATCCAGTATTTTTCGCCAGGACGAACGATGACCTGATATGTTTTCACTGCTGATACCAGCCTTTCCCGAGTTTGGCTTCTGCTTCTTTGCAAATAATGTCCGCGAGGTTGTTGTCGATTTCGTTATGACGTGGGATGGGGAATCATAAGTCCATCGAGTTGGAATATCTCATGACTCCCTCCTTGCCTGATACTTTCAAACGTGACATTCTTGCGTTTCGCCGCTTGCTTCATCAGTTTGATGAGCCATCTCCTACTCGTCATTATATTGTTAACTCCTTTCTTGACAACTCTGTCAAGTGTGGTATTTACTTTTAACCGCCGAACGTGCTGAACTCGGTGGTGCGCTCGCCGGGAGCAATGGTTGTGGACTGGGTCATGCGGCCTTGGTAATAGCGGGTTTCCTTGAGTTCTCCGTTGATGACTTCCTGAAAATGCGCTTCGTGGCGTTGCACGGCGGGGGAGCCGAGGTCGGTGGCGTTCTGATAAGCGGCCTGATGGTATTTGATCCAGTGCGACAACTCCCTGCCGTTGGTCGAACCAGCCACGGATGCGGCGTCATATGGGGTCAGACCGTTGATGGGGCGTTGCGCCGGGAGTGCATGAGACGTCCGAATGCACTGTGATGGTGTTGCCGCGGGCGCGGGCGATACATGCCCTTGCACGGTGAGCCAGTTATCGGTGACCGGGTTGGCGGCACCATCCAGTGCGGCGACCAGTTCATCATCGATTTCCACGCTGGTGACCCACGTGCGTTGCGGAATCGGATGATTGGCCACCGGCGATCCGGCTGTCACCACATGCTCGATGGTATATTCCTCCGCCCAATCCGAGGCAAGCGTGGCGGCAACGATACCACCCTGGGAATGGCCGATCAGCGCCACGGGCTCATCCTTGCCGATGCCTGCCTGACGCATCGCCTCGGCAACCATGCGAGCGCTGTCCGCTTTCCTGCGGCGCTCCTGATCGGCGCTCATCAGTTCCACGTTCTGCGCCCAGCCAAATGGTGAGTCAGGCTGTCCATCGGTACCCGGGATGGTGACCAGCCAGGAGTTGGTTCCATCAGATCGTTCATAGCGTTGAATGGCGATGGTCCCATATTCGAGTCCGCTGTTCAGCTCGATTTTGCCGAGCCGCTCTTCGGCGAGCCTGCGCAGATTCTCCATTGACTCGGCCACCGATCCGCTTGCGCGGACAACGTCGGCATTCGCCTGCACCTCGCGCACGTCCAGATGATTGCCTTGGACGACGTCTTTCGCCGGGCCGGAGAAATTGGCGATTTTCCCCGCAGCCTTGTTGACCTCATCGGTGTGCGCAATGCTCTTGCCGATAGGTACGCCGCCAATGATTCCGCCCGCGCCGCTGAGCACTCCTCCTGGAACGGATAGGTGAACGTGGACATCCATGCCGGGTTCGGTTTGCCGTCAATAGTCCAGCCGGCCAGAAAGCCGCCCGCCGCCACAGCGGCAACACCCGCCGCGGCATATCCCGGTTTGGCCTGTGTGCCGGCCTGCAATAATTCGGTAAACATGCGCCGAGCCGTCATCTCCGCCTGAGAATACAGAGAGTGTGCGCGAATCAGCAGATCGGCCGCGCCACGCAGATCATCGCTCAACCGCTGACATGCCGTTGCATGGTCATAACACCGATTGCCCAGCGCGGCATATGGTGCAGTGACATGGCCGGGAACAACGGCGCTCGGATCGCCCGACTGCAAGGTGACGCACATCGGCGCACTATGCCGATGTGACTGCAACTGTAATGCGGCCGATTCCCAAGCCGTGGCTATGGCCGCAAATCCTGCCGCCTCGTCATCGAGAGCCTTGGCTATGGCGGCATATTCTTCAAGAGTGGCTGGCGCATATCCCACTCCGCCGTAAACGGACGATTCCACTTGCCAGTAATCGTGCTCGCTCATGACGACCCCCAAGCCAATCGGTGGGTGGTCTCCATGTCTTGCGCGAGACTGGCCGAATACTGTGCGGTGCGACTGAGCCGCGATCGGAATAGATCGCGCTTTACCGGTCCACACGATGTTGCTGGAGCGGTTCACGGCCACCGCCGTCTGGTCCGATTGCGCCAGTGTGGCCGCACGCTGGACGGACACGAGGTCGCGACTACGCTGTACCGCCGCATGGCAAGGGCAAGTGCCGTAATCGAACGGCGTCACCGTATTGCCGGCAAAGCCGCCGGTGGGATCGATGGGTGCTGGGTTGCTGGTGTAGGTATTCATATATCCAGCTAAAAGGACAAGACTCATGCTTGTCCAGCCGGAACGACCAATGTGGTTCTAGCTTGCCGATTTTGGGTGAAGTTATCCCCAAGTGTTGTGCATAGTCGTAACGATTATCCACAAATAGCCTGTTTGGACATACCTTGGATCAGCCATGGCCTATCGAAAATTGGATAAATGCCAAAGCCGACAGCCGAAACCGGGAAACAGCCGCGATAAAGCCATGACCCGTGAGGGTGTGAGAAAAAAGAACAACTGTGAACGACTGCTTACCACGCTTGGTAGCCCCGGTACCCTTGTTCTGCGTCGCTTTCTGCTCGGATTGGGTGGTGTTCGACTGGGTATCGGTGGATTGCTGATTGGCCTTCATCAGCTCCTCGACCTGCTTCTTCTGTTCGTCGTCAACGCGCCGCCCTTTTTGGCATTGGATGAAGAATTCTCGGATTGCTGTGCCGACTGGGCTTGCCCGGAATCGGAACCGCTGTTCTGCGCCTCGGCCTGTTTCAGGGTGATCTTCGTCAGCTCGGAAGAAATCGAAGCATTGGTGTCGATGGCGTCCTTGACTTGCGGCAACAGAAGCGTGCGCATTCGCCCGGCCTCGTCGAATTGCGCGTCGGTCTGCTGCTGTTGCGCCTTGAGCGTGGTGATATCCGTGGACTCGTCCTGAGCCGCTTTGATATTGGCGTTCAATGATGCGGTGGCCTGATTGAACGTAATCGAAGCGGACAGGTTTACTGCCGCCACGCCGGCAACCAGCAACAGCAATACGGCGCCACAAGCCAGGACGATACGTGCCCAAAGCGGACACTTCGCCCGCATCCGAGTATTCGCCGAGCCATCGTTCTCGTGGATTTCGTTACTGTTTCTCACAGCAGTCTCCTTGAGGTTGCGATCCATGCACCGACTTCCGTGGCAAGCAATATCGCCAACGCAATGGCCAGCGGCCATACCACCGGCGTGGTGCGTGTGCGTTCCCTGACCGTGGTGGCCATGCGCCACTGCTTCGACGACTTGGCCGAAACCGAATCCGCCAAAGTCTGTGAAGCGTTCACGGCCACATACGTGCCACTGATCTCGTCGGCAATGTCTTTAAGGTTCTTCTCATCCATCTTGGAGATGCCGGGTTCGCCGGTATCCGGGTCGACCACCCAGTGGTCCGTGGTGTTGGAATCGCCGGCACTGACGCCATCGGCGATGACGGGAATCTTGCCGCCCTCGGTCGAGCCGACGCCCACGGTAAACCCATCATTGAGATACTGGCGCAGTGACGAGAACGTACGACGCGTCACATTCGAGGTCTGTTCGCCGTCAGTGATGAGGTACAGCACAATCGCATCATCCGGGTGCGCTTCACGAATCGACTTCACGGTCAGCAGCAATTGATCGATCGGAGCATCCAGACTGGAGCCCGCCGACACGGATGTGGCTTCCACCGCCAACGTGTTGGCCCAATTATCGATGGCCGGCGCATCCGGGGTCAGCGGCACATCAAGCGTCCCCGAAGCACCGAACCGTAACGCCGCGAAACTGGCGTCCGGATAAGCGGCGGTCACATCATGCACGGCCTGGCGTGCGGCATCGATGCGGGTAATGGTCTTCTCGGACCCGTATGTGGCGTCGGCCACCGCCATCGACCCGGTGGTATCCACCGCCACGATGACGTCGGTGGCATTGATGGCCTGTGAGGTGGTAGACGATACCACGCTGGGGAGTCAGTACCATCACCGCGACGATGAGCAGCATAAGCGTACGTCGTATGCAAGCCCACACGGTCTCGTCACTGGAAGCACGGCGACGAACAAATAATGCGATTTCGAGAATGGCCAGTACGGCGAGCCCGGCCGCCAGCAGTCCGCCGGCGACCCAGCCCAAGGCGGGGGGAGAAGGTGAATCCGTTCATCGCCTCAACCTCCATGCACATACGATCCAGATAATGAGTATCACGGCCAGAGCAAGCGTCCACAGACCGGGAGCGTCCACCATCGAGGATTTCGCCTTGTTCTCCAC
>ENA-OQAJ01000554-OQAJ01000554.1-human-gut-metagenome-genome-assembly--contig:-NODE-554-length-11516-cov-3.002634_pt1 | contig 11516 bp, 16 predicted proteins | sample MGYA00242736_ERZ504529 | MGnify/ENA primary metagenome ERZ504529 (study PRJEB26092, sample SAMD00036275) | human gut metagenome | host: Homo sapiens | study: EMG produced TPA metagenomics assembly of...
CCGCCGCCGGACGAGCCGCCGAAGTTGCGGTTGAAGGCCGTCATGTACTGGGCATAGCCCGTGTCGCCTTTGCCGAAATAGCCGTAATCACCGTTTGCCATTGTATTTTCCTCCGTCTGAAGTGTGTTTCGCTTCTTCTGAGGTCATTTTACTGAAAGAGCCGTCCTATAAACATCTCTTTCAACATTTCTTGTCATCTCATTCTTCCCCGATGCCCAGATACGCATCAATGTCCATGATACCCTCCCCGCTGACCTCCACCAGATCTTCAAAGGGCACCACGTGTCTCCCACCTGCAGGGTGCGGAACACCGGGTCGATGCGGTCTGCTTTTCCGGTCAGGGTGATGTAGTTGCCCACTGCGGGAACCTCCGGGTGAGCGGTATCCTCCTTGAAGTACCGCACCGTGATGGTCATGCCCTTGGTGACCTGCATCAGCCGATCGGACAGAGCCGACATTTCTTCCTCGGTCAAAATGCGCTTGGTCACCCGCTCGGTGCGCTGCTTTTCTGCGGCAAGCTGCTCGTCATAGCCCCGCAGCGGAGAGAAGGGCGAGAAGATCTTGGCACGGTTCTGAAGGGTCATGCGGGGGTGCTTGCGGAGGGATTCTTCGGTCTGGGGGCGTTCCATCTCTATGATGTCCCCGTACTTTTGGGCGGTCTCCAGCCCGATCTTGCTATTTTTGTAGTTTTCCATCTGAACCTCCCGCCGAATCTCCTGCACTGTGCCCGCCGATTTGTGCGTTGCGCTGGCGCATGGTAGCACCCTCTTCGTAGCTGCTGGCTTTCAGTACGGCATTTTTGCCGTACTTGTTCTTGATGCCCAGCATGGCTTGCTGGAGTTTTTTCTCCCTTTCCAGCTTCTTGGTGTCGGTGAAAAAGTCCACCTGATAGAAGCCCTCGTCCGGCGTGACCTTGTTGGCGTTGATGGTAATGCGCCGCACCGTCAGCGCCGGGTCGGTGATGCGCTCAAACAGCTTTGCGCTTTCGTTGATGAGGGTGCTGCCCAGATTGGTGGGCGCATCAAACCGGATAGTGCCGTGAGCTGCCTTGGGGATGGTTCTGCCGTAGCGGTCGGTCTGGGTCAGACCACGATAACCGCCCTTGTCCACGTTCTCCCGGTCGTAGCCTATCTCCAAGGTGATGGATTCCGTCACCAGCTTCTTTTCGGTGAGCCGGAACATCAAGATCTCTGCCATTTCCCGGACGATGAGCTTTGCTTTATCGTTGGGGTAAGGGCAGGTCAGCACCTGTCCCTCGCTGATGCTGTTGGTGCTGGGCTTGTAACTTTTGATCTGCTCCATACCGCAGGGTTCGTAGCCCCATGCATGGTCAATAAGGATTTCTGCATCTACGCCGAAAATCTCATACAGACGATCTTCTCCGTGGATGGAAAACCGTGCCAAGTCCCCCATGGTGTAGATGCCGTGGGCTTCCAGCCGCTTGACGGTACCAGGCCGGTCATCCAGAAATCGGTCAGCGGGCGGTGGTTCCACAGCAGATACCGGTAAGACTGCTCGTCCAACTCCGCAATGCGAACACCATCCTTGTCCGCCGGGATGTGTTTTGCCACAATGTCCATGGCCAGCTTTGCAAGGTAGAGGTTGGTGCCGATGCCTGCCGTTGCGGTGATGCCAGTGTTGTACAGCACCCCCCGCACCATGGTCATGGCAAGCTCATGGGCGCTCATGTGGTAATAGGGCAGATAGCCCGTCACATCAATGAAAACCTCGTCAATGGAGTAGGGGTAGATATCCGCCGGGGACACATATTTGAGGTAGGTCTTGTAGATCTGGGTGGAAACGTCCAGATACCGCTGCATCCGGGGCGGCGCAACAATGTAACTCAACCCCAGTGCAGGGTCTGCGTTCAGGGCGTTGGCATCGAAAGAGGTTCTGGCAAAGTGGTATTTTCCATCCTCTCCCCGGACCGCCTTTTTTCTGCCGGATGGCAGTTTGCAGCCGCTGGGCGTTGACCTCTTTCACCCGCTGAACAGCTTCAAACAGCCGTGCTCTGCCGGGTATCTTGTAGGCCTCAGGGAGGGCGACACCGCAAGGCAGATGGTTTTCTCGGTGCGGGAGGCATCTGCCACTACGAGATTGGTGGTCAGGGGGTCCAGATGGCGGTCTACGCACTCCACCGAGGCATAGAAACTTTTCAGGTCGATTGCCAGATAGGTGCGCGGCGCTGCCATACTTCAGCCCTCCTTTGCAGAAATCACAACCATTTATCTTATTATAATAAATCTTTACGCTGTTTTCAAGATGGAACGGCTATTTTATCTGTGATATAGACAACAAAAAAGAGTGGCAGCATTTCAAGCTGAAACGCTGTCACTCTGTAGGAACTGCGTAATGACTGACGATTATCCTTCTACTTTGACCGTAGCACGATCGCACTTTGCGTTTCCATCCGCATCCAGCGTGATATGCACAAAATGTTCCGGCTTATCATAATCCTTTGTCTCGCCGTCATCGGTATAGTATTCATAGGATGCACCATCGGGAGCATAGGCAAGCAGGCGCAGATCTGCAAAATCCACATCGGCAACGCTCTGGATCTTTTTGCCGTCCTTGGCAAGGGGCAGAAGGTGTCCCTTGCGCATAAAGAACACCACTTCATCCAGCTCCACCGGAATGTAATGATGGCCTGCCGGCAGCACGCTGGTTTCGATGCGGTTGCTTTCGCTGCACTTTACCCGCACCTGCAGCATCTCCTCCGGCAGATAAACATACCGACCTCGGGCATTTTGCTCATATACCGGGGCGATCAACAGGCTTTCACCGATCATCACCTCATCCTCTACCCGGCGGGCAAAGTCATCCTCCGGGAAGGCGAAAGCCAACGGCATACAGTACATGCCGTCGTGCAGGGCAGCTTTCATGTACTCGCTGTAAATGTAGGGCAGCAGCAGGTAGCGCAGTTGTAAAATACCAGCAAAGGCAGCCTTGTTCTTTAAAGCGGTAGGGCTCCTGCCGGCGAGTGCCGTTGGCAGAGTGGTTCCGCAGCAGCGGAGAGAAGATGCCCATGCCGTACCAGCGCAGCACCAGATCCTCCGTGGTATTGCTGCCAAAGCCGCCAATGTCGGGGCCTTCGTACAGGAAGCCGCACATATTCAGGGAGGGCATCATGTGCAGCGCAAGCAGAATGTGGCTCCACCAAGAATGGTTGTCGCCAGTCCAGATGCCGCCATACCGGTGCATCCCGATGCAGGCAGAACGGGAGTACATCAAAATGCGCTTGTCCGGCTCCAGCCGCTCAAAAGCCTCGCCTGCCGCACGGGTCATGTTATAACCAAAAAGATTATGTACCTTGTCGTGCCGCATACGCCCCTGTTTGGTGTTGTGGTAGAACAGCTTATAATCGTTTTCGTTGTTGGAAAGCCCTGCCACCATGCCGGTAAAAGCACCAAAGCTGGAAATATCCAGGTTTTGCTTGTTGTATTTCTCAATTTGAGCAAAGGTCTTTTTCAGTCTTTCCTCTGCGTAGAAGATAGCAGGCTCGTTCATATCATTCCAGAAGCCCTCGATCCCCTGATCCAGCAGAACTTTATATTGACTGCCAAACCAAGCACGGGCTTCCGGGTTGAGCATATCGGGGAAGTGTACCCGTCCCGGCCACACACCGGCTACAAAGGGGGTGCCATCCTGATTCGTGCAGAAGTAGCCGTTTTTCACGCCTTCCTCGTACACATCATATCCATCTTCGATTTTGACTCCTGCATCGATGATGGGGACAAGATGGATGCCCTGCGCTTTCATCTCGGCGGCAAAGTCTGCAAAACGCGGGAAGCGCTGCGCATCCACCGTAAAGTCCTTGTAATGCTCCATGTAATCGATATCCAGAACCACAGCGTCCAGCGGCATATGATTGGCACGGTAATTTGCCACCACCTCGCGGACCTCGTCCTCGTTCATGTAGCTCCAGCGGCTCTGGGCGTTGCCAAAAGCCCATTTGGGCGGAATATAACTGCGCCCCACCAACTGGCGGAACTGGTGCACAATATCGGTCAGGCTCTCGCCCTCAATGATGTAGAGATCGTAATTTTCCTCGGCCACCGTGATGCGTAAGGTATCCAGGTCGGTGTAGCCGCAGTCAAAGGTGACCTTGCCCGGGTAGTCGATAAAAAAACGCCAAATGTATCCTTGCCGGACACGATCATAAAATTATAAGCACCGTACAGCGAGGATTTGCCCTCGGTATGGTTGCCGTCATCGGAGCATTTGCTTTCGTACACCCACCCGCGCTTGTTGATACCACGGACGTTTTCGCCAAGACCATACAGGACATCCTGCGGTTCCATGGCATAGGAGAAACCATCCGGCTCCTTGGTCAGATAGGGTATCGTTTCCATCATGGGCAAAAAAGAACCCACTACACTTTCGGTATCAAACGGTTGCCCGTATTGCTTTTTGTAAATCATAGCAAAACACCTCTCCTTTGTTTTTTGAATCGCATGCTGATCCTGTCGAGATAAAAATTTTTCTTTAAATCCAAACGATGCAAAATCATCTCGCCCGATGCACCGCGAAACGAAACACCACCATTATGATAGATCGTCTCCCGCATGGCCTGAAACGCATTTTTCCCAGCCTTACCGTATCGGAAGTGTAGATTTCATCTGTAAGCCTTCTATCAAATTTCATTTTCATCCTCGTAGGGTTTTGATTCTGCCGCGCACTTCAATTCTGGTATGTCTTTTATGGTCAACTGGCATACTGATTTTTGATCAAGCTTGTACAGCATAGCTAGTATAGTATACTTGCGCAGCATTTCGATTTCAAGCGCTAATTGGCATTGGCTGTGTAAAAAAGAGAGGCCAATCTGCGTAAAAATTTGCGCAAGTTGATCCCTGTGCTTTTTCACAATCCGGCTATCCGTATAGACAGTCATCTTGCGATGCGGTATACTCGAACCAGATCAACATTTTCAGGAGGAAAATCATGGCGGGAGAAAACAACAAGGTCGTTATTGTTACCGGCGGAAGCTCCGGCATCGGACGGTGCACGGCATCCGCTCTGAAAGAGAATGGCTGCATCGTCTATGAGTTCAGCCGCAGAAATATCCCTATGGAGGGTGTTACCCATCTGTCTGTCGATGTGACCGATGAAGATGCGGTCAACGCCGCTGTGCAGCAGGTCATCCAAAAAGAGACCAAAATTGATGCAGTGATCAACTGTGCAGGCTTTGGCATTTCCGGTGCGGTGGAGTTTACGTCCATGGAGCAAGCCAAAGCGCAGTTTGATGTGAACTTTTTCGGGACAGTCACTGTAAATAAAGCAGTTCTCCCCTTCATGCGCCATCAAGGGAAGGGGCATATTGTGAACATCAGCTCTGTTGCTGCCGTAGCGCACATTCCGTTCCAGACCTTCTACTCTGCAAGCAAAGCCGCCGTTTCTTCTTACTCTTACGCTCTGGCAAACGAAGTCAAGCCCTACGGCATCCATGTTACCGTCGTAGAACTGGGTGACATCTGCACCGGGTTTACAAAAGCACGTCAAAAAAGCATTCTCGGCGATGATGAATACGGTGGACGCATCTCCCGGAGCGTCAGCCAGATGGAGCACGACGAGCAAAACGGCATGGACCCGGCACGCATTGGACGGTACATCGCCGGTATTGTGGAGAAAAAGGACCCGGCAGTCGTTTATGTTGCCGGTGCACAGTATAAATTCCTGAGCCTTTTGTGCAAGCTCCTGCCTGCCGCAGCACGCGGAAAGATCGTGGGGAAAATATATGGGTAACAGGCGCATTGCTCCGCAAAGCTGCCATATCCGTATTTTGTGGACAACGAAGCAGCGTTGTTCTCCTCGGAGTCCGGAAAAAAGGCAAGCCCTCCTTCATAAATTACAGTAACCGTTTATGATACTATGGGGAGGGGTCGGCATGTTTTTATCTCTTCTGCAATTTTTTGCCACAAAGTTTCTGGTTCTGGCGCTTCATCTGGAAAGCGGCAGCTTTCCGCGGCCCCTCTCTGCCCGGGAGGAAACCGAAGCCTTTTCCGCACTGCGTGCCGGTGACCCTGCCGCACGGGAAAAACTGATCCGGCACAATCTGCGTCTGGTGGCACACATCGTAAAAAAATACTACGCCCTGCCCGGCGATCAGGACGACCTTATTTCCATCGGCACCATCGGCCTGATGAAAGCGGTGGATACTTTCGACTCTGACCGTCGGGCACGCTTTTCCACCTACGCCAGCCGGTGCATTGAAAATGCTATCCTCTCCCCAGCGCACTTTCAGATGGAAAAGAGAACCCACTCATTTTTCAAAGCAGCGCAAATGCGTCAAAATGGGTTTTCTGGGCTCAGGAAAGCGGTCACCTTTTTCTACTTCAAAAGGTATCATGTGAGGGTTGTGGTCTAACCCCTCTATACATCTTGCAGGTAACTTTGGCAGGCCCCCGCACTACCGTAGAGGCGCAGGCGTTCTACCGTATGTACCATTCTTACGCCGGCATCCCGGACCCCTGGGACCGTCTGCGTTGGTGCCGCTATGGTCTTGACCTGCTGCAAAAGAGGTTGCTGCCATGGTGGGCATGGAGGAATGGCTCTATCGGGATCTGGAAAGCGGCGCATTTCACCGCAGCTTCACGCCCGAACTTGCGGACAAGCTCGCCGCCCTTTACGGCATCCCGGTGGAGGATATTCTGGACGACTACACCCTGTTTCTGCACCGGGGCGGAGGAGCCTTCCTCCGCAGATACCGGGAGGCAAAAGGCTGGAACCGTCAGCAGCTTGCCGACCACGCAAAGGTCAGCCGGACAAGCATCCGCTGCTGGGAGAGCGGGCAAAAGACCATCAGTCAGAAGTGCTTTTGCCATCTGGTGGAAAACCTTGGTTCCGATTTTCCATCTATGCTTCGCATGTGAGGTATGGTAATTTTTCTCCGGTCAAACGAAAAAGCTCGTCTGCAAGCCACGATATGTGGCAGCGCAGACGGGCTTTCGTTATGGAATCATTCTGTTTCAATTATTCTGATATTTGCTCTGACTTACATGGCGTTCCGTAAAACACGCAGTCGTTCTTCAAAACGTTGCTTTCCATGCCGGATGCTCGGAGAATACGGTGTGCTCCACCTGACGGACTTGGTTCAGTCCGATGTTCCGCACCGCTTCCACTGCAGCATCTTTTTGGCTCAGATGGCGTTTTCCCACGGTCAGACAGTTTGCGCCTTCTGGCGTGTCGTACTGCTGAAACGCCCGGTTGAAGTCCATCAGGTCATGCAGACGGATGGGCTGATTGGTTTCGTTGTCTACCAGCAGACCCCAATTTTCCCAATGACGGTCAGTATTGCCCACCAGATAATCCAGAATGTTCATCATATAGTAGCCGGGAGCATCCAGCTCTAAGATCTTATCCAGCGTATTCCAATCACGGTTCGTGCAGTAGACGTCATAGGCTGCATAGGTCACAAGACTGTATCGCTGAGATGTCATGATTTTGCTGATAGAAACCGGCTCATTTTCAAACATTCCCTGCTCATACAGTATCTGATGGCAGTCAAAGCACCGGCAGATTTTGCTTGCCAGCACTTCACGTTCCACCGCATCCCTGCCGCCATCCTTGTAAAGATAGAATCCATCCTCTTTGCGCACCCATGCTTTGGGGTACAAGCCGCCCGTAGACAGGTCATTTGCCAGAAGATGGGCGTTTGTCACCGTCATTTGGTGCCCCCGCAGCGCAATATCCACAAGCGCATTGCTTAAGGAGTGTGCAAAAAGGTTGATATCCTCGAATCGAATCTTCTCGTTTTCTTCTTTCACCCAGAACACATCCAGCAAAGACAGACAATGGTAGGATAACGCAATCTGTGCTCGTTCCCTGTCCGTAACGCTCTGAGATGCACCGATACTGTTCAGGATTTCCTTGGCGTAGGTGCGATCCAACGTCAACATCCGGGAGGCGCACCAATAGTAAAAGTTCGTTACATTATTGATGCGCTCGTCAAAATCATCCGATTCCACCAGAACCAGATCATAGGGCATGAAATCCTCGAGGCAGACCCTGCATTCCCCTGTCGTGCTGAGTTGTGCCACACAGCTTTCCCGGTGCATGATCTCGTAAAACATGATTTTCATCCCTCCCTGCGTTCTGTGTCTTGCTCTGTATTTATATTACCTTCTTTTTTCACGGGACGCAAGAGCTTTTACTTTTCAAAAAGCTTTTTCTGCTGCTCCATCAGGACGGTTTCGATACGCTCTTTCAGCAAAAAAGTGGAACTGTTTTGAGTGTTATGCAATGCCATAGGATACCATATTGGCTGCCAGCAATCAACAGCTTTTGTTGTGTCAGCCGCATTTCAAAAAGACTTATGTAGCACAAAAAAGCCCCCACGCTCAACACTGCCTCTGAATCTGACCGTCTCTGGTCAGAGCAGAAAAGCATATGTTGAGCGTGGGGCTTTGTTTATCGGCTCGCTGCCAGCCGGGCTTTTGGTGTTCTTTGGGTTTGTAGGTTCCTTTGGTAGTATCGATCACCGCCTGCAGCAATTCGAGCTTCTGCCATGTGGGGCAGTTCAGACGGTCGATTTTTTCGATCACATAGTTGGCGTGGGCGGTTGCGACCCGTTTTCCGAGTTCGTCCCATCCCTCTTTCGTTTTGGGGTAATGTACCACCACTTCAATGGGGGCACTCTTTCGCATGGCTCACTCACCTCCGGTTACATCGCTATCACCTCATTTTACGGGTTACTGGTTGTCCGCTATTCGCTGCGGTTTCCGCTCAGAACGTTCAGAGCCAGACTGACCAGCAAAGCCATATCAATGCGGAGCATTTCAGCCTTGCTGGCATAGCCCATAAAGCGTTCGATGCGGGATTTATCGATCGTGAAGATCTGCTCCAGAAGAATCATGGACGGTTCTTCAAAGGCCGGGTTGGAATCCACCAGCACATGGGTGGGCTGGTTTTTCTTCTTTTCCGTCCGGGTGGTAACAGTTGCAACGATCAATGTAGGCGAATGACGGTTTCCAATGTTGTTCTGCAGAACTACCACAGGGCGTTTCCCGCCCTGTTCCGAGCCGATATGCGGCTCCATGTCTGCATAGTAGATGTCCCCTCTGAGATATCTCCAATTGTTCGGTAACATAAAAATCCCCGTGGAATGAAACGCCTCATAGCCAAGAAGATTACGAATCCTCTCAACTATGAGGGCATTGTTTTTATTCGTGCGGTTCCATGGTCAGATTATGCTGCAAAATTCAAGTGAGTCACTTTTTCTTTACCATTGAGCTTCTGATAACATCCAAAATGGTCTGATCCGCCGGGAGCCACGGAACGGAATCAATGTCATCTTTTGTCAGCCACCGTGCAGCTTCCGCTTCTTTCAGAACAAGATCGCCGGAAACCACTTCACACCAGAAGCAGTCCATGGAAAGATGAAACGCCGGATAATCGTACTCGATTGTCCAATTAAATCCTCCACGGCGATTTCCGTGTCCAGTTCTTCTTCGATTTCCCGCTTCAGAGCCTGCTGCGGGGTTTCTCCCGGCTCGATTTTGCCGCCCGGAAACTCCCATTGACCCTTGTAGTCGCCATAACCGCGGGCGGTAGCGTAGATTTTGCGCTTTTCCTGCATGGAGTCGCAGATCACAGCGGCCACAACACGAATCGTTTTCATAACGTTCTCCTTTTAACCGACCACCAGTTTTATTGGTCTTTTTGAGGAACTTTGCCGGAATCGGACGATCCAGCTTCCATGTAATATTCATTGGGCGGGAGCCTTCATGCGTTACATAGTTCACTGTGCCCAAGTAGGTGTAGGCAGCTGCATCGCCAAAACGGGAGTCTGCCTTGAATTCACGGACAAACAGCAGTACACGGCTTCCCTTCTCCCTGTGGTGAATGTATCGCTGTCCGGTAGCCGAATTTTCTGCGGTCGTGCTCTGGCTTTGCCAGTGGAACAGGCTCTCGTTGATGGAGTAATCTTTGTACATGGTGGTTGGCGAATAATCCTTGTCCGCTTTTATTCAAGGTCACAAAGAACACGTCCAGATTCTTGTCCGGCAGCCATTTCACGCCCTCGCGGACAGTAGCAGGTTTCAGAAGTCCAGCGCCACCAGCAGCTGGTCACGAGTATAAGTGCAGTGCAAATCCAGCGGGCAGTCAAAACCAACATCTACCGGCTCATCGATAAAGTCGATTCGATTATACTGATATTGCAAGAGTGCCTGCAACTCACCCAGCAAAACAGGGCTGTCCGAGAGAGCATATAGGTTATCGAGAACCTCTTCATCATCCCAACGTTCTGCAGCTTTGCCCCATACAGTCACATAGAACATCTGCAGCATTCGCTGTTCTCGCGGCGATAGTGCTGCAAAATCAGTGTCGTCCAACTTGGGCAAAAGGTTCAACAGAAACTGAATCCACCTGCGAGAATCCACAACCGCAAAGCGTGCAAGTGCTTTGGTCATGATTCTTCCAGCGGCTCAGAGAAATCGGAAGCTGTACCGGCTAAAACACATAACCGGGTAAAACAGATATTTTTGTTTTTAACCTTCTTACTGTAAATCGCACGTGGGTCGAGATGGTAGTAATCGAGAAAATTCCCCAGCGTCAACGGCAGGCCAGTATCCTCTGTGAAGGAGGCTGCCCGTGCCACAAGGCCGGAAGTGCGGTCATAGGATGCGCTAATGTTATCCAGAACATACTTTGCTGCGATTTTTTCCAGCTGAATGTAGCAGCCTTTGGGCGCGGAGAGAAACCCCTCTTTGATTTCCCGGCTTACACTGCGGGTGGTATTGGAAAGCAGTGCTGCAAACTTCTCCTCAAAATTATACTTTGTTGCCTGACCGATAAAATCCAGCACGGTCAGGCATTCTTGTTTTCGGCCAGACGCAGGCCGCGGCCCAGCTGCTGCAAAAACACGGTCAGCGATTCCGTGGGACGCAGGAACAGCACCGTGTTCACTTCCGGAATGTCCACGCCCTCATTATAAATATCCACAACAAAAATGAAACGAAGCTCCCCAGAAACAAGCCTTTGTTTGGCCGCGTTGCGTTCCTCATCCGGAGAGTTTCCTGTCAATGCCATGGACGGAATGCCACGTGCATTGAAATAATCAGCCATGAACTGGGCATGTTCAATGGAAACGCAAAAGCCCAGACCTTTTACCTCGTCTGATGTCTGTCACATATTTCAAAATCGAGTTTACCACAAGGTCGGCACGCCGCTCTGCCACCAAACCGCTGAGGGTGTACAGATTGGACAGTTCGTTTTGTCGTATCCGCCCGTGCGCCATTTCAGGCTGCTCAAATCTGCCGTGTCGGTCACACCGAAATATTGGAAGGGACAAAGCAGTTTTCGGTCAATGGCTTCCGGCAGACGAATTTCGGCAGCAATGCGCCCACTGAAATAGTCCAGAATGTTCTTTCCGTCCATGCGTTCCGGGGTGGCGGTCAGGCCCAACAGAATTTTTGGCTGATAGTATTCCAGTAGCTTCTGGTAGGTCGGTGCAGCGGCATGATGGAACTCGTCCACAACGATATAATCGTAAAAATCCGCATCTGTTTTCGTGGTGA
>ENA-OQAJ01000555-OQAJ01000555.1-human-gut-metagenome-genome-assembly--contig:-NODE-555-length-11511-cov-1.763791_pt1 | contig 11511 bp, 13 predicted proteins | sample MGYA00242736_ERZ504529 | MGnify/ENA primary metagenome ERZ504529 (study PRJEB26092, sample SAMD00036275) | human gut metagenome | host: Homo sapiens | study: EMG produced TPA metagenomics assembly of...
AGTTACCTTTTTTCTTTTATTGGTATATTTCTTCCACGTAGTTCTTCACGCCTGCCACATCACAGAATGTCGGCATCAAATCATAAACGCCAACTGATGGTCATTAACTTGTCCGGCTTTTACTTTACCGGCCAGCGAACAATAAACGGAATGCGGATACCTCCTTCGTGACATTGACGCTTCAAACCGCGCAACTTACCGTCACGTCCAAAGAATGTAGGATCTGCACCACCTTCCTCGTGAGGACCGTTATCGCTGGTAAAGATAACCAGTGTATTTTCATCCATTCCCTTTTCTTTCAGCTTCTTCAGTACTTCACCCACATAATGATCCAAACGGGTAATCATACCGGCAAACTGCGCATGTGTATGAACAGAAGCATTGTAGCGAGAACCTTCCGAACCTCCCCATGTCTTGTCATGGAAGAACTTTTTCTGATATCCTTCCAAAATAGAATCCTCAGGTTGAACTAATTCTGCATGAGGCAATGTATAAGTAAAAATACCAAAGAACGGTTGTTTACCATCTTGCTTATCAAGCCATTTCATGGCTTCCTGATGAATCATATCGGCAGAGTATTGCGGACGTTATAGTATTCTTTGCCGTACATGGGATATTTGATATTTTCATCCATTATCACACGCACCACAGCCGTATCACCTAATGACTTACTGTAACGGTTTAAAAAATAGGATAGTAAAGATGAGCCTGAAACTGACATATAAAACCATAAAACTCATCAATACCCCGTTTGTCGGGAGTAGAAACAGAACCTTCATATCCTCCTGCCCATTTACCGAACATACCGGTAGTATAACCATTATCCTTCATTATCTCGGGAATGATTATGTGTTCGGGGTCATAAGGATGCTGTCCCACCACTGAATATTCTTTGTTATTACCATACATCACGATGGGAGCGTCACGCCAATACTCTTTATTTCCACGCACTTCACAGTGACCGGTATGCTGTCCTGTCATAAACGAAGCACGGGAAGGTGCACTGACCGGACTTCCTGAATAAGCCTGAGTAAAGCGCATACCCTCTTTGGCCATATTATCAATATTAGGAGTACTGATATATGATTGACCGTAACAACCCAAGTCACCATATCCCATATCATCACACATAATGTATATGATATTTGGCTTCACATCATGACTCTTTTGTGCATAAGCACCCAATGAAGTAAGGGCAAGTCCACTGCCCAGCCATAAAAAGTTTTTTTGTTCATTCTATATATCTATTAAAGGTTAAACGCAAAGGTATACAAAAGCAACTAATATTATTGATAAACAGTGCAATTTATGAATTATATTTCAGACAACAAAGAACATGAATAAAAAAATAATCTTAACTTTGCTCTTATAAGCAACCATATTACAAACAGCAAGTAAAATGAATAAAAAACTATTATTCACCCTGTTACTGACAGGGACTACCTCCGTCGGACATGCTACCGATGAGGCCAGACTACTACGCTTTCCTGCTACAAACGGACAGGAAGTTGTGTTCTCCTATGCAGGCGATTTGTACAAAGCTCCCCTGAAAGGCGGAGAAGCACAACGCCTCACTTCGCATATCGGCTATGAAATGTTTGCCCGTTTCTCGCCCGATGGCAAATCTATCGCCTTCACCGGACAATATGACGGAAATACGGAAGTGTATCTGATATCTGCCGATGGAGGAGAACCGACCCGACTGACTTACACTGCCACCAACAGCCGTGATGACTTGGGAGACCGTATGGGGCCTAACAATATCGTCATGACGTGGAGCCCCGACGGTAAGAACATCGTCTATCGGAATCGTATCAGTGACGGATTTGACGGAAAACTCTGGACGATATCCAAGGACGGAGGCATGTCTCAACTCATTCCATTGCCCGAAGGCGGATTCTGTTCTTACTCTCCAGATGGTAAGAAGCTGGCTTACAACCGTGTAATGCGTGAATTCCGTAACTGGAAATACTACCGTGGCGGAATGGCTGACGATATCTGGATTTACGATCCTGCAAACAAAAAGTGGAAAACATTACCAATAATGTGGCGCAAGACATTGTCCCCATGTGGATAGGCGACGAGATTTTTCTTTATCTCCGACCGTGACATGACCATGAACATCTTTGTCTACAATACCCAAACGAAACAGACTGAGAAAGTTACCAACTATACAGACTACGATGTCAAATTCCCCAGCTCGAACGGCGAGGTCATTGTATATGAGAATGGAGGATACCTTTATAAACTCGACCCGAAGACTCGCCAAACCGAAAAAATATCCATTACTTTAAAATCTGATAATATCCTTGCCCGCAAGGAAATGAAAAAAGTAGGGGGAAATCTGACTGCAGTCAGTCTTTCTGCCGACGGACACCGGGTAGCGGTAACTGCTCGCGGCGAAGTGTTTGATGTTCCGGCAGATAAAGGAGTAACCCGCGACATTACTCGTACTCCGGGGGCCAACGAGCGCGATGCAGTTTGGAGCCCGGACGGAAAATACATCGCCTATATCAGCGACCGGACCGGAGAAACTGAAGTCTGGCTGCAACCCTCCGAAGGCGGAGAACCTATCCAACTGACTGAAAACAACGACACCTACATCCGCCAACTGATGTGGAGTCCGAACAGCAAAAAAGTGCTCTACACCGACCGCAAAAACCGTATCGTGGAAGTAGATGTCAACTCAAAATCCAAAAAACTGTCATGCAAAACCCTGAAGAAGAGTTTTATTCAGTCAATTACTCTCCCGACAGCCAATGGATTACTTATACCAAATCGGGCAAGAACAACATGTCTGTGGTCTATGTATACCATCTTACTTCGGGCAAAGAATATCCTGTAACAGAGAAATGGTATGACTCTTCATCGCCCTGTTTCAGCACTGACGGCAAATATCTCATTTTTACTTCCGAGCGCGATTTCAACCCCATCTATAGCCAGACAGAATGGAATCATGCTTACAACCGTATGGGGGGAGTATATATTGCTTTACTCGCCAAAGATACCCCATCTCCTTTCCTGCCATCGGACGAAAAAATCAGCATCGAAGATAATGCTTCCGGAAACAAAGCCGCAACCAAAGAAAATAAAGCGGATAACAAAGCCGATCAAGCAACCGGAGTAACCATCGATACCGAAGGATTGCCCGGACGCTTGCTCAAACTTCCTCTTGCGGCAGGCTATTATTATCAACTTTATTCCGACGGAAAAAAAGTATGGTATTCCAACTCCGGCAACACCAAAGTATTCGACTTGGCTGAACAAAAAGAAGAAATCGTGGCCGAAGGAGCCAACATGAGCGTAGCCGAAGGAAACAAAAAAAGCCATCTTCTACAAAGGCGGCGACTTGTATGTATGTGATTTCCCTTGCAACAAAGCTTCTTTGGACAAGAAAGTAAACCTCGACAACATGATTGCCCCGATAGACTATCCACAAGAGTGGGCACAGATTTTCGATGAAACCTGGCGGGCTTTCCGCGATGGTTTCTATTTGGAAAATATGCACGGAGTAGATTGGAAAGCCATCAAAACAAAATATGCCGCTTTGCTTCCATACGCAAAAACCCGTTTAGACCTCAACTACATTATCGGTGAGATGATTGCCGAATTAGCCTGTGGACATGCATATGTGAACCCCGGAGAAATCAAGGGTCCCGAACGCATCAAGATGGGTTTGCTGGGAGCCGAGCTGAACCGCGATAAAAAGTGGATTCTACCGTATCGAAAAGATTTTACCGGGAGCCATTTACAGCCAGAAGCTCCGCTCTCCGCTTACCGAACCGGGTCTTGGCGTAAAAGAAGGTGACTACATCACTGCCGTCGACGGTATCCCGACTACCACTGTAGACAATATTTATAGTTTACTAATAGGCAAAGCAGGTGTACTGACCGAATTAAGTATCAACAGTACTCCATCAGCCAAAGGTGCACGTCAAGTAGTAGTAAACCCGATCGACAATGAATATCCGTTGTATCACTACAAATTGGGTGCAAAACAATATCAAAGAAAGTAGAAGAAGCCACCAACGGCCGTGTAGGTTATGTCTATATTCCCGATATGGGTCCTGACGGACTGAACGAATTTGCCCGTTATTTCTATCCACAGTTGGACAAGGAAGCACTCATCATCGATGACCGTGCCAATGGCGGCGGCAATGTCTCACCCATGATTATCGAACGTTTGCTTCGCCGGCCTTATCGTCTGACCATGAGCCGCACGTCCACAAAAGTGGGAACTATTCCCGATGCCACACTGGTAGGACCGAAAGTATTGCTAATCAATAAGTATTCGGCTTCGGACGGTGACTTGTTCCCTTGGAGCTTCAAAGCAAACAAAATCGGTAAAGTAATCGGTACCCGGACTTGGGGCGGCATTGTCGGAATCAGTGGTCCGCTGCCTTATATGGACGATACGGACGTACGCGTTCCCTTCTTTACCAACTTCGATGCCAAGACCGGTCAATGGATTGTGGAAAACCATGGAGTAGACCCTGATATCCTGATTGACAATGACCCGATAAAAGAACAGATGGGAGAGGACCAGCAACTGAATAAAGCCATAGAGGTCATTATGCAAGAGCTGAAAGACCGCAAACCATTGCCTAAAGTTCCGGCTCCGAGAACATTCAAGGACTTGGGATTGAAACAATAAATATCACCCGGTTGCTCTATGCATTCAGGAGTATCAAAATTAAGATGGTCTATCAAACCGTCAACTGTAGGGGCAGGGTCTGCCTGCCCGAATACATTCACCAATACACAAAGTGAACTTTTTCGGGCAAGCAGACTATCCCACTCAATAAAAACAATTAGAAAACTAAAAACAAATATGAAACACATCCATTACCTGCTGTTATCAGTACTATTGGCATTCAGCTCTTGCCAAAACAATGAAGAAACCGTAATTGAAAATAACTTTAAAGGGCATTACAAGATTACCGCCATGGAATCAGACCAACCTCTTGACCTGAACAATGACGGCATCAGTTCTTCCAATCTTTTATGAAGAGATAGCTGCCCCCCGTACACGGCAATAATAAAAGACGAGACGCCTATTCCTTTCTATCATTTTGAAGAATGGAGCAACTACGCCGAAGTCCGCCCGGCTTTCGATGACCAACCTGATTATCAACTGCTGCTACTAAGGCTTCCTTTGCAAGAAATCATTTTTCAGAACCGGAAAGAAACAGAACCTTATCTGGCATTCTACACACACAACTTGACTGATTACGAATATACACTCACCGAAGATTCGAGAGTGGATTTAAGATTGGTCAATCCCGGTGCGGTCCGCCTGGGTGTGGTGGAACGACTGGAAAGAACCGGCAAAGATACTTTTGTTGTAGAAATGACAGCCCGTTACTTTGACTTCTTCAACCATCAATGGACTTATACCCGCATCAACGTAACCTACGAAAAGGTAGAAAGAAGCTCCGAATGATGTAGACACAGAAGCCCCATGTACCGGATTATTTTCTTTCCCCGTTCTTTCTGTTATCTCCCCGACTTTCATTATCTTTGCAACCACTTAATAACAAAGATATTAAATAACAAAAATAAATCATGGAATACAATTTCAGAGAGATTGAAAAGAAATGGCAGCAACGATGGGTAGAAAATAAAACCTATCGGGTGACTGAAGACGAATCAAAAAAGAAATTCTACGTGCTTAATATGTTCCCTTATCCATCGGGAGCAGGATTGCATGTGGGACACCCGCTGGGATACATTGCCAGCGACATTTATGCACGTTACAAAACGCTTGCAGGGCTTTAATGTCCTCAATCCGATGGGATATGATGCTTACGGACTTCCTGCCGAACAATACGCTATCCAGACCGGACAGCATCCCGCCATCACTACCGTCAACAATATCAACCGCTACCGCGAACAATTGGACAAATCGGTTTCTGTTTTGACTGGGACCGTGAAGTCCGCACTTGTGAACCGGGTTATTATCATTGGACACAATGGGCTTTCCAGCAGATGTTCAACAGCTTTTATTGCAATACCTGTTCATCGGCACAACCTATCAGCAAACTGATAGAGCACTTCGCACAGAAAGGAACCGAAGGACTCGATGTAGCTTGCAGCGAAGAACTCAGCTTCACAGCCGGAGAATGGAATGCCAAAAGCGAAAAAGAACAACAGGAAATCCTGATGAACTACCGCATTGCCTATTTGGGAGAAACCATGGTGAACTGGTGCCCGCAACTAGGAACTGTTCTTGCCAATGACGAAGTGGTGGATGGAGTTTCTGAACGCGGCGGTTTCCCCGTCGTACAGAAAAAAATGCGTCAATGGTGCCTGCGTGTTTCGGCTTATGCACAACGGCTCCTTGAAGGACTGGATACGGTGGACTGGACAGACTCACTGAAAGAAACCCAACGCAACTGGATTGGCCGTTCGGAAGGTACGGAAGTACAGTTTAAGGTAAAAGACAGCGATATCGAATTCACTATCTTCACTACTCGTGCAGATACCATGTTCGGTGTAACCTTCATGGTACTGGCACCCGAAAGCGAACTGGTCGCCCAACTTACCACTCCTGAACAAAAAGAAGAAGTGGACGCTTATCTGGACCGCACCAAGAAACGTACCGAACGCGAACGCATCGCCGACCGCCGTGTGACCGGCGTATTCAGTGGTTCGTATGCTGTCAACCCGTTCACCGGCGACGCCGTTCCCGTATGGATTAGCGACTATGTACTGGCCGGATATGGTACAGGCGCTATCATGGCGGTTCCTGCCCATGACAGCCGTGACTATGCTTTTGCAAAGCATTTCAACCTGCCTATCATTCCACTGGTAGAAGGTTGCGATGTAAGCGAAGAAAGTTTCGATGCCAAAGAAGGAATTGTGTGCAACTCTCCCCGCAAAGATGCTACCCCTTACTGTGACCTCTCATTGAACGGTCTGACCATCAAAGAAGCTATTGCAGCTACCAAAGAATATGTAAAAGCTCACAATTTGGGACGTGTAAAAGTGAACTACCGTCTTCGCGATGCCATTTTCTCACGCCAACGTTATTGGGGCGAACCGTTCCCGGTATACTACAAAGACGGTATGCCTTACATGATTGATTCATCTAAGTTACCGCTTGAACTTCCCGAAGTTGCCAAGTTCCTGCCTACCGAAACAGGCGAACCTCCATTGGGACATGCCACCAAGTGGGCTTGGGATGTGGAAAAAGGTGAAGTAGTAGAAAATTCTTTGATTGACAACGTCCATGTATTCCCGCTCGAACTGAACACCATGCCGGGCTTTGCCGGTTCATCCGCATACTATCTGCGTTATATGGACCCGCACAACAACCAATCGTTGGTATCGGAAAAAGCAGACCATTACTGGCAGAATGTAGACCTCTATGTAGGTGGTACCGAACACGCCACCGGTCACTTGATTTATTCCCGTTTCTGGAACAAGTTCCTTCATGATCTGGGCATAAGTATCAAGGAAGAACCGTTCCAGAATTGGTAAACCAAGGAATGATTCAGGGACGAAGCAACTTGTATATCGTATCAAAGATACCAACACCTTTGTATCATTGAACCTGAAAGACCAGTACGAAACCACTCCGCTGCATGTGGATGTGAACATTGTTTCAAACGATGTGCTGGATACCGAAGCATTCAAGGCATGGCGTCCCGAATACAACAATGCCGAATTCATCCTTGAGGATGGAAAATACATCTGCGGCTGGGCAGTAGAGAAAATGAGTAAATCAATGTACAATGTAGTCAATCCCGACATGATTGTCGAAAAATACGGTGCCGACACCTTGCGTATGTACGAAATGTTCCTCGGTCCGGTAGAACAATCCAAACCTTGGGATACCAATGGTATTGACGGTGTACACCGTTTCTTGAAAAAACTCTGGAACCTCTTCTATAGCCGTACAGATGAATTCCTGCCGGTAGAAGGAGAACCGACCAAAGAAGAATTGAAAGCCATCCATAAACTGATTAAGAAAGTAACCGGAGACATTGAAACCTTCTCTTACAACACATCTATCAGCGCTTTCATGATTTGCGTCAACGAATTGGGCAGCCTGAAATGCCGCAACAAGGAAGTATTAAGCCATCTGATCGTCCTGTTGGCACCATTCGCCCCCCATTTCGCCGAAGAACTGTGGGAAGCACTGGGCAATACCACCCAGCGTATGCGATGCACAATGGCCTGTATTCAATGAAGAATACCTGAAGGAAGATAGTGTGAAATATACTATTTCATTCAACGGTAAAGCACGCTTCACCATGGAATTCCCTGCTGATGCTGACAATGATACCATTCAGGCAACCGTTATGGCAGACGAGCAGGCACAGAAATGGATTGAAGGCAAGACTCCGAAGAAGGTAATTATCGTTCCGAAGAAGATTGTAAATATCGTACTATAATCGTCTATGGATAAAATTCTAAAATCAGACTTGGTAGAGATGTAAAGGACTATTTGTCCATTACTTTCGGACTGATGTGTTATGCATTGGGATGGGCAGCATTTTTGCTGCCCTATCAAATAACCACAGGTGGAGTAACCGGTATTTCGGCTATCATCTATTATGTGACGGGTGTGGAAATTCAAGTTTCCTATTTCATAATCAATGCACTCTTCTTAGGATTCGCATTGAAGATACTCGGCCCCAAGTTTAGTTTGAAAACAGTTTATGCTATCTTCATGCTGACATTTCTGCTTTGGCTTTTTCAGGCAATATTAAAAGGGCCGGATGGTAACTTACCACAATTATTAGGTCCCGGACAAGAGTTCATGGCTTGTGTAGTAGGTGCAGGATTGTTAGGTTTCGGCATTGGCATTGTGTCCTGCAATAATGGAAGTACCGGAGGGACGGATATCATAGCCTGGATTATCAATAAATATAAGGATGTAACGTTAGGCCGAATGATGATGTACTGTGATATCGTCATTATTTCTTCCTGCTATTTTATCTTTCACGATTGGAAGCGAGTATTATTCGGATTTTGTGTCTTGTTCATCATGAGTATTGTGATTGATTATGTAATCAACAGTACACGTCAGTCTGTTCAATTCCTCATCTTTTCACGTAAGCATGATGAAATAGCCGAAGGCATCACCAAACAAATTGACCGCGGAGTAACATTGCTGGACGGTACCGGTTGGTACAGCAAGCAAAACATAAAGGTCGTAGTGGTATTGGCAAAAAAAAAGCCAGTCACTGGATATATTCCGCTTGGTGAAAGATATTGACCCCAATGCATTCATCTCACAAAGCAATGTAGTGGGAGTGTATGGCGAAGGGTTCGATAAATTGAAAATAAAATAAATTCTATCCCTTGTTTCACCGTCCCTGCATCTGAAAGTGGGACGGCGGCCCAAGGGTAGGATTACCCATCTTGCTCCTGTCCTTGTCAATCACCACCTTGTGAAGAATCTCGTAAATCAACCCGCCTACATCTATCCCTAAATTAAACTTATTGAACTTATAACAAGGAACTACTACCGGAACCGTTTCCCAACCTCCACGCAAAGGATTGTAATAGCGCTGCACTCCCATTTCCACACTGAACCGTTCGCTCATATCCACCGTCATGCTGGCACCATAACTGTGCGATTCCATACCATACGTCTGACCTCTATAATAAGAACCGAATACTTTAAAGGCAACACGGTCTGAAGCCCGATACATCACTGCACCCGAAGTTCCGAAAGACTGCCCAACAGCGAAAGGCATATTCATTTTCATGGCATCGACACCCACCTGTACGCTCCATCGGGGATTGAACCTGTACATGTATCCCAACGAAGCTTTATTCATCAGTCCGATACCAGGCAAGGCAGTCTGCTCTCCCGAACCATAAAACATTCCATTTTCAAATCCTTTTATTATCCCTCCGGTGCTGTAATCTCCCCTGAACATAGGTGAAGGATTTGTATAATAAGGAAGAACAAGTGGCTTCTTTAAAGAAAGACGAAGTAAAGAATCGGTTGGAGTAGGTTGGGGCAGAGGAAAACTTAAAGTCTTTTCATCCGACACAGAAAAATCTTCATGCAGAAAAGAAACAGAAAAAGAGTTTCCTTCCTGTATTTCGGACGATGTCCGCACACTGTCACGAACAATGCGTTTCACATCCTCTTGAGCAACCATGTCTGATGAAACGCCCCAAAGCAACAAATATATTCCCATGCGGACTATATTGTTAAATAATCCGATTTCCACTTCATAAACCCTTCTGTTTTAAATATACCGCAAATGCAAATTTAATAAAATCTATTGCTTGGCAATCATTTCGGACTGTTATTTTCTTAAAACAATCTATATAAATAAGTACATGCCAACGGCATATCAAAAAGATGGAAGTATTTTCAAAAAACTCCAGGACATCTTTTTTAAAATCTCAAGGTCTTTTTAATGAAGAATTATCGTCCGTTCTCATCACAAAAAAGCAAGAACTAACCCGATAGAAAGTTTATTGCATATCTTCTTTCACACATAACAACTGCCGAAACCGCCTGTTTATGGGAAATCATTGTGAAAGACATCATTCATGCTCATCGAATGTGAATTATGTGAACAAGACGATATATCTGCCCTCATTGGAAAATCAAGTCCGACCATCTTGCAATAAATGTTATTACTGTTTATTATCTTTCTTAGGTTTCAAAGTCACTAAAATGACAACCGGATTATCATCCTCTTTTATATTTTTCAGCAACTCATCCAGTTCCTTTTTTCTCTCAGGCAAGAGACCGGTTGAATAACGCTTTTCTTTATCTTGCAGGAGTCCACCGGCATAATAGACCATCAGTAAATGATTGTCATCACTTGTCCATGCAGGATGGATATCATAGCCACCGGCCAGATTGTCTTTAATAGTAACATTAGTAAGGTTTTCTTCTCTTTATCATATATTCCCAAACGAGAAATATTCTTCATTCCATAATTCACAAACAAATACTGAGCTGTTTCCTTAGCCCAATACACCGATAGAAACTGAAATCTTTTCTTAGGGTCAACTTCATCAGCAGATACATCAATATCTTTGCCGGAACAATCGAATTTATAAACCAACTGACGTTTTTTTTTGGGCGATAAAATCTTAAATATTACATTCTCCAAGGCCGGCTTATAGAACAAACTATTATCATAATTATACATAAAATCACGGGAAGTCAGAATCATACCGTATTTCTTATTCTCCTCCAAATGACCACGCCACTTACTTACAGTCTTTCCATTCTGACTGTCGACCATATATAACTGTATCGGATTCGCCTTGTCAGCATAATAAATATCATTACTATACAAAATATGATTCTCGTCAAACAATCCGGCTGCTCCCATATTTAATTGGGGTGTAGGAACACTCCTCACAAACGTTCCGTCAAATCCATAACAAGTCAAAGTAGTCCAGTTCTGAACATATAATAACTTGTTTTTCCAATCGCCGAAAGCAAATAAACCTTGCAAGTATTCTTCCGGACCCTGACCTTTACTTCCAATCTTATTGAGGAACTTTCCATTCTTATCAAAA
>ENA-OQAJ01000556-OQAJ01000556.1-human-gut-metagenome-genome-assembly--contig:-NODE-556-length-11501-cov-2.790751_pt1 | contig 11501 bp, 13 predicted proteins | sample MGYA00242736_ERZ504529 | MGnify/ENA primary metagenome ERZ504529 (study PRJEB26092, sample SAMD00036275) | human gut metagenome | host: Homo sapiens | study: EMG produced TPA metagenomics assembly of...
TATTACTCTTTATTTATTACTTTTTCTTTTCAAATACTCAATCATTAATCACCATTGAATAACTATTTGTTTTTTCTTTCTTCATGAATCATACTCAAAAATCTTTTTATTTGCATATATGTATATACTTCATACACCCATTTACTTTTTATAGCAGTCCCAGTAAATAATGCATTTTAAGACAGTTCAGCAAAGTGTGAAAACTTTGACGCTATATAGCATATCCCTTATTTATCAATAATAATTACAAATGATTTTGATGTGAGAAATCGTTTGATGTATTAGAAAAAATAACCTCTTTACGGGAAGAACAGGAATAAACAAACTTGAAATTATATGCCAGACCTTTGGTATTACTCTGGCAGAATTCTTTAATGATACAGATGTTCTGGTTTCCATGACTGAAGAAGAAAAAAATATGCTGTCACAGTGGAATCTGCTGACTCCTGCTCAGAGAACGGCTGTGATAAATATTATCGGTCTGCTACTGTCCTGTGATTGAACCTTCCCTGGACAATAGCAATTTGAACTTCAATATTTTTCTTTTTCCAAATATTTCTGAAGTGTTCCTTCATTGTTCATTATACCCCTTGCTCCTGCTTATTTCATTCACTGGCAGTATATGTTTGTATTTTTAAAAATCACTAAGTTCTGTTATCTTCATGAAAACAAACGAGCTTTTCACAACTCTCTAAGAGTATCTGCATAAAAAGGCAGGATTCCCACCTCCAGGAATCCTGCCCGTTTCTTGCTTATTCACATATTCATAAAACTTAATACAGCCCCATAATTGCCAACAAAGCAGTAATCACTACAAGGCTGCACAGAATGCTCACGCTGTTTGCACAGCTTGCCATTCCTTCATCACCGCCGCACATTCCGGTGTAGGCAGGTGCCACTGCACTCATAGGAGCGAAGCACAGTAAAACGAGTGTCTGTCTGATAACCAGATCAAACGGTAAAACAAAATAGAAGATTACAGCACAGACTGCAGCAAAGATATGACGGATTCCGATCAGTTTGAAAATCTCACCCATGTATTCTTTCTTGAATTCGATATGGAACAGAAGACCTAACATCAGCATGGCAACAAATGTGTTGGCCTTTGCCATTGGCTCGATCAGTGTAAGAATAACCGGTGGCGTGTCAATATTTGCAACAGCTAAAATAAACATAACTACATAGGCTACCAGCGGAGGACTGGTAATCAGACGTTTTGCAAAGGATTTAAGATCAATTCCTTTTTTGGAACCGGAAGCTGCTGTATACTCTGCAACGAATGCATAAGTACCTCCGGTACACATAATACTGTTTCCTACATCGAACATACAGGCAGTAACACTTCCCATAGCCGGAAGGAAGCTCTGCACAAACGGCAGACAGAACGCCCCGATGTTAAATGCCGGAAGACAGAGCATATTTAACGCCTGTTCTCCTTTGGATTTTCTGCATGTGATCAGTGCACCTACTGCAATCATAATTACATTCAGAAGAATTCCAAGTGCTGCTATTATCAGCATATTAAATCCCATATCCTCTATTGCAGAGAAATTGGTGATAATAGATGCAGGAAGTGTTACATAGATCAGAAATTTCTTAACTGATGCACCTGCATCTTTCGGCACAAAGCCTGTAGATTTCATTACAATTCCGATGATGATGATCAGGGTAAATGAAAAAGCCCTCATTAGTACTGAAAACATAAAAACCTCCCTTTCTACACCCGAAGCCGGTTTTTCACATATGAAAGGGAACGGTTCACGATCAGTTCCTCCGGAAAATCTACTTCCTTAAGAATTTTTTTCTGTCCTGGTAAAATCACCTACATCCTCTTCTCTGTGTGCATCGCTTCCAAGCATAATCTCTACCCCATATTTTACACACAATTTCAAGATTGTATATCATTTTCATATGCCTGAATACGAAATCCCCGTAGATTAAAAGAAAGTGATATTTTGGGCGTCACCTGGGGCAGTACTGTTTACCATATGATCAATTATCTCAATCCTTCCCAGAAGGTAAATGCAAAGTTCGTTACTCTTCATGGCAGTATTGCCTGCTGTGAAAATGAACTGGATGTACGTACTCTGGTATCCCGTATGGCAAAGGCATTCTTCGGAGAGAACTATTATCTTCTCACAGACGCTCTTATGAGCAGCAAAGAAGCCTCCCGGATCATGAAGGAAGAGAAGAAGAATCCGTTCTTGCATCTCCGGATTTTATGTTCACAGAGGATCTGGAGATGCTGAAACAGGAAAATGTTTCCGGAGATATTGCCCTTCGCTTCTTTGATCATGACGGACAGGAATGTAATACTACACTTAAAGAACGCATGATATCGATCAGCATGGAGCAGTTCAAAAAAATTGACCGCAAGATTTCCCTTGTATCAGGTGTGTCCAAAGCAAATGCTGTGTTAAGCGCTTTAAAGGGCGGGCTGGTGGATGTGCTGATCCTGGACTCCAATCTTGCTGAAGCACTGCTGAAACTTACACAGGAGTAATATTTTATGCCTGCATCTCTATAAAATAAACAAGAACCCTTCTGCCGACAATTTGTCCACAGAAGGGTTCTCTTATTCTTCATCCGCATGATAAATCCCAACATATCCCTGCAGTTCTACTCTGACGATCTGCTCGACTTCCTCTGTTTTCTCCGGGAAGTCCGCTTCTGTATGAAATCTCACACAGTTCCGCAGGAGGAGCTTAAATCTCTTGGGACAGGCATGACTTCTGCACTCAGATTCATTGCCTGGCAGTTTCTTCGAAACTGAATAGCTCCATAATGGGAATAGAAGGTTGCTATATATGTGATCATTTTGTAAGTTTCAGCAGGATATCATCTCCCTGCTCTGTTGCCTGTACCTGATATCCCTGATGTGTTGCAAATCTGGATACATTCTCTTTTGCAACTACGTTATCAACCAGGATCTCATATTCTTTGTCTCCGGATTCCATTGCATTTTTTGCGCGGATCACAGGTTCCGGACAGGATAAACCTCTTGCATCTACTTTCTTCATTCGTCTCTCTCCTTTTAGAGTGTGTGTGAATTACTCGGTAACTGAGTTACCAGAGCATCTGAATTAAGGCGGGATACCGCCTTTTTTCAGGGTGCATCCATGGCACCACTACTGTTTGCTCTTTAGAGCTATACAGCTACTTTTATTATTTCCGGTGTTTTCAGTCCGGTTACGGACAGTTCTTTTTTTACTCCGGATACGGAGTGATATTTTCTCAGGATATTATATGCGCCTACCGCATCTGCATTATAGACTCTGTTTCCATCCCTATATGATCCTCTCTCTTTCCGGTTGGACGGCTCTGCATATCTTTTCCCTACTTCCGGTGACAGCGGACTGCACTGGCTGGTATAACTTCTTCTTGTTTTACAAAGCGGATCCCATATCTTTTCAGCTTATATTCCAGCATGATGTAGATCCTGTTATACGGCAGGCTGTGAAGCTTCTGGTTTGTCCTGTGTCCCAGGTCTTTTTTCTCTCCGAATGTTCCGGATATCCCCTGTAACGACACAGGTGATCCCCTGTTCCCGGCAGTATTCTGCAAGATATCTTGTGATCTTGTGCAGATAGTCCGTTACTGAGTCTTGTTTTCTCTTATATAACTTCCTGATATGTTTTGATGTGACCGGATGCTTTACTCCCTTTCCGGACTGCTGCCCATACCACTGGGCCTGCACCCTTGCGATCTCTTTATGGAAATATCTTTCCAATTCAAGGTACTTCCTGCCCAGAATAAACGTCTTCCCATTTTCAGAATCATAACACGTCATAAGGTTGTGAAGCCCCAGATCAATAGACAGTTCATGTCCGTTCTGTGGAAGTTCTTCCTGGTCAGGGACCTCATAAACAACAATAATTTTACAGTTTCCCTTCTCCGGCGGGTAGATCCGCAGCTGTTTGATCTGATCCATGCCCCTGAAAATCTTATTTTCAAGATAAAGAAAGTTTTCATGGATCTGATACGTTTTCTTCCATATATTTTTTTTAATGCCTTTGGAAGGGACAGGCGGACTCTGTCCGTATCCCGCTCATGCACGATCCCCATCTGCATATAGGTAATGGGGATACTTTCCTGCTTAAACCGCGGCGGTCTGGGAGTCTCGATCCCTCCGGATCTTTTCAGGGCGTAAAAAGACTTCCATGCCTTGTCCAGCAGCTTACAGACTTCCTGGGCGGTCTGGGACGGGAGCTGTTTATACCACAGATCCTCTTTATGGGCTTTTTTCTGATAATACCAGTCCGGATACTGCTCCATCCCAGTTTCTTTGTAATGCTGACGTTCGTAATTACAGACATTCCAGAGCTTGGATGCTGCATAGCACATATGCCCGATGAGGTTCGCATATTCCCGGCTGACCTTTATGGATGTTTTCTTTGACAGCAGCATTTCCTCTCCTCCATAGTATCAGTACGCTTTGCTCTGATGTTCGATGTACCTGCGGATATTTTCTTCCGATACAGATCCGACCGTTTCCACATAATAGGAATGGTTCCACAGCTCCCCTTTCCAAAGCTGGTTTCTTATTTCCGGAAAACGTTCGAAAAGTTTCCTGCCGGAGATCCCCTTCAGGTATTTCATGATCGCAGTTATGGATAATTTCGGAGGGGCTGACACAAAACAGTGTACATGGTCTCCTTCCCCACATTCAAACAGATGGACCGTAAAGCCCTTATCTTCTGCGATCTCCTGCACCAGTTTCTGCAGATATGCCTCGACCTCCGCACTTAATATCTTCCGCCGGTATTTTACCGACCATACCATATGGTAATTAATATTGCACACACAAGTGCGATAATGTATAAGATTTTCTTTCATACATATATGATACCATGATATCAAAAAATTTCGCAATAAAATATCGAACATATTTTCTTTTTTATGATGCTGGATACAGCTTTTTTATAGGGAGGGTTAAATGAATTTTTAAATTCTACCTTGCAAGAGTAAATTCTATACCTGTAGAAATTACTTCTGCATGGATTTTTCCTTCTTCTTTTTATAAAATACTACTGCAGATGATCCCCTGCCTGTGCAGAAGGAGGATAAAATGAATACAGGAAGACCAAAAGGCAACCAAAAACATCTTGACTTATCTGCACGTATTATAATCGAACAGCATTTAAATAACGGTGATTCATTTAGAAGTATTGCAATAGAATTAAGCAAGGATCCAAGTACCATATCCAAAGAAATCAGACGTCATTCCATTATCAGGGAAAGAAGCGCAGATGCATTTGCCCCTATTCCCTGTGCAAACAATTATGATAGTTCAAAGCCGCGGACAAATATATGCAATGTCATGCATATGTGCGGTGATAATGAATGTCGGCGCAAATGTGTCCTCTGCAGAAAATTCAGATGCAGCGATGTCTGTAAATTTTATAAACCAAGAGAATGTGAAAAATTAAATAAACCTCCTTATGTGTGCAATGGATGCAGCAAGAGAACGAATTGCATGATGGACAAAAAGATCTATTCTTCAAAATACGCCCAGGACTCCTATGAAGCCCTTAGGACTACCAGCAGAGAAGGGATCAACCAGACACCGGAAAGTATACAGAAACTGGACAACCTGTTGTCACCGCTTCTCAAAAAAGGACAGTCCATTGCCCACATCTACGCATCTCATGCTGATGAGATCGCCTGTTCCAGAAGAACCATATATTCTTACATAGACCGTGGCGTTTTTCAAGCCAGAAACATAGATCTGCGCCGTAAAGTGGTATACAAGCAGAGAAAAAGAAAAACCACTACCAGCCTTAAAGACAGAAGTTTTCGAAAAGGCCGGGGCTATAAAGAATTCCTGGAATATATCGCAGCGAACAAATCTGTTTATGTAGTCGAAATGGATACTGTTGAAGGAGCAAAAGGTACCAGTCCCTGCTTTCTGACTATGTTCTTTCGAAACTGTAGCCTTATGCTTATGTTTCTTTTAGAAGAACAGACCCAGAAAGAAGTAACCAGGATTTTTGATCATTTAACAGAGTTACTTGGAATTGAACTGTTTCAGAAACTTTTTCGAAGTAATACTTACAGACAACGGGCATGAATTTCAGGACCGGCAGAGTCTGGAATATAGCAAAAATGATGAAGTACGCACACGCATTTATTATTGTGATCCCAACCGTTCTGATCAAAAAGGTGCTCTTGAAAAGAATCATGAATATATAAGGTATGTCCTTCCAAAAGGAACAAGCTTTGAAAAAATGACAGACAAGACAACGCTGCTGTTATTAAATCATATCAACAGCGAAAAAACGGGACAGCCTCAATGGACACAGTCCATATGAAGTATCCCGTCTCCTGCTGGATAACAGACTTCATAAAGCATTAGGATTAGCAGAGATACCAGCCGATGAAGTCACATTGATACCAGCATTAATAAAATAATAATAACAATACAGGCACAGGCAAGTTTCATTGCATAGAATTTAGTCTTTCCAACAGACATGTGGAATTTAGTCCTGCACACTATTTCCAGATGTCCTTTTATCATGCAAAAAACTATGCTGTTTATGCCGTATAAAAAGCATTATATACTAAAAAAAATCAAGTTGTATATCTCCGAAAATAGAATTAAATCCCGCATAAAAATCAAGGTATATTAGAATGTAGAATTTACTTTTTCATTCAAGCCGTCTAACTCATCTAACTCATCACTACTACAATATATTTATGGGTAATCCCCTTACTTCCAGTAAGGATTTATCCATCTCATTACTTAAACTGTTAGAATGTAGGATGCAATGGTATATCGACTTCATCACTTGGACCTCGCGTCCGTACTTTAGACTGATAACCGGCTCCTCATTCACAGTGTTCGTTTTATGCAGGTTGGATCACATTAGGTGCATTCGTGTCACACACAGTAGTTTGAACAGGTAATGAGTAAAACTGGTATTTATCCATTGTAATATTTTTTAAGGAGTGATAAATTTATGAACGCAGTAGGTATCGATGTTTCAAAAGGTAAAAGTATGGTTACAATTCTGAGACCATTTGGGGAGATTGTATCCTCTCCTTTTGAGATCAAGCACACATCCAGTGATATCCATTCACTTATTAAACTTATTCATTCTATCGAAGGTGAATCCCGGGTTGTAATGGAACATACCGGCCGCTACTACGAAGCACTTGCTCACCAGCTTTCAGCAGCAGATCTCTTTGTCAGTGCTGTTAATCCCAAGTTGGTCAAAGATTTTAATAACGATTCTCTTCGCAAAATCAAGTCCGACAAAGCTGATTCTGTCAAGATTGCCCGCTACGCTCTTGACAAATGGCAAAGTCTTGAACCGTATAGTATTACAGATGAATTACGCGCTCAGCTAAAGGTCATGAATCGTCAGTTCCATTTCTATGTGAAACAAAAAACGGCTATGAAAAATAATCTTATTGGCCTCATTGACCAGACCTATCCAAATGCAAATACTTATTTCAATAGTCCCACCCGCAGTGATGGTTCCCAGAAATGGGTTGATTTTGTCTCTACATACTGGCATGTAGATTGCATTCGTAAAATGTCTCTAAACGCTTTTGTTGAACACTATCAGACTGGTGCAAGCGCAAAAAATATGCCTTCAATAAATCAAAAGCGGAAGAAATTTACACCAAAACAAAGGAACTTGTTCCAGTATTTCCTAAGAATGAAATAACCAAACATATCATCAGACAAGCTATCGATCAGCTCAACAGTACTTCCGTTACTGTCGAAACAATACGCACTCTCATGAACGAGACTGCCTCAAAGCTTCCTGAATACTCAATTGTCATGCAGTTTAAAGGGATCGGTCCATCTCTCGGTCCACAGCTTATGGCTGAGATCGGTGATGTAACCAGATTCACGCATAAAGGAGCCCTTACTGCATTCGCCGGAGTTGATCCTGGGGTAAACGAATCTGGTTCCTATGCACAAAAAAAGCGTCCCAACATCCAAACGTGGATCTTCAAATTTAAGAAAGACTCTTTTTCAAGTAATGGATGTTCTTATCAAAACCATGCCTCAGGATGATCCTGTATATCAATTCATGGACAGAAAACGCACCCAGGGTAAGCCTTACTATGTTTATATGACTGCAGGTGCTAATAAATTTCTCAGAATATACTATGGACGAGTGAAAGAATATCTTTCTGTTCTTCCTGATCCAAGCTAATTCAAAACTTTTACTTTCAGACCAGCACTGGTTGTGGTGGCCTTATTTTAATGCCTAATTTTTAACCTGTAAAGTTTTTTAACTTTCTTCAATTTTAGTATTGACTTTTTATTTGCAGGCTAAAGTAACGAGAATGCGACGCACAATTATTCAAACGTAAAGTCTTATACCCTAACAGCGAGAAAGACTGCCGAATTGCTCCGACAGTCTCTCATTTTTTACAAGTTCTCCCTGTTCTGCCGCCGGATTTTTCTCCGTACAGCCTGCACAGCCAAGGCTGAAAACAAGTATCAGCAACAATATCATTTTGTTTTTCCCAATATCCGGTTCCCCTCTCTTAAAATGGATTTTAATGGTTCTATAGCAATTCGCAGCCATCAAACAACAAATGGTTACAGATCGTTATAGTTTAACCGGATATCTCTCCATTTTATACATCCACTCAGAAACCTTTTTTTTCTCATATAGACAGCAATATCATGATAAACCTGCTCCCTGCCGATCTCATTAAGAATTTCATGACGCATTCCCGGATACAGTTTCCCCTTTACATCTTTTATAACCGGCCCCGTCGCATAGCCCGCACTGTCTTTGCAAAATGGCGCACATTAATCAGACAGGGATCCTCAGCCCCGCTTACAAACAATACCGGCATATCTGGATTTGTACAGGAAAAATGCTCCACATCATAGGCACGCTTCATCAGTTCAAATAATGCCAGATACGCATCGTCCGTAAAAGTGAAACCACACAATCGGATTCCTCATATTCTTTCGCCACATCAGGATCAGAACAGATCCAGGCTGTACACCTCTTATCCTTTCGAAATTTCATTGCCCCTGCACCAAATGACATTGTTTCGATAAGTTTACTTCTGTGTCTCGGTCCAAAGACTGCTTTCTCTGTCTTTGCAATGGCAACTCCCAGAGGCATGGCAATATTGTAGCTTGGAGAACCGCACACGATCAGCATATCTACGCAGCTGTCATGTTCTGCCACAAATGCCCTCACTGCCAGCGATCCCATACTGTGCCCCATCAGGATCAGCGGAAGTTCCGGATAGTATGCATGAATTTTCCTGTTCACTGTTCGGATATCCTGAAGCATCGCCTGTGCTCCCCCACCGTATGTAAAGCCGAGATCATCCTGATGTTTTACACTTTTTCCATGTCCTCTGTGATCATGGATCACCACCACATATCCAAGCTTTGCCAGATACTGCATAAACGGAATATATCTCTCTTTATGCTCACTCATTCCATGAACCAGCTGTACAACTGCACGATAGGGTTTCTTATCCGGTATCAGTGCCATGACCGAAATCTCAAGCCCGTCTGCTTCTGATTTAAAAGAACTCTCATACTTCATAGATCCACGCCTTCTTTCTGTATTTTCTTATATATTTATATTATCCGCTCTGATTTCTATAATTTTGATTATAAGTAAGACAATTGCCATTGTCAACGCATTCTGATATAATCAATTATATCGTTACTGCTCACTCTGTTCTCAGTAACATTACATCTGCACGAATGTTGTTGCAGATATAAAATTGAAACTTTTTTAACATAATACGTTTCAGAGCAGTTATGCTCTAAGGCAGGAGGAAATATGACAAAAGGTAATAAAAAAGGACATGCCGGGCTGATTATTTTCATTCTGATCCTGGTTCTCGTCATTGGCGGAGGTACAGGTTTCTATTTCTATCAGCGACAGCAGCCACGCAAGGCAGTTGAAAATTTTCTTGACAGTATGAAGAAAATGGACTTCAATACAATGGAATCCATGATCCAGAGCAGCGATCTCACAGCACTGGACAATGCAGATATCCGCGATGCCGCATACACGGATTTCTTCTCAGAAATCAACAAAAAGATGACCTATAAGATCACCAGAAACAGATTCGACATCCAGAATGGTACAGCTTCTGTCACAGCACATATCACTTACATTGACGGAACCAATATTTATAAAGCGACTATCACTGAATTTCTCCGTCAGATCGTTTCCAACGCTTATGCCGGAAACCAGCTTACAGAAGAAGAGACACAGGCAAAAACTTGCTTCCATTCTGAATGAACAGGCAAAAAAAGTGGAAAAAGATGTATTCTCCGAAACAGATATCACCTATCCGGTGATCAAAACAGATTCCGGATGGAAAATTGTTTCTCTGGATGATGAGACAGTAAAAATCATGTCAGCAAACTTCAAGAGTGTTGAAGAGGAAATAAACAACTCCCTCAACAATATGGATAACGAAGATTCCTCAGGTTCTTCTTCCAATGCACCGGAGGCATCTGCAGATGATACGCTTAATCTCACAACAGAAAAATTACGATCAAATATACCAAACATACGATCACCAAAGACTTTGCCGGAAATCCATGTATTATGGTTTATTACGATTACACCAATAATTCTTCCTCTGCATCCAGTGCAATGGTTGATGTCAGCCTAAAAGCTTACCAGCATGGAGAATCCTGCGAGGCAGCGATTCCCGAGAATAATGACGATGCCATCGATCATTTTACAGCTGAGATTCAGCCCGGACAGACCGTTAATGTATGCCAGGCATTTACACTGACAGATGAGAGTGATGTAACGGTTCAGGCACAGGAGGCATTTTCCTTCGATGAAGACGCAAATGCCAGACAGATACTTAAAGTAAAATAATCCGATTGTCAGACAGATATTCTCAATTGAAGCAGAAAACTTATTTAATTCTGTTGAAATATGCACAGTGGTTCAAATTTAATTTGAACCTGCTGTGCATATTTTTTTGTCTTTCATGGCACAATATGAAATGTAATAGCTTTATGATTCCTGTAAAAGCTGTATACAGCGACAGGTTATGAAAGGATGGTGACTTATGGGAAGCAAATGTTTAAGATATACGGCGCTGACTATCGCCATTATCGGAGCTGTTAACTGGGGACTGATTGGTTTTTTCAATCTGAACCTGGTCGCTCTCCTTTTCGGAAGCATGAGCTGGGTTTCCAGAATCGTATATGGTCTGGTTGGAATCTGCGGACTCTATCTTCTGACCTTTTACGGTGATTCCGACACTATCTCAGAACAATCCTGAGTACAAGCCGACATCTGAAATTATAATTCTATACTATAATCCTTCCTAACGGACTGCGGCATATTTATCAAATGGATATGCCGCAGTTCTTTTATAGTGGTTCTTAAAAGAAAAAAGGACTTCGGAAAATCCGAAGTCCTAAGAGCGATAGACGGGGCTCGAACCCGCGGTCTCGACCTTGGCAAGGTCGCGCGTTACCAACTACGCCACTATCGCATAAGCGGGTGATGGGAATCGAACCCACG
>ENA-OQAJ01000557-OQAJ01000557.1-human-gut-metagenome-genome-assembly--contig:-NODE-557-length-11500-cov-1.626308_pt1 | contig 11500 bp, 10 predicted proteins | sample MGYA00242736_ERZ504529 | MGnify/ENA primary metagenome ERZ504529 (study PRJEB26092, sample SAMD00036275) | human gut metagenome | host: Homo sapiens | study: EMG produced TPA metagenomics assembly of...
ATACGGTACGAGTGATGACAAAGCCCGGGCGAGAAGATAAATATCCTGAGCATGGCAGACGGTACTCCGTTCGATATGGACAAGAGGTATAAGGTGGCTTTAAATTCTTATCGTGGTAATGGTGGCGGTGATTTACTTACCATAGGAGCCGGAATTGCAAAAGAGGACTTGTCTGAGCGCATTGTTTTTGCAACGGATAAAGATTTGCGCTACTATCTGATGCAGTATATCGAACAGCAAAAGAGCTTGCATCCGCATGCCATGCATCAGTGGAAATTCATCCCTGAAGAATGGACTGTTCCGGCGGCAAAAAGAGATTACAAGTTGCTCTTCGGAGAAGATAAAGAGTGATTTTGCAGGAATATAAAATAGAAGAACAATTATTTTTTCATCCGAGAAATTGAGTAAGAGAAGGTACATATTGGCTCCGTTGTTTCTGCTGGCATTGTTTCTGACGTACCAGGTAAGCATTACTATGTTTACTCACGTACATATCATTAACGGTGTGATGATTGTACACTCTCACCCTTCGTCGGACGACCACCATACACATACTGCGGGACAGGTGATTACCATCGCCCACATAGGCTCCTATCAACGCCGGAACCGGAGGCAGGGGTAAGCAATGTGACTGTGGAATGTCCTTTGCTGTATGTCTTGGGGCTGAATACGAATACTTTCCGCGCTGTTGCGCCTCACACGCATTGCGTTCACCTGCGTGCCCCTCCTGCTTATTGTTGAAATATTAAAATTTGGTATGAAAAAGACAATTGCCTTTTTCAGAAAGTTCGAAGTCTTTCGTCTGAAAGAACTTGAAGTTTTCTAAAAAGGTCAAGGTCTTTTTTGAAAAGTTCCTGAAGCTTTTTAATAAGCGATATAGGGAGCTTATGGAATCCTTTTATTTATAATTTAACAATAAGACAACTTAATAATGAAACAATATATTTTATTGCTCGTACTCATGGTGATGGGTGCGGGTATGACTGTACATGCTGAAGATGTAAATCCTGTGAAAGTTGGTAATGTAATTTCCGGCCACATAATAGAGAAAGGAACGGAAGCGAGTTTGCCTTATGCCACTATTTTGATTGTAGAAACAGGGCAGGGAACTGTGTCGGACGAGAATGGAGAGTTTGTTTTTAAGAAAATCCCGGCAGGAAAATATACGCTGCGTGTGCAATTGTTGGGCTACGAGACTCAGGAGAAGAAAGTAACCGTAAGCAATGATTTTACGGTGGATATTCATTTTCTGATGAATGATGACAGTATTTTGACCGATGAGGTGGTGGTTTCTGCCAATCGGAATGAGGTGAGCCGCCGTGTGGCGCCTGTGGTGGTAAATGTGATGAACTCCAAACTTTTTTGAAACCGTTAACTCTACGGACTTGGCCAAGTCACTGAATTACCAGTCGGGACTTCGTGTGGAAAACAACTGTCAGAACTGCGGCTTCCCCCAAGTGCGTATCAACGGACTGGAAGGACCTTACTCTCAAATTCTGATTAATAGTCGTCCGGTGGTGAGTGCGTTGTCGGGTGTGTATGGGCTGGAGCAGATTCCGGTGAATATGATTGACCGTGTAGAAGTGGTGCGCGGAGGAGGTTCTGCCTTGTTTGGTGCGAATGCTGTGGGCGGCACTATCAATATCATCACGAAAGATCCGGTAAGCAATTCATTCCAGGTATCTTCCACTCTGTCGAACATGAATGGCAAAGTGTGGGAACAATATATGGGGGCCAATGCTTCGTTAGTATCTAAAGATAACACCTACGGCATTGCCCTTTATCAGTCATATCGCAACCGCAACCCCTATGATGCGGATGGAGACGGATTCTCCGAATTGGGGAAGCTGAATATGAATACCTTTGGCTTGCGTACTTATTACCGTCCTACTCAGTTCAGCAGAATCAGTTTGGAATATCACACGACGAATGAATTTCGCCGGGGAGGAAACAAATTTGATTTGGAGCCTTTTGAAACGGATATCACAGAACAGACCAAGCATGTGATTAACAGCGGAGGTCTGAGTTACGATATTTTCTGGAAGGAGTACAAACATAAACTGTCCTTCTACTCGTCTGTTCAGCATACTGACCGTAACAGTTATTATGGTGCACAGCAGAATCCCGATGCATACGGCAAGACAAAAGACCTGACTTGGGTTGTCGGAGGTATGTATGTCGGTAACTTTGAGAAAGTTCTCTTCTCACCGGCCACCTTTACCGCCGGTATGGAATATCAAAACAACTCTTTGCACGACATCATGTTGGGCTATCACCGCGATATGAAACAAGACGTGCGTATTGCCGGCGGATTTGTGCAGAACGAATGGAAGATGAACCGCTTTATTCTGTTGGCAGGCTTCCGTGTGGACAGTCATAACCTGATTGACAATCCTATTTTCAGTCCGCGTGTGAATCTTTTATATAAGCCGACGGATAAGTTTCAGGCTCGTTTGACCTGGTCTACCGGTTTTCGTGCTCCGCAGGCATACGATGAAGATTTGCATGTGACCGCAGTGGGAGGCGAAGGCGTACTGATAAAGTTGGCGGATGGATTAAAGCCCGAACATTCCAATAAGCCTTCAGCGGCTCTGTGGATTGGACGGCCAATATCGGGCATTGGCAGACTAACCTTTTGCTGGAAGCTTTCTATACAGGGCTCGACGATGTGTTTGTGCTGGAAAGATAGGACAGGATGAACAGGGGAACACCGTTAAAGAGCGTCGTAATGGTAATGGAGCCCGTGTATATGGTGTCAACCTGGACGGAAAACTTGCTCACGGACGGGATGTGGCTTTGCAAGTGGGTTTTACGGTTCAGCGCAGCCGTTATACCAAATACGAGAATTGGAGTGAGGACGAAAATGTGGAGCCGACCAAGTTCATGCCACGTACTCCCGATTATTATGGTTATTTTACTTTGACCAGTGCTCCCTTCAAGAACTTTGATATGTCGGTGTCGGGTGTATATACGGGGGCGTATGCATGTTCCTCATTTGGCTCCTGACTTTAGTGTGATACCCGAAAATTATGAATACAGTTATATCCGAAAAGACGAGTTGGTGCATACTCCCGATTTTTTTGATTTAAATCTGAAACTGAACTATACTTTCGTTCTGAATGATCATATCAAATTACAGTTGAATGGCGGTGTTCAGAATCTGTTCAATGCTTTTCAAAAAGATTTGGATAAGGGAGGTTTCCGTGATTCCGGTTATTTCTATGGTCCCACACAGCCACGGACTTATTTCATAGGAGTGAAGATTACGAACTAGAAGAAGGACTGTCCGGTTGATACTTGGGTAGGAAAAAGACGGGGATGCCAAAACGTTTCTGATGCAATCTGTGATCAATGTTTTGGCATCTTCCGTTTGTTATTTGCCGGCAGCAGTCATGGATTACTCTTGTTCCATACCCAGATTGCTGTATGTATCGGTTATCTTGAAACCTGCATCCGGGTAATTGTACAGAGGGAAGCGCGGCTCAGTTTCCCCTTCCGTGTAATTCCATATGCTGTTATATTCTTCCGGATTTTCACCCATTTCCCGAAGTTGCAACATATATTGGTAGATGGATTTGTTTTCTTTGATGAAAACCTTTTCCATTTGATGAATAATGGGACTGTGTTTACGTGTATGGTCATGGTCAAATTCCAGAATACGTTTGCCGTCCGGTGTAATGCCTACCATCACAAAAAGTCATGCTTTTGCCTATTCCGGGCAGATTGAGCACACTCCGGTCTGTTGCTACGAAAGGTATGTTTTTCTCCGTGCAGAACTTTTTGACGGCTGTTGCCCGGTCATTGTTACTTCTCAGCAGGGTCAGAAACTCAGTCTCATCTTCCTTGTTAAGCTTTCCCAAGATTTTCTCTTCGTGCTGTTCCTGCAATGAACGGCTGTTGGGAGTGAAGACAGCATGATTTTCTTCAAATCCTTTGACGGAGAATGTATAGTAGCAGATAACTCCCAGTTCATTCAATACTTTGCGCAACTTGGCCGTATGTCCCCGGCGTGATGCTGCCACATTGTACACCAATTGATTGGTAATGGTCCATCCGGCAGCCAGAATCTTGCGGATGGCTTCTTTGGCTTCGGGGGTTACTTCCAGAGGTGTCTGGAAATGAGTCTGTATCAAGAATTGCTTGATGCCTATGGCGGACGCTTTGGTTTTGAATTCTTTCAGAATATCCATCAGCTCTTCATTGATGCGCATGGGCAGATAGACCGGCAGGCGGGAACCGAGACGGACACGTTGCAATTCTGCATACTTTTCTCCTTCAGGACGTTTGAGGTTGGCATTCCTTTTGCGTACCGCCATTTATATACAGCCTCCAATATGTTGCGTAATGTCTTGTTTTGGCTCATCAGTGCATCGCCTCCCGTAATCAGAATATCTCTCAGTTGGGTGTCGTTTTCAAAATATTCCATCAGTTTCCGCAAGCGTTTGTCCCAACTTTCCTTGGGCTTCAGTTCCTCAAAATTAAAGTTCAGGCGTTCACTTTGAAAATCATACATACGTTGGCAAGACGCACATAGTCCTCCGCAAGCGCGTCCCATAGAATCGGGAATCAGGATGGCTACTTCGGGATAACGGCGATGAATGTTATGTCCGTCGGGCACCAGCCATCCGGCGGCATTTGGTTTGCCGGCTTCCACCACATCCTCTTTTTCCCATGCATGAATTTTCCCATAGGTGTTGATTAATTGTGGTGAATATAGGATATAGCTGCGTATGGCAGCATCATCATACCCTTTGCCGGTCGGGTTTAATAAAGAAAGATAGTAAGGGGTGATGAAAAAAGGCATTCCTTTTTTACGTGCCTGCTGATACAATTGCATTGTTTCTTCCGAAAGGGAGTTGCCCAACATCTTGTTCAGTTCCGTGGGGCTTTTGATGGCGAGGGCTAGATGGAAGCGTGCTTCGTTCCACCATTGGTTGACCCATTGGCGTTTTTTCTTCATCATTGATTCCTTCGGGAAACACATACCGGCTGGAGGGGGCATGACGGTTTTCTATCTTTTTAATGAGCAATGAGATGATTCGTTCTTTGTTTGCATTGCGTATGGCACGCACATCTTCGTTCAGGCCATCGGGCCAACGTTTCATCCATTGACGTATCTGTTTTTCATTCGGAATGTTGTTGGGAACATGATAGAGGCGTAGGAACTGTTGGTATAAATCCAACCATAAATCAACGGAAGTCTCTTCATCGGTGATACGGTTTGTCAAGAATTGCCAAAGCAGTGAGATGGTTTTTATCTCTATTTCTTTTTCTGTAGATAATTCATATACCGTTTTGCTGTCATTTTCAATCAGTCTTGCAATGTTTTTAGCGGCAATAGGGTTTTTAATGTGTGCAGATAATAAATAATCATTTAGTTTATTCTTGAAAATAGTCTCATTCCGGCTTTCCGCAGCCAATGAAGTGAGTTGGGTTAATTTTGTTTCGAATAGAGTTTTTACATCTTTGTGGGATAACATCTTATTCTTTTGTTTCATAAGCAGTGTGATTTGTTTTTAGGGTTAATACTCGAATAATAGAACGCTCATTATGAAAGTTACTTTAATGGCAACTTTTGTTGTGGCTAAGATACAAAAAAACAGCTGTTGTGCAAGCTTAATTGCAAAAATAGATATTACCTGAGAAGAAATATCTTGAGGAAGAAGCGGAAAAACATCCCCGGACAAGCAGACAAGCCGGTCCGGGGAGAATCGGTTATAAGAATATGATTCTCTTTTGCAGGATGGATGCTATTTGTTGTTTTAGCAGCGGTGCATTGATAGGTTTGGACATATATCCGTCGAACCCGTTTTCCAGTACTCTTTGTTCGTCCGATGCATAAGCAAAAGCGGTTATGGCAATGATAGGCACATCAGCAGATAACTTTCTTATTTCTTTTGTTGCTTCGTAACCGTCCATTCTCGGCATATTGATATCCATTAAGATGATTTGGGGCCGGTGTTCCTTAAACTTTTCTATTGCTTCCTGACCGTCCCAGGCATGAATAAGAGAATATTCTTTCCGTAGGATAGACTGGAACAACCGATAGTTACTTTCGTTATCTTCGGCTATCAAAATAGTCAGTTTGTCTTTTTGAACGGTAATCGGTTGGAATTCTTCAGCCTTTTTTTCGCTCAATCGGGCCGGTTGATAAGGAATGGTAAACCAGAATGTAGAACCCTTCCCTTCCTCGGATTCCACTCCTATCGTTCCATTCATGTGCTCTATGATTGTCCGGCAGATGGAAAGCCCCAGCCCTGTGCCTTGTGCAAAAGAGTTCAGTTTGACGAAGCGTCCGAATATAGAATCTTTTTTATTGGCAGGAATGCCGCATCCCGTATCTGTGACATGGAAGTATAACATTTTATCGCGTATCTCGTATCCGAATGTGATGCTTCCTTTTTGAGTAAACTTGATGGCATTTGTGAGGAAGTTATTGATAACCTGCATGAGCCGGTTTTTTTCCGTACGGATGAAACATGAGGAGAGGGGAGTTTCCGCAATGAGCTGTACCCCACTTCCTTCCATCCGGCATTTGGTGATGTTCTCCACTTCCTTTATCATATCATTGAGGTCTATATTTGAGTAACTGAACTCCAAAGTTCCGGCTTCAATTTTGGATAAATCTAATATATCACTGATAAGCTGTAATAACAGTGTATTATTACTCTCAATAATATTGATATATTCCTGTTTTCCTGTTCCTCTTCCGTTGAGGCAAGAATATTGGAGAATCCGATAATGGCATTCAGAGGAGTACGGATTTCATGGCTCATATTAGCCAGGAAAGCAGATTTGAGTCGGTTGGATTCTTCTGCCCGGTCTTTAGCCGACATCAGTTCCTCTTCCATCCTTTTCCTGTCTGTAATAACTAAGGATGAGCCGACCAAGGTGAGTGGCCTGTTCTGCTCGTCTCTTGTCTCTATTGTAGCCTGTGCTTCCACCCAATCAATTTTTCTTCCGTTCTTTCCTTTGTTCAGCACACGGTATTCTTCTTTGACTTTATTGATTTTTCCTTCTATCAGATCGTGAAAAGCCTGCATAACCCTTGGGCGGTCTTCTTTGATTATTTTAGAGAAGTATTGTTCATCCGATACACTCAACTGTTCTTCCTTGATTTCTCCCGGCATGGCAGTCATAATGATTGGACGATTGATGTCGCATAGAATGGAGTGTTCTTTAAGATTCCATTTCCAGGGTATGATATTGGCTATTTCCAGAGCCAAAGATAATTTATGGTTAGTGGAACTCAGCATTTGTTGTGCATTATGCAACTCCGTACTGTCAAGACAGAATATGTCAACCGTGTCTTCTTCCAAAGACGGGCTGAGCACGATATCATAGAAAGTGTCTACGTCTTTAAAGTAATAAGGGAATGTGATGGAGCGCTTTTCTCTTAAAGCTGTTTCCATAAAATGGGTAAATTCTGTCATGGATTCAGGAAATAGTTCGGAACCCTTTTTCCCGATTATATTTTCTTTTTTCCGGAAGCAAGTTTCAAAGAAACGGTTAACGTCACATAAAATTGTTTCAACAATATTCCCACTTTCATTTCTAATCACTTTCTCTTTCATATAGAGAATAGGCATATTGTCGATAAGGTTTGTATATTTGATTTGGTTTTCGAATTCTTGCTTTTGAACCCTTCTTAGTTCTTTCAACATTGTATGCGTTTTTGTTGGATAAGGGCTATCAGCAAAAGTGTGATGAATATTCCTGCGATAACCCATATATATTTCTTCAGGAAATTTTCCGGCTTATCATAAAATATGCTGTCTTGAGGGCATAATTTAGGGTTGAGTCCTTTATTGACCAGCGTCGTATAATTAAATGTGGGATGAGCATCTGCAGGAACAAAGAAAGGAATTTCCCTTGCCGGTTTTCCATTAAAGCATTTGTGATGACACTTCCGGAAGCAGCTTCATTTGATAAATATCTTTTCATTATACAATATATCCGCCCAACCATGCCTCCATTCGATCCATACCGGCATAGCGGATAGGAGAACAGGGGAGAAGAAAATGGCTTGGAAAGGCTTCGGTATGACGTTTATCAACATTTTGTTGTGAGGTTAAAGTTTCCGACAAAACCTGTGGATACTAAAACTCCGGTTTCTTTGTCGGCATTTCTTAAGGCATTATACAATTCGGGTAGCGTATAATTATAAGAGGAGATAAATTGATATTGGAGATATGGAAATCCCGGGTTATAATATTCTTTAACTGCTTGTTGTATTCAGGGTTAGGATAAATGCCGTCTCCCAAAAAATAAGTTTTTTCATATTGGGAATCATGCGCGTCATTAGTTTTACGCTTTCTTTCAGATAGGCCGGAGTATGCATGAAGGTGATATTGTAATCATCTCTCAAACTGTCTACATGAATTTTATTTTCAGGAGTTGTCACATCTCGTTTTCTGTAATATTCTTCTGTATATATGTATGGATCGGAATCGCATACTAAAATAGACACGTCTCCCCACATTTCCTTTATCTCTTCTCTGAAAATCATGCTCATACTTCCCAGCAGGACCAACAGCTTGGGAGGAGTTTTGCCATACTTGTTTAAAAGCATTTGTGGAAACCTGTCTACCATAACAGAATCGTTTACCATAAAAAAGATTTAGGTGCTCAATGTATGCATCAATATCTTTTTAGTTCGGATATTTTGTGCATGATAGGAGAGGTGATACTGTTACTCCAGGGGGCGGATTCGTTATAACTGTTTAAGATGAGTACATAATCATATTGCCTATGATCCCTGTCAGAGGCTTTGGCAGAATATGTACCGGCAAAAAGCAGACAAATGCAGATTGTCAGTGTTTGAAAGAATTGCCTTGATGTGGCTGTGTGTTTATTATTCATAGCAGAAAATAGACTCTTTTATGTTATACTCTTTATCAGACTTCTTACAAAAGTAAAACAATATCAGACAGTTATGTATAAAAACTCCCTTATTAACAAATATTAATTTCACGAGTAAGTTCTCACAGAAGAAGATTTTTTATGATATTTTGAGCAGAATGGGAAGTTTGGCTAACTTATACGGTGAAATTGCCATTTTTCAGGCGATGAAAAGCGATTAACTTTGCAATATCAGAAAAAGATAAAAAACAGATAAATATGAAATTAATAAAATCAACTATTACCGCCCTTGGCTTGTTATTCACAGTAACCGCTTGTGCAGGCAATAAAGAAAGTAAAAACCAAAACATGAAAGGAGAAAATATGGAAATTGTTCATTTAACCAAAGCAGAGGTCTTGAAGAAGGTATATAACTATGAAGCCAATCCCAATGACTGGAAATATGAAGGTGACAAACCGGCTATTGTTGATTTCTATGCTACATGGTGCGGCCCTTGCAAGGCATTGCACCCGTATTGGAAGAGTTGGCAAAAGAATATGCCGGAAAGGTTTATATTTATAAGATAGATGTAGACAAGGAAGAAGAATTGGCCGGTGCATTCGGCATACGAAGCATACCGACTTTGTTATGGATTCCTCAGAGTGGAAAACCGACTGTAACACAGGGAGCATTACCGAACCTGAACTGAAAAAGATGATTGACGACACTTTATTAAACTCTAAATAAATGTTCTCGTAAACAAGTGGAGAAGATAGGGCATAAATCTTTTGCCCTGTCTTCTTTTTTTATTTAAATAAGTATGCGTATATTTATACCGACAATAAAACTATGAATTATTGGAATATCGTTTTAATACACCGCTCAATGGCAATATAGCGATGACGTATCATTATCATGAGGATGCTGCTCTCCGGCGTGATAAAAAGCTTGTATAAAATTCGTATGGGTACAAAGTGGCACGCTGGATATAGAAGTAGACCATGTGGTAATGCACCTTGAAAAAGATGAAATAATATCGCTGACTCCTTTGCATCATGTTGAGGTAAAAAGAGTGGAAGGTGAGTACCTCACTTTCTTGTTCAACAGCAATTTTTATTGCATTTACGGACATGACAAAGAAGTGTCATGTAATGGTTTCCTGTTTCATGGTTCGTCCCACATCATGCGTTTGCAGCTCTCTGCGGCCCAGTCGGAACAATTGAAAAGCATCATTGATATATTTGCCGGTGAATTCGGCATAAAAGACAATTTGCAGGAAGAGATGCTCCGCATTATTCTGAAACGTTTTTATAATCACTTATACCCGCATTGCCCGTGAAAAATTAGACGTGGGACAAGATAAAGAAAAGAGCTTTGACATTATCCGTCGGTATTATGTGTTGGTAGACAATCATTATAAAGAAAAGAAACAAGTGCAGGACTATGCCGAAATGCTCTACCGCTCTCCCAAAACCTTGTCCAATCTGTTTGCCGCCTATGGGTTGCCTTCTCCGTTGCGTATCATACATGAGAGGATAGAAGCCGAAGCCAAGCGTTTGTTGCTTTACACCAATAAGAGTGCGAAAGAAATAGGTGAGATATTAGGCTTTGAAGACTTGGCTGCTTTCAGCCGTTTCTTTCGAAAAATGGCAAAGGAAAGTATTTCTGAATACCGGAAAAAAGAGAAAGAAGGAATAATGGCAAACTAAAACGGTATAATTGCCATTTCACAGGGAGGAAAATCTGCCGACCTTTGCAATGTAAGTTAAACCCTTAAAAATTAAAGCAAATGATGGCAAGATTAAATTCCCTGTTTACTGCATTTCTGACAATTGCAGCTTCCACTCAAAAGTTAGGTATTAACTGATTCGCGTGGCAATTCTGGTGATATTCGTGTGGATTGGTGGTTTGAAATTCTGGAACTATGAGGCCGAGGGTATTGTGCCTTTCGTTGCCAACAGTCCTTTTATGAGTTTCTTTTATACTAAGAGTGCTCCCGAATATAAAAGAGTATAAAATTAAAAAGAAGGTGAGTTTGATGAGGCCAAGCATCAGTGGCATGAAGAGAATAACACCTATGGCTTTTCTCATTGGATTGGGTATTTTGATTATGACTATCGGTGTTCTTACTTTCTTGGGTATTTTCTCACCGAAAATCGGTTTGATAGGTGCAGGTTTGGCTATTATAATGACATTGGGAACGTTGTCCTTTCTGGTAACGACTCCCGAAGTATGGGTTCCCGATTTGGGAAGCGGTGAACATGGTTTTCCCTTGCTGACAGGTGCCGGTCGTTGGTTATTAAAGATGTGGCTATTCTGGCAGGTGCATTGGTGGTACTCTCGGATTCGGCCCGGTCAATATTAAAACAACAAAAGAAAGGATAATCCCCCACTAAAAACAAGTAAGATTATGAAGTAGTATGATGCAATAATAATAGGCTTTGGCAAAGGCGGTAAAACATTGGCTGCTGAGTTGGCCAAAAGAAATGAAAAGGTGGCTGTTATTGAGCGTTCCGATGAGATGTATGGAGGTACCTATCAATATTGGATGCATTCCTACAAAAACATTGGTTCATCAGGCAAAGCTGGTTCCGGTAAAGGCGTCGTGGGAAGAAAAAGAAAGCCTATTATGCTCAGGCTATCGCTGAAAAAGAAGAG
>ENA-OQAJ01000558-OQAJ01000558.1-human-gut-metagenome-genome-assembly--contig:-NODE-558-length-11499-cov-2.908547_pt1 | contig 11499 bp, 13 predicted proteins | sample MGYA00242736_ERZ504529 | MGnify/ENA primary metagenome ERZ504529 (study PRJEB26092, sample SAMD00036275) | human gut metagenome | host: Homo sapiens | study: EMG produced TPA metagenomics assembly of...
ACACTCAAGGCCGTTCGGCCAAGCTTACGGTCGTGAACAGGCGCCCGCCCTCCCACTTCGTTTTTTGTTATGGTTGCGGTTGGGGTGTTATCCACTTTTCGCAATAAGAAAAAGGGGGGGAGGGGGAAGGAGGGTCAGCGGAAGGCGCCGCGGAGGTATGGCGGCTGGTAGGGGGCTTCCTCGACCGGCACGTCCAGTTTGTGGGCGGCACGGAGCGGCCAATACGGGTCGCGCAGGGCGGCGCGGCCGATTTCCACGGCGTCGGCGGCGCCGACTTCAGAATCTTCTTCGCCTGCTTCGGCTTGGTGATGAGCCCGACTGCGGTGGTGGGAATGCCCGCGCGACTGCGCACCTGTTCGGCGAACGGCACTTGGTAGTCGGGCTTCACCGGAATGGTCACGTCGGGAATCAATCCGCCGGTGGACACGTCAATCAGGTCCACGCCGTGGGCCTCAGAATCTTAGCCAGTTCGACGGTCTGGTCAAGGTCCCAACCGCCTGCGGCCCAATCGGTGGCGGAGACGCGCACCAGCACCGGCATGGTGTCGGGCACGACGGAACGAATCGCATCCACGACTTCGACCAGCATGCGGACGCGATTGTCGAACGATCCGCCGTACTCGTCGTCACGCTCGTTGATGAGCGGGTCGAGGAACTGCGACAGCAAGTAGCCGTGCGCGGCATGGACTTCCACCGCGTCGAAGCCGATGTTCATGGCACGCCAGGCGGCGTCGCGGAACTGGTCCACGATGGTGTGGATCTCATCGACGCTCAGCGCGCGCGGACGAGCCAGGGAACCGTATGCGTTGGCGCTTGGGCAAACCGTCCGCCATCCGCCTTGCTCCTCCGGCACGCTCTGTCCATCGAAACCGATCGCGTGGCAGCCGGTGGAACCCTTGCGTCCGGCGTGGTTGAGCTGCACCGCCATCGTGGCACCCACTGCCTTCGCGTCGGCCACGATCCAACGCCATGCGTCCATCTGTCCGTCATCCCACAATCCCAGATCGCACGGCGAAATGCGGCCTTCCGGCGCGACGGCGGTCGCTTCCATGATGATCATGCCGAAGCCGCCCATCGCGCGCGAAACGTAATGCTGGTAGTGGAATGGCGTGGGCTTGCCGTCCTGCGCCAATGCGGAATACGTGTCCATTGGCGGCAGCCAGATGCGGTTGCGCACGGTGACGCCACGCAACGTCATCGGATCGAACGGTTTGACCGTCTTGTTCTGCTTGCCGTTCTTCTTGTCTTCGCTCATTGTCATCTCTCTTATGAATCGTTGGTATCGCCTGAATCGTCGATATCCGCACCGCGTTCCCACGCGACGGGCATGGTACCGATTGCATTGTAAGCAGAACGCCGCCGGTTGGGGCGGGCGTTCATGGACTGTTCACTTTGCCATGCGATTTACGCTCCAGCGGCGTAAACAGTCAGCGCAGGCAGCCAGTGCGGCCAGTCGGCACGTATAGCCGACAATCGCAACTATTGATGCTGCTGGTCACTTTGCTGCTCGGCAGGCTGTTGCTGCGATTGCTGCTGCTGGCCTTGGTTGGTCTGCTGCTGGCTTTGCTGCTGGCTTTGCTGCTGACTGTTCTGCTGGCGCTGGTATTGGTACTGGTTGTATGTTCTGGTGGCACCCTTCGAAACCGTGTACTTGTCGGCACCCTTTCCGTAATCGTTGTCGATCGGCGCGTTGATGGCGGCAAGATACGTGTTCATGAACTGCTTCCACGCCGGCGTTGCGATGTACATGCCGTACCAGGACGGGCGGTACACGCCGTTGATGGTCTTGTTGTCGAAGGTGTTGTTGATCGGGTCCTGCGCGTCGGCGACCGCGACGAACGCCGCGACCTGGTTCGGCACGAAGCTGCGGTGGTCATCACCGTGTTCTCGTTGGTACCGGTCTTGGCGAAGGTCTTGCGATTGTTGTCGAGCTGCGTGGTCGACGCTTCGCCGCCAGGCTGCACGACACCTTGGTTCAGCGCGTAGGACACGGTCTGCGCGATGTCCGGGTCGATGGCCTGATGGCAGTTCGCGGACGGCACTTTCACCTTGCTGCCACTGCGGTCGGTCACCTTGGTGATGGCGATCGGCGTGCATTCCACGCCGTTGGCGCCCATGGTGGCGTACACGTTGGCCATGGTCAACGGCGACGCCTGCACCGTACCGATGGTCATTGGCGGCTGGAACGAGTTAGCGGAGTAGATGTCGGACGCGTTGGAGATGGCGTTGTGGTAGCCCATCTCCTTGGCCGCGTCGGCGATCGCGCACAGACCGATGTTCGACGCCATCGAGGCCTGCGTGGTGTTGTGCGACTTGATCAGACCCTGCAGCGGGCTTTCCGGAGAGGTGGTGCCGCCGCCGGAATTCTGCACCCTCCACGGGCCGACGAAACCGTAGCCGTTGCAGTTGAACTTCGACGTGTCGTAGACGGTGGATGTGACGAGCGACTCGTTGATGGAGTGGCCTTTCTGCATCCACGCCACCATGTTGAGTGGGCTTCCAGGTGGAGCCGACGTTGAAGCCCATGCCGCCGCCGTCCTCCTGATCGACCATGTAGTTCATGGAGGTCTTGGTCTCGTCCGTTCGGGCGTCATCCGTGGCGTCGTAGGTTCGGTTGATGCCGAACGACAGGATTTCGCCGGTGCCCGGCTTCACGGCCGCTATCATCACTTCGAATCCGGACGGGTCGGTGGCCGGCACGGTGCTGTTCGCCGCCTGCATGGCCGCGTTGTTGGCGTTGCGGTCGAGCGTGGTGACGATCTTCAGACCGCCTTCCTTCAGCAGCTTCTCACGTGCCTCGTCATCCTTGCCGAACGCCTTGTTCTTCAGGATCTGGTTGACCACGTACGAGCAGAAGAAGCCGGTGTTTTCAATGGCCGACTGGCATCCGGAGCTCACGTCCTGCAGGTTCAGCGTGTCCTTCAACGGCGTGTTGATGGCGTCTTTGAATTCCTTTTCGGAGGTGATGTAGCCCTGGTCGTGCATCAGCTGCAGCACGATGTTGCGCTGGTGTTCGGCTTCCTTCTGGTTGGCTTCCACGGAAGGATCGAAGTTCTGCGGATTCTTGGTGATTGCCGCGATGGTCGCCGCCTGGGTCACGTTCAGTTCCGAAGCGGAGACGTTGAAGTAGCGTTTGGCGGCCATTTCCACGCCGCACAGGTTGTTGCGGCCGAACTGCGCGATGTTGAGGTAGCCCTGCAGGATCTCGGCTTTGGAGTATTTCTTTTCGATCTGCACCGAGATCAGCATCTCGCGCAGCTTGCGTGCCACGGTGTCTTCCGTCGCATGGTATTCGGCGATCGGATCGTCGTCTTCACGGGCTTGGGTGGACAGCACGTTCTTGACGTACTGCTGCGTCAGCGTGGAACCGCCCTGCTGGTCGCCGCCTCTGACGTAGGTTTGGAAGAACGCTCGGAACACGCCCTGCACGTCCACGCCGGTATGTTCGAAGAAGCGCTTGTCTTCACGGGCCACGACGGCCTGCTGCATGGCTTTGGAGATTTTCTTCAGCGGCACGACCTCGCGGTTCTGCGTATAGAATTCCGCGAAAGCGGTCTTGCGTCGTTGAAATACATCGTCGAGCGTTGCGGGAGCGAGGTCACATCAAAATCGATGCCTTCGACCGCAAGGGACGGAATGACGGCTTTGGCCGCGTTATTGGCGGCGAACACAGCGGGCATAAAGAAAATACTCGTCACAACGCCGCCGCCCACGCATAACGTGATGTATGCGATTACCAATGCGAGCACACGTTGAACGGTAAGGGTCTTCTTCTTGGGCATGACGCCCATTCTAAAGTGGCGGGTCTACTAAACACATGCCCGCCAACGCATGTGCCGGAAGCCGTCACGGGTTTCTCACAAAACAGACAATTTCTTAGGAAAAGTTGGAAATCAGCCGAAAACCAGCCGAATGTCATCGTCTTGATCGGCGAATCAGCATGCCCGGCTGGTAGATGATGATGGACCGGCCTTCCCTGGCGATCCATCCGCGGTTAGCGAAATCCATCAACGCCTTGTTCACCGTTTCGCGTGAGGATCCGACGAGCTGCGCCATCTCCTCCTGTGTCAGATCGTGCGGCACCTTCAGGCCGGCTTCGACCGGTTCGCCGAATCGTGATGCCAGATTGAGCAGTGTTTTGGCGAGTCGTCCGGGAACGTCCATGAACACCAGATCGCATATGCGTTCGTTGTTGCTGCGCATGCGGTGCGCCAATACCTGCAGCATGTCCACGGCCACGCGCGGATGTTCGTCGAGCCAGTCGAACAGCGCGTCATGTTCCAGCCAGACCACACGCGTGCCGTTGGTCATCGCCACCGCCGAAGCGGTACGCGGTCCGCCATGCGGATCGAACACCGGAATCTCGCCCAGCACTTCGCCGTACGCGTGGATGCTCAGCAGCTGCACACGCTTGTCGGAGGATTGTCTGGTCAGTTTGACGCGGCCTTCCTCCAGCAGATACATGCGATGGTCGGTGTCTCCCTCGCGGAAGATGAAATCGCCCTTGTCGTATTCGGCATGCAGCAGATACGGCAGCAGTTCCCGGGCTTCTTCGGACGAAACCTGCTTGAACAGCGCGGTGTGCAGCAACGTCTCACGCTCATCGTCGAAACCACCAAAACCATTGATTCCGTTGGTTCCATTCGGGGTGACCATCGACGTGCCTCCGTTCCGACGTGCTTCTGCGTTTTCCGTTGTCGACATCCATGCCAACGCTCGTTAAGTCGGGCACCATCGACCATTCGGGCTACATTGTAACTCGAACGGCGGCGTCGACCAGTCGCGCCACTACCTCGTCTCGGCCCATGCCGGTTTGAGAGCGCATGGGATCGACATGTTTTGCCGCTGATTTCACCGCTTTGTCGGACATTTTCTCTCGTGAGATGTTCAACACGCGGGTCATCTTTTCCGCGTCGATGTCGTAGGCGAGCGTGACGTGGTGCAGAATCGCGCCGGGTCCGCCGTGGGTGGGCGCGAACCGGCGTTGCGCGGCGCCGCCGAGTTTGCCGTATTGTGTGGCGATGTCGTTGAGTCCGGCGAATCGTACGTTGAGGCCGAGGGCGCGTAACGCTTCGACGAGCCAGTAGTCGCAGAGTTCGTAGGATTCCTCGACGCTCATGCCGTGGGCGAAGTCGAGTGGCGCGTACAGCGAGTAGGTGATGGTGTTGCCTGGTTCGATGAACATCGCTCCCCCGCCGGTGCAGCGGCGGACTATGTGGAATCCTTCGTCTTGCGCGGTGCGCACGTTGACTTCGTCTTCGAGCGACTGGAATCTGCCGATGACCACGGCCGGCTCGGCCCATTCCCAGAAACGCAGGGTGGGTTCGCGGGTTCCGGCAGCCACTTCGCGTGCCCATCGACGTCGAGGTCCATTTGTTCCTGCGGTTTGCGGGGGTCGTCGTGCACGATGTTCGGTTTGAGTGCGTGCCAGCGTCGCGCGTATTCCGCCCAATTGCCGGTTTCGGCGATTTCGCCGGTTCCAACGGTTCCAGCGTTTTCGTCGCTTTCCGCGGTTCCAGCGTTTTCAATGTTTTTGCGATTTCCGCGGTTTCTGCGGTTTCCATTGGGCTGGTATGCCGCCGAATGCGCAGGTCGTCGCGTGGTTCCACTTTCGTAACATCATTACCGCCGATACCGGCAATGCCATCGGCGCCATCGATGCCGTCAATCGCACGTTGAAAGGCGATGGCGATGCCACGCGCGCCCATGCCGACGATGCGCACGTCCGGATGGTGCAACATCGTCCGTTCGACGGCGGCGGTCACGTCACGTTCGGAAACCATCGAACCGCTGAGGCAACGGGCCGCGCACTGTTCCAGCGCACATTCCATGGAATGCAAGAGATTCCGCGTTCCGGCATCGTCCCCGTCGAGGAAGAAATCGCCGTCGATATGGCATTCGATAACAGTCGATGATGCAGCCGGCCCAGCGTATGGAACCGTTTTCACGGCATTCGTATGAGCCGAATCAATATAGTCCGAATCGGCGTAATCCGAATCGGCATGAGAAAGCCGTACAGTCACTCCAACGAGTTTGCCGCCCGGCTGTTTGTAAAGTCCTCGAGTCATCAATCCTGCAGTTCGACGCCTTGAGCGTCACGGTGCCATTGCGAGCCGTAGTGGGAGCACAGAATCAGGATGCCTTCCACCAGTCCCCAGATGCCTGCGACGGCTGGGCCGATGATGAGAATCCAGCCGATGACGGTCAGCAGCAGCTGTGCCACGGCCTTGCCGGTGTTGCCCAAGTAGAAGTTGTGCACGCCGAAGCAGCCCAGGAAGATGCCAAGCAGACCGGCGGCCAGTTTCGACTTCTGGGCGTATCCGGCCGGTGCGACGGGCTGGCCGTATGCCGGCTGCTGCGCGTAGGCGGGCTGGGTATAGGCGGATTGGTTGTAAGACGGGGCCGCGTAGCCTTGCTGTCCGTAGTTCGCTTGGTTGTAATCCGGCTGGGCGTAAGCGTTGTTGGGGTCATACGCCGGGGCTGCCGGCTGACCGTACGACGGCTGCGCAGATTGGGCAGCTGGGACGGCTGGCCATACTGACCGTACTGGTTGTACGATGCGGCGTTCGGATCATATACCCGGAGCAGCGGGCGTGGCCGGCTGAGCCGGCTGGGTATGAGACGGGAGGCCGTACCGTATGCCGGGGCTGGAGTCGCCGGCTGACCGTATGACGGCTGAGCGGTCTGGGCCGGCTGTGCGGTCTGGCCATACTGGCTGTATGCGGAAGCGTTCGGATCGTACGCCGGAACGGCAGGCTCGGCCGGCTGAGCGGGCTGAGTGTATGCGGCGGAGTTCTGATCGTATGCGGGGGTTTCCGGCTGCGACTCCGGATGGTTCATCTGCGCATCGTTCTGTTGTGGAATGTACGGTTGGTTGTAGTCGGCCTGGGCTGCGTTATCCGACGTTGGATTGTTGACTTGACCGGCACCGTTGAAATCGGCGTTGTTATCACTCATGCCTCAACAATATCCCAAGGTTTGCCCGTCATCGGGCGTTTACCACTGGCACGAACCCCGAAAACCCCTGAAAAATCCCCTGATTATGCGAAGACGCCCACCGTTCCAAGGAAAACCTTGTTTCGGCGGGCGTCTCACCAATGGAACATCCAAATGGAATGTCAGCGAATGCCAATCACATGCGGGCCAGGATGTCGTGCCCCACTTCGTCGGTAGAACGCGTGGTGGAGCCAAGCTCTTCGATGTCCGCTTCGACGGCGGCATCGATCTTGGCCGCGGCATCGTCGAAACCGAGGTGGCGCAGCAGCATGGCTGCGGACAGGATGGCTGCGGTCGGATTGGCCTTGTTCTGGCCGGCGATGTCCGGAGCGGAACCGTGGATCGGCTCGAACATGGACGGATACTCGTTGGACGCGTTGATGCAGCCCGAAGCGGAGTAGCCGACGCCACCGACCACGCACCGGCCTCGTCGGTGATGATGTCGCCGAAGAGGTTGTCGGTCAGGATCACGTCGAAGCGGGACGGGTTGGACACCATGAAGATGGTGGTCGCGTCGATGTGCAGGTAGTCGTGGGAGACCTCCGGGTATTCCTCGGCCACCTTGTTGACGATGCGCTGCCACATGTCGCCGGCGTGACCAGCACGTTCTTCTTGTGCACGAGGGTCACGTGCTTCCTGCGCTTCATGGCCAGTTGGAAGGCGTAACGCACCACGCGCTCCACGCCGTAGGCGGTGTTGATGGAGACTTCGGTGGCCACCTCGTTCGGGGTGCCACGACGGACCGCTCCGCCGGCACCGCAGTACAGGCCTTCGGTGCCTTCACGCACCACGACGAAATCGATGTCACCCGGGTTGGCGAGCGGCGACGTGACACCCTTGTACAGCTTGGACGGACGCAGGTTCACGTACTGGTCCAGGTCGAAGCGGAGCTTGAGCAGCAGGCCGCGTTCCAGAATGCCCGCCTTGATGCGCGGATCGCCGACGGCGCCCAGCAGAATCGCATCGGTCTTCTTGATACGGTCCTCTTCCTCCTCGGGGAGGATCGCGCCGTCACGCAGATAACACTCGGCACCGAGATCGAAATGCTCGTAATCGAATTCGGCGACGCCTTCGGCCGCCTTCTCCAGAGCCTTCTGAGCCCACGGAGTCACTTCCTTGCCAATGCCATCGCCCGGAATGACGGCGATGGTGTACTTCTTTGCAGAATCACTCATAGCACGCGACTCTAGTCAACGAATCAGCACGTGGACTTAAAACGCTCAACTAGTGGACATTCCTTGCCGCGTTCATGTACGAAACACACGAAAAGCATGAATCATACGAATCTCACAAATCGCACAGCCTAATCAGCTGGTAATACCCATCACGCCAAGACACCAAGCATTCTCATAGGAGATCTCCTCCACTGCTTGTACCTTCCAGACGTACCCCCATGACCAGCCTCAACCTCAATCTTCGCCACGCATCCACGCCCGCACGCTGCAGTCGGGCCAACCATTTCATCGGCTCCACATACAGCACACGAGTGTCATTCATCGACGTGGTAATGAAAATCTTGGGAAAAACCGCAACCCGCGCATCATTTGCATCAGACGGCGCATTCTCATACGGCGTATATTCCTTCATATACCGATACACGTCCGCATTATGCAGCGGATCGCCCCACTCATCCCACTCCGTAACCGTCAACGGCAACGACGGATCAAGAATCGACGCAACGCATCCACAAAAGGCACATCCGCCTCAACGCCCGCGAAACATTCGGGAGCCATATTCGCCACGGCACCCATCAACAGGCCACCGGCGGAACCGCCATCGGCCACCGTGCGAGCAGGCGACGCCAAACCGGCACACTGCAACGCACGCACGGCATCAACGAAATCCTCAAACGAATGCTTCTTATTGAGCAAATGCCCCTGCTCATACCAAGCACGACCCATCTCACCGCCGCCGCGAATGTGCGGCACCGCATAAAGCACACCACGATCAAGCATGCTGATGCGAGACACCGAGAATCCCGGATCCGAACTGATCTCATACGCGCCATACCCGGTAACGAACATCGCCGAATCACACGCAGGCACATCCCTGCGCCACACCAAGGAAACAGGAATGCGCTCGCCATCGCGGGCGGTAACCCACACCCTGCGCTCCATGTATTCGCGCGGTTCAAATCCACCAAGCACCGTGGCACGCCTCAACAGGCGATCCTCGCCGGTCGCCGGATCGATATCATGCAGTTCGCCGGGACGCGTGTAACTGGAGAACGAGTAGCGCATGCGGGGCGCATCATACGAAGGATTGCCTCCCACACCAATCGAATACAAGCGCCGGGTCTCCCCCGGCATCGCATCGGCGGTCGCACCATCCGATGAGGTCATCGCCTTGCGGGAAACCCCATGCACGGCCGACCCCTCGCCTTGCGCGGCGGCCAATTGGTCGAGCGCGCCCCACACTTCGGCACGTTCCTCGTTGATCTCGTCCACCGACTCGTCGACATCCCAATCGTCTTCCACGCGTGGGGAACCAGCTCGGTGAACTTCCATGGACGCCCCGCAAGAAAATCCTCCGCAGCGGCATCCTTCGTCATCACCGCAATATGCGTCAGGCTTTCCGCCCGGTACTGCAGCGCCACATAATGCCGGTGAATCGAGATCCCCTCAATGCCAAGACCATGCGCGCCCTGCAAAATGGCTGGATTGCAGGGATTGGAATACGGTGTGCCGATCGGCATCTCAGAAGCGCCCGGTTCGACCTCGTCGCCGTGCTCGCATCCGTACGGCGAACCGACGGCCACACGCACGCCCTCACCCAAACGGTACGGGGGCTCATGGGAGCGCATGTCGATCACATCGATTTCGAAATTCGGGTTCAACGCATTGTGATAGACCACGGCGAGCGGAATATCCTCACCGCGTTCGCCGGCACCTTCGAAACGGCTGAAACTCACGTCGTATTCCACGTCCTGCTCGCGCGGAATGAACGCGCGGAATTCGCCTTCCGGATCGTCGGTGGAAAGCAGCAGCACTTCGGTGGTAGTCTTCGACCCGGTGCCGATCACCAGATTGCGTTCGTCGAACGACAGGCCGATGCCAACCCAGAATCGTTCGTCCTGTTCGCGGTACACCTCCACATCGTCGACGATGGGAGTGCCGACGCGGTGCCTCATCACCGCGTATGGACGCCACGCGTCGTCGAGCTTCACATAGAACACCCATTGCGCGTCCGGTGTGAAGCAGGCGCCACCGATGCCCTCGAACACTTCCGGCAGTTCCTTGCCGGTTTCCAAGCTGCGGATGCGGAAATCGTAACGTTCGTCGCCGCTGGTGTCGATGCCGTACAGCATCCAACGTCCGTCTTTGGAAATATCCATGCCGCCGATACGGAAGAAATCATGGCCTTGCGCTTCGGCATTGGTGTCGAACACCACTTGTTCGCCGTCGATGGGCACGCCGATTTCAATGGTTGGCGGATCCCAATCGTCTGCGCCTCGAATAGGCACACGGCATTGCACCGCATACTGCTGGCCCTCCTGGTGCGTACGAAATACCAGTAGCCATCCATGCGTGTCGGCACGGACATGTCGTTTTCCTGACGTGCGACTTGAGCTCGTCGAACAGTGTGGAGCGTAGGGTTTTCAACGGTTCCATGCGCTGCTCGCAATACCGGTTCTGCGCGGCGACGTAATCCTGCACGTCATGCGATTCCTTGTCGCGCAGCCATTCGTACTCGTCGATGAAGGTGTCGCCGTGGAATACGCGCTCCTTCGGCACACGCTTCGCGATCGGCATCCCGCATTTGTCTTGCACGCTTTCGTCGCTTTCTCGCGCGCCGTTGCGCCCTGTTCACCCCGAAAATCAGTCATGCACGCGATTATACCGGCATTGCATTCCCAATCCCACGCGGCACGCACCCCCTGCTCCGGGCGTACGAAAAAGTCAGACGCCCATCTGTTGTTTCAGGAACGGCAGCATGGTTTTCATCAGATTCGAGCCGGTCGTTCCCGTGAATACCGGGACATCGGTGACCGGGATCGGCTGCGTGACCGCACGCCCCGCAACGGTGCCGAGATTGCCGGCGACTTCGCGTGGAGACAACTGCCGGATGCCGATCGCCAGCACACGCCCTGGGTATCGGCGTGCGATCGTGGCGTACGTGGTCGGATCCCTCTGCCCGTCATCGCCGATCAGAATGAACTTCATATCAGGAAAATCAGCCATCAATTGTTCGGCATACTCGAGTTTGTGCTGCACTCCGGAAGGAATGAACGTTTTCGGGCGAGGATCGAGGTCGCGCAATAGCAGCGGACCTTCCGGAAAACCATGGTTGGCGATGAAATGCCGGATCGAGCTTTCCACATTCCATGGCGATGTCGACAGGTAGAAAGAACGGCGCGTCCGGGAACATGTCCGCAATGCGGTTGAACAGCAGGTTCATGCCCGCAACCGGCATTTTCTTCTTTGGATCGAGCAGCAGCAGATTGTAGGCGGCTTTCATCAGGCTCGGCGCCTGCGTGACCATAATGGTGTCGTCCACGTCGGAG
>ENA-OQAJ01000559-OQAJ01000559.1-human-gut-metagenome-genome-assembly--contig:-NODE-559-length-11498-cov-4.100079_pt1 | contig 11498 bp, 15 predicted proteins | sample MGYA00242736_ERZ504529 | MGnify/ENA primary metagenome ERZ504529 (study PRJEB26092, sample SAMD00036275) | human gut metagenome | host: Homo sapiens | study: EMG produced TPA metagenomics assembly of...
CTGGCACTGTGTGTACCCACCTACATTATCTCGGTCAAGCGCCACTACCCCAAGCACGAGCGTTCCAGCTGGAAGAAGCGCTTGGAAGTTACCAAAGATGCTATCTGGGCGCTGCTGATGCCCGTTATCCTGCTGGGCGGCATCCTTTCCGGTATCTTTACCCCCACCGAAGCTTCCATCGTGACCTGCGTTTACTCCCTGATTGTGGGCGTGTTCGTCTATAAAGAGATCAAGCTCTCGGATGTGCCCCGCATCGTTTACACCAATATGCGCTCCTGCTCTTCCATCATCATCCTGATTGGTCTGGCAAACGTGTTCGCATTCATCCTGACCAACGAGCGCATCCCGCAGAATGGTGCAACCGCGATCCTGAGCATGACCACGAACCGCATCCTCGTTATCCTGCTGATCAACTTCGTGCTGATCTTTGTGGGCATGTTTATGGAAAGTCTGGCGGCGATCCTGATCACCTTCCCTGTGCTGCTGCCGGTGGCAACGGCTGTTGGCATGAACCCGGTCCACTTTGCTCTGATGGCCATTCTGAACCTGATGATCGGCCTGACCACGCCTCCCGTTGGCATGTGCATCTGCACCGGTGCCCAGATCGGCGGCGTTTCCAGCTGGAAAGCTTCAAGGCAAATATGCCGTTCCTGATCACCAGCCTGATTGTGCTGATGCTGGTCTCCTTCTGTGAGCCGATCACCCTGTGGATCCCCCAGCCTGTTTGCCTGATAACTGTATGATTGAGATAACTGTATGATTGATTGGAGGAACTTACAATGAGCCGTACTGTAGTGATTACCGGTGCCGGAGGCGCTCGGCAGCATTTTTGCCAAGGAGTTTGCAAAGACCGGATACCGGGTAGCGATTCTTGATTTTAACATTCAGGCAGGCCAGAAGGTGGCCTGCGAGATCGAACAGGCTGGCGGCGATGCCGCAGCATTCCAGGTGGATGTTACGGACAAAGCTTCGCTGGAAAAGGCCCGCGATGCTGTGGTGCAGCACTTTGGCAGCTATGAAGTGCTGATCAACTGCGCAGGCATTCAGGACCCGCTGGCAAAAACCACCTCGGAAGCTTATGCCGCAGGCGACGAAAAGGCAACAGAGGTCGTCAAGGTGGATCCGCAGGCAGCAGATCTGGCCGCGGAAAAAGGCCCGCGTTCTGGCTTCGTCCCGTACCCTGTTCAACATCGACAGCGATAAGCTGCTGCGCGTCATGGATGTGAACTGGCTGGGCACTGTGATGGCATGTCAGGTGTTTGCAGTGAATATGGTGGGCCGCGATGGCTGCTCCATCATCAATATTACCTCCATGGCAGCCTACGATGCACTGAGCATGGTGCCTGCATACGCAAGCAGCAAGGCCGCTGTGGATATGTTTACCAAGTGGCTGTCCAACTACCTGTCCAACACGGCAGGCAAGGTGCGTGTGAATGCGGTCGCACCCGGCTACTTCCTCACGCCGCTGAACCATGACATGTATGTGAACCCGGATGGTTCCTACACCCAGCGCTACTGGAACGTGATCCACCGCACCCCGATGGGCCGCCTTGGCGACCCGAAGGAACTGGTGGGTGCACTGCGGTTCTTTGCTGATCCGGAAATGTCTGGCTACATCACAGGCCAGGTCATTGCCGTGGATGGCGGATTCCTGTCCTGCCCGGGTATCTGAAGCTTTGGAAAGGGGAACATGATTATGAAAGCAATTGTTGTAAATGGCCCTGGTGATATGCAGCTGGTGGAGCGCCCTATGCCTGAGATCAAGGAGCCGAATCAGGTGCTCGTCAAGGTGCACGCTGCCGGCATCTGCGGCTCGGATGTGCATGTCTATCATGGCAGCAACCCGTATGCAAAGTATCCTGTGGTGCTTGGCCACGAGGGTTCCGGTGAGGTGATCGCAGTGGGCGAGGGTGTTACCGACCTGAAGCCCGGCGCAAGTGTTGTGTTTGAGCCGATCACCTACTGCGGCAAGTGCTATGCCTGCCGCTGCGGCCACCACAATGTCTGCCGTGAACTGAGGTTCTGGGCTGCATCGTGGACGGCATTTTTCAGGAATATGTGGTCATGCCGCGCAGCCAGGTGTATGAGTACGATGCTTCCAAGATGACTTATCAGCAGGCTGCTCTGTGCGAGCCGTTCACGATTGGCCTGCAGGCAAACTGGCGCGGCGATGTGCGCCCCGGCGATGTGGTGCTGGTGCACGGCGGCGGCCCCATCGGCCTGATCGTTGCCAACATTGCAAAATCGCGCGGCGCTACCGTGATCGTGTCTGAGCCGAACGAGAGCCGTCTTGCCATGGCAAAGGACTTTGGCGCAGATTACAGCATCAACCCGATGAAGGAAGATCTGGATGCGTTCATCAACAAACTGACGACGGCGAGGGTGTCAACGTGATCTTTGAGGCCGCAGGCGTTCCCGCACTGCTGGCACATGCAACCAGCCAGCTTTCTCCCGCAGGCCGTCTGGTGGCTATGACCTTTGGCAAGGAGCCGATCCCCGTGAACTTCAAGGAGATCAACGCAAAGGAACTGACCATTCTGGGTACCCGTCATCAGTACCAGAAGTTCCCCGAGGTGGTCAAGATCCTGCCTGACCACCTGAAAGAGGTCGATGAGATCACCACGCATGTGTTCAAGGCAGAGGACTTCCAGAAGGCATTCGATACCCTTGCAGACCGTAACAGCGGCGCTGGCAAGGTGGTGCTGACCTTCGCCTGAGAGCAAGTGCCCCTTACATTATAAAAAGATAAACAAAAAGGAGCTGCTGCACAGTGTTTGTGCGGCGGCTCTTTTTTTGCCTGCGGAGGACTTGACAAGAATGATATAAAGTGATATGATTTTGATATCACAAAGAAACGCTTCCGCACCCTGTGAAGGAGGGAACTGTTATGGAAGAGAAAATTCTGCAGACCAAAAAAGAACGGCATGGTCATGCTGCTGCTCACCCTGCTGGGCTATGCTGTTACCGTCCTGCTGTTTTTCTACAGCATCATTCTGCTGGACGAAAGCCTGTTTCCGGGCATCCTGCTCACGATCCTGTCCATCGCATACTGGGTGGCGGGCATCTTCCTGCTCTGCGGCCTGAAGGTGTTAAAGCCCCAGGAAGCACTGGTGCTCACCCTGTTCGGCGATTACATCGGCACCCTGAAGGGACAGGGGTTTTACTGGGTGAACCCCTTCTGCACCGCGGTGAACCCGGCAGCTGGCACCAAACTGAGCCAGAGCGGCGATGTGAACAGCGGCGAGACCGGCATGGCGGCCCTGCTTAAGGCAGGCAACAGCAGTCCCCAGACTGCAGAATCGACCAGCAAGAAGATCTCGCTCAAAATGATGACCCTCAATAACTCCCGCCAGAAGATCAACGATTGTCTGGGCAACCCGGTGGAGATCGGCATTGCGGTCATCTGGCGCGTGACCGATACCGCAAAGGCCGTATTCAATGTGGACAACTACAAGGAGTACCTCTCCCTGCAGTGCGACAGCGCTCTGCGCAATGTGGTGCGCATTTACCCCTATGATGTGGCTCCCAATGTGGATACCACCGGCGACGGCGTAGCCGATGAGGGCAGTCTGCGCGGCTCCTCGGAGGTGGTAGCCGCCCGCATCCGGGACGAGATCCAGAAGAATGTAGCCGAGGCCGGCATCGAGGTAGTGGAAGCCCGCATCACCTATCTGGCCTATGCGCCGGAGATTGCGGCCGTGATGCTGCAGCGCCAGCAGGCAAGCGCCATCATCGATGCCCGCAAGATGATCGTGGACGGTGCTGTGGGCATGGTGGAAATGGCCCTTGAACGCCTGAATGAGAACAAGGTAGTGGAGCTGGACGACGAGCGCAAGGCGGCAATGGTCTCCAACCTGCTGGTGGTGCTGTGCGGCAACCGTGATGCCCAGCCCATCGTGAACAGCGGCAGCCTGTACTGATGGCAGAACCAAAAAAGCAGGTGCCCCTGCGCCTGAACGCGAAGCTCTACGATGCCCTTGCCGCCTGGGCCGAAGATGACTTCCGCTCGGTGAACGGGCAGATCGAATATCTGCTGACGGAGTGCGTGCGGCAGCGCAAAAAGAACGGCAAGTATGTCTCGGACCAGATCGATGTGCCGCCTGAACTGGATATCAAATAAAATACCAATTGGCCCCGGCTGTGCGGATGAACTCTGCATGGCCGGGGTTTGTGTTTATCTGTGGCTCCCTAAAGGCTGAAAATGCGAAATTTCCTGCCGAAAAATAACGAAAATGCATTGACAGTTGCACGCTTGTGACGCTATAATAAGCCAAGGAATATCTTTCTGTGGCAATGGAAAGACCTTCCCGCAGAAAACTATATTCCGAAGAAAAGAGGGAAACTTACCCGCTTGAACAGACAAAAACAACATCGTGGTGCCGCTGCTGCGCTGGCTGTGCTGGTGCTGGCAGCTGTACTGCTTTTTGTGGGCGGAAGCTGGCTGGAAAAGCGCAGCCAAAAGCCGGAGACCCGGACGGAGCTGCCGCAGGAGACCGCCGAGACCATGGAAGTGGACGGCGTGACCTACCGCAGGCGCACAGATCTGACCACCATCCTTGTTATGGGCATCGACCATGACAGCGAGGTGGAAGCAGAAGGCTCTTATCAGGGCGGTCAGGCGGATTTTCAGCGGCTCATTGTGATAGACAGCAAAGACAAGACGGTCCGTCAGCTCAAGATCGACCGCGACACCATGGCAGAGGTGACGGTGCTTGGCATGCTGGGCAATCCGGTGGGCACCACTCAGATGCAGATCAGCCTTGCCCATGGCTTTGGCGATGGCAAGGATGAAAGCTGCGGCTATGCCCGTGATGCGGTGTCCCGCCTGCTGCAGGGGGAAAACATTGATTTCTATCTGGCTATGAGTCTGGACGGCATCTCGGTGCTGAACGACCTTGCAGGCGGTGTGACCGTGACGCTGGAGGATGATTTCTCCGCAGCAGACCCGGCCATGACCAAGGGAGCTACCCTGACGCTGCAGGGCAATCAGGCTGAGATCTTTGTGCGCAGGCGCATGGATATTGGCGAAGGCACCAACGAAGCCCGCATGGTGCGGCAGGAGGAGTATCTTGCACAGCTTTCCGCACAGCTGGAAAGCAGGGTGCAGCAGGATCAGCAGTTCACCGCACAGGTGTACGATGCGCTGCAGCCGTATCTGGTCACCGACCTTGCAAAGGGCCGGCTGGTGAACGAGGTGTGGGCTGCCAAAGATGATACTGTGGAGCCTGCCATTGCACTGGAGGGCGAGCATAAGGTGGCAGAGGACGGATTCACCGAGTTCTATCCGACCGAAGCTTCCATCCAGAAAGCGGTTCTGACGCTGTTTTGGGAGCCTGTTGAAGAATGATGTAAATGTTGAAAAGCATTTGCGATAGAAAGCAGCATCTTGGGGAGTGCGGCTTGAAGTGAAAGGAGATCTTCATTATGAAGAAAGTTATCAGCGCTGTTTTGACCGCTGCTATGGTCGTGGGCATGGGTGTGTCTGTTCTGGCAGCAACGCCCAGCAAGACTGTGGCAGATGAGGTCAAGGCCAGCGGTTCTGCTACCGTCACCGGTGTTCTGGGCATTGTCAGCGATGTGAGGGTCACTGCCAAGGAGGATACCGCTCAGGTCGAGGAAGTCCTGCAGGACATCACTTCTGATGCAGACCTGCAGAAGGCTGCGGGCGCTTCGAAAGAAAAGAAGACGACTATAGATGTTACTGTAACGCAGGCCTTTGAGATGCAGACCTCTAACCTGCTCGACGCTGCAAATGTTAAGCTGACCATTGAGTCCAAGGTCATTGAGGCTGCTTACGAGGACAACGAGCAAGTTACCGTTCTGGTGGCTGTGCCCAAGACGAAGGCAGACGGCACTGTGACCTATACCTACTATACTGTGCCCGGTAAGGTCGTGGATGGCGAGATCGTGGTGAACCTGAAGGGCCGTCAGGTCAAGCTCTATGGCTCCAACTTCGTTCTGGTGGCCGTGAAGACCATTGAGGGCTAAGAACTAGAAATGTTCTGCGGTGCTCCCTGATGAAAAAGGGAACGCCGCATTTTTGGCGTATAGGATTCAGAAAAATAGAGGAAAGGGCACAATGCCCGGGCCGCATGGGCGGCAATATTATGCAGTATTATAGGTAAGGAGTGAAATCGTGCAGCAAGATACTTTTGTGAAGGAGCGCACAGCTTTAGCGGCACAGCCGGAACAGGACGAAGATACCATTGATCTGCTGGAGCTGGCATTGGGCCTGCTGGCCCACTGGACGCTCATTGCAGCCACGGCTGTGGTGGGTGCCGTGCTGATGGCGCTTTATACGTTTTTTCTGGTAACGCCGATGTACAAAGCAACGGCTACCATCTATGTGGTCAGCCGCAATGATTCGGTGCTGAACTTCTCCGATCTGCAGGTCGGCAGCGAGCTGACCAGCGATTACATCAAGGTCTTTGAAATGTGGGAAGTCCACGAAAAGGTCATCAGCAACCTGGATCTGGATTACACCTACACCGATATGGCCAGTATGCTGTCTGTCACCAACACCAGCGACACCCGTATGCTGGATATCACGGTCACGAACCCGGACCCGGAAGAAGCAGCAGCGATCGCAAACGAGTATGCGGATGTGGGCGCAAAGTACATCTCGGAAAAGATGAAGACGGACGAGCCCACCCTGATGTCTTCTGCGCGTGTGCCGGAGAACCCGTTCAGCCCCAACAAGGCCAAGAACATCCTGCTGGGCTTTGTAGTGGGCTTTGTGCTGGCCTGCGCCGTGGTGGTGCTGCGGACCATGCTGGACGATACCTACAAGTCTGCCGATGATATCCGCAAGTATACCGGCATGGTCGTGCTGGCATCGATCCCGCTGGCCGATGCTGGCGAACAGCCGAAAGAGAAAAGCGAGTTCAAGCGCCGCACCAAGCGGTTTGCCAATGATGTCCGCCGCCGTGTGGGTGGCAGCTCTGGGAGGAAAGCATGAAACAGCTGAAGATCACAAAATTTCCGGCTCTGGATTATGCGGGAAATGAAGCCTTTAATACCCTGAGCACCAACCTCTCCTTTGCAGGTGCGAGTGTCAAAAAGATCATGATCACCAGCTGCCATGCTGCAGAGGGCAAGAGCTATCTGTCCATAAACCTGATGCGCACGCTGGCACAGCGCGGCATCAAGGTGGCGCTGGTGGACGCAGACCTGCGCCGCAGCATGGTCAACAATGACTACGGCCTGAAATATGAGGATGGCCGCAGCGACGGCAAGGGCCTCTCCCATTTTCTGGCCGGCATGGTGGGCATGGATGAGGTCATCTACCAGACCGACATCCCCAACGCGATCATGGTGCCGGTGGGCCGCGATGTGCCCAACCCGCTGGCGCTGCTGACCAACAGCCATTTTGCCGAACTGCTGGATATGCTGGCCAGAATGGCAGATTACGTCATTGTGGACGCACCCCCGGTGGGCATGGTCATCGATGCGGCGGAGATCGCCAAGGCATGTGACGGCACCCTGATCGCAGTGAACTACAACGATGTAAGCCGTCAGGAGCTGCTGGACGTGAAGCAGCAGATCGAGCAGACCGGCTGCCCCATTCTGGGCACCGTGCTCAATCAGGTGGACTACGACAACTATATGGGCCGCAAGTACTACAAATCCTACTCAAAGTATGGAAAGTACGGCTATTACAGAAAGTATTATAAACGAAGCCACGAAGCGGAAAAGAAATGAGCGGCTTTACGGATTATCATGCGCACTTCGTCTACGGCGTGGACGATGGTGCGCAGACCAGAGAAGAAATGTATGCCATGCTGGATGCAGCGGTAGCAGACGGTGTGCGGCACCTGTTTGCTACCTCGCACAGTACGCCGGGCATGGAACGCTTCCCGCAGGAAATCTACGACCGGCATCTGGCGCTGGCCCGCGCATACTGCACACAAAAAGGCTACGACCTGAAGCTGGAGCACGGCTCTGAGTTGCTGTATACCCCTGCGACGGGATATGCGGCAGTCCAGCGCCAGCTGCTGACCTTGGGAGATACCGGCTGGGTGCTGCTGGAATTTGTGCCGAACATAACGGCAAAGGAGCTGGAAACGGCTCTGCAGGAGATCACGGGTGCGGGTTACCGCATTCTGGTGGCCCACATTGAGCGGTATCCCTGCCTTGCGCAGCACGGCCTGCTGGCCCGCCTGCACAAACAGTACCGGCTGCGCTGCCAGATCAACTGTTCGGCTGTGCTGGACAGCGGCTTCTGGCAGCGGATGCGGCTGGAGCACTGGGTCAAGGCGGGGCTGGTGGACGCGGTCTCTTCCGATGCACACAACTGCACCTCGCGCCCGACCCGGATGCGGCAGGCGTATGAGCGGCTCTGCACCCGTGTGGGACAAACGACAGCACAAAAAACTGACCGGACTGGATGGCACAGAGTATCTTGTATAGTTGCTTTGACTGCCGGAAATGAAAATGGGAAAGACGCCTCTTTCAGCCAGCTGCTTCGTGAGGAAACGGATGGGAAAGGAACGTCCTTTTGTAAAGAAGTGTGGAGCTTCTGGCTTTTTGTGCAAAAAACTTGCGAATCAAAGGACAAAGTGTTAAACTGAAACAGGGAACATGTATGGTAAACTTGCGGGGGTGTACGAATGAAGATACTGGTCGTCGATGATGGACAGCTTGCAATCAACTCGCTGATCCGCATCCTGTGCCGCGTTGCACCCGACTGTGACTATATCAGCGCCATGACGACCGAGGATGCACTGAGCTGGATGCGTCAGGGGCCGATGGACGCGGCTTTCCTCAATCTGGAAATGCCCGGCATGAACGGGCTTGCTTTGACGCGCATGATCCAGAAGCTGCAGCCGCGCTGCAACATCATTGTGGTAACAGAGCACCCGGAGTATGCGCTGGAAGCGCTGCAGATCTTCGTGAGCGGCTTTTTACTCAAGCCTGCAAACGAGGCAGATGTGCGCAATGTGCTGGAGCATCTGCGCTACCCGCCGGAGAATGCCCCTGTCGGCATCAAGATCCAGTGCTTTGGCAATTTTGAGATCTTCGTGGGCGGGCGCGCTTTGGCCTTCAAGCGCAGCAAGAGCAAGGAGCTGCTGGCCTATCTGGTGGATCGCAATGGTGCCACCTGCACCAACGGCGAAATGCTGGCCGTGCTGTGGGAGGATAAGCCCGACACCGCATCGCTGCACAGCCATCTCCGCAATCTGATCTTTGACCTGAGCCATACGCTGGAGGATGCAGGTGTTACCGGCCTGCTCATCCGCGGCCGCAGCACACTGGCGCTGGACACCAGCAAGGTGGATTGTGATTATTACAATTTCCTGCGGGGCAGCCGCTCGGCCACCAATTCCTATCGCGGCGAGTATATGACCCAGTATTCTTGGGCAAAGGTGACCCGTTCAGCGCTGCGCCAGCAGGCAAATGTGCAGAAAACAGCCTCGATCCCCAGTTACTATGTGCCGCCTACCGGCTTTTAAACCAGAAAAAACAAGAACACCTCAGAAAATCGCTCGATTTCTGAGGTGTTTTTTCTTGACATGAAAATACCCCAAGAGTACTCAGAGTTTTGTTTTTACTCTGTCTATTCTAGGGGTAGCATATCAAAAGTAAAGGGGCTTTGTGTGCAATTATTTACTGCTGCGCAAAAAATTTTGATCTCATCCTTATCCATAAAGGCGGCACCGGAAAAACCGGAAGCTTCCAGCTGGCCCAACTGTTTGCCCAGCTTCTTGGCCTGCTGCAGAACGGTGACATTGTAGCTGCTGCGCAGGTCTGCAGCCTTGGCAAGAACGGCGGTGAAGTCGGCATCCTTGCCGTACAGCAGGGCGATCTTCTGCTTTGCGCCGGGGATCTGGTAGCCCTGCTCCAGCAGGATGCCGCACACCCGCTCGAAGCCGATGGAGAAGCCCACGGCGGGCACCTGAGTGCCCAGGAACTTGCCCACCATGTTGTCGTAGCGGCCGCCGCCGGCCACGGCACCGCTGAACTGCGGGCAGGTGATCTCAAACACCATGCCGGTGTAGTAGCCCTGACCGCGCACCAGACTGGGGCAGTAGGCTACCTGATAGCGGCCTGCAGCCATGGCGTTGGCGGTAGCAAGGACATACTTGAGGTCATCGGCAATGGCGGGGTCTGCGCAGCGGGCAGCCACGGCATCCAGCGTGACTTCGCCTGCGGCAATGAAGTCGGCCAGTGCGTTGATGGCATTTTCCGGCAGCTGCTTTTCGGTCAGCTCAGCCTTCACACCATCGGCGCCGATCTTGTCCATCTTATCAAAGGTGATGCAGACGGAATCCAGCGTATCAGCGGAAAAACCCATGCTCTCCAGCATCCCGCGCAGGATGCGGCGGTCATTGATGTTGACGGTGAAGCCGGTGAAGCCGATGTTCAGCAGGGCACGGGTGGTCACGTCGATCAGCTCCACCTCGGCATTGGGGGAAGAATCGCCCAGAATGTCGATATCGCACTGTACGAACTCGCGCAGACGGCCCTTCTGCGGGCGCTCGGCGCGGAACACACGGTCGGTCTGGATCACCTTGAAGGGGCTGGGCAGTTTATCCTTGTTGGCGGCATAGTAGCGGCTCAGCGGCAGGGTCAGGTCATAGCGCAGGCCCATATCGGACAGCTGCTTGGGATCGCCGGTGTTCAGGGCAGCGGTGAGCTTATCGCCGCGCTTGAGCACCTTGAAGATCAGGTTCAGGTTGTCGCCGCCGTCGGATTTGTCCAGATTCTCCATATCCTCCAGCATGGGGGTGGAAATGCGCTCGAAGCCGGACGCACGGTAGGTCTCCAGAATTTTGCCCTGAATGTAATCGCGCAGGGTCTGCTCTGCGGGCAGCAGGTCGCGCATGCCCTTCAATGCCTGTGTTTTCATAAGATGGTTCCTCTCTATATAAATCAATGTAAATACTTTTACCTTATTCATTATAAAGAAATCTGCCGTTTTGTCAATTGAAATGGGCACACTGTAAGGGAAAAACCATTCGGAGGGCAGGCAATGAAACAGCAATTTACAGCAAAACATCCGTGGACCATCCTTGCGGCGGGCGCAGCCATTCAGGTGCTCACGGGCATCCCGGCGGCGTGGGGCGTATTCCAGCAGCCGGTCATGGACGAGTACGGCCTGAGCGAGCAGGGGGCAGGCTATGCCTTCGGCATCCTCATTGCGGCGTCGGCGTGGGGTGCGTCCTCGGCGGCTTTCTGCAGGACAGCCGAGGCCCGCGGTGTGCGGCTCTGTGGGGAACAGCACTGCTGTGCGGCGGATTTTTTGCAGCGGCCATCCTGCCGGGCGGCAGTGCGGGCAGCTTTTTTCTGGCATTCAGTATCCCGGCGGGGCTGGGCACGGCGTTTCTGTACCCATCCATCCAGTCCTGCGCACAGAAGTGGTATGCCGGGCGCAAGGGTCTTGCCACCGGCGTGATCGGCGGGGCGGTGGGTCTTTCCGGTGCGTTCCTCACCGTGTTCGTGCGCACGGCGGTCAGCGGCTTTGGGATCGTGCAGGGCATCCGGGGCGCGTTCTGGGC
>ENA-OQAJ01000560-OQAJ01000560.1-human-gut-metagenome-genome-assembly--contig:-NODE-560-length-11486-cov-1.883440_pt1 | contig 11486 bp, 24 predicted proteins | sample MGYA00242736_ERZ504529 | MGnify/ENA primary metagenome ERZ504529 (study PRJEB26092, sample SAMD00036275) | human gut metagenome | host: Homo sapiens | study: EMG produced TPA metagenomics assembly of...
ATCCGACACAAGTCTCCTCCATCGGATAATTCACCGATTGCTTCATAGAATCAGATAATCTTCTTCTTAAAAAAGTCTGCTTCTTGAACCAATGGATTACTTTCATCACGAGTTTGCATAGCATACTGCCCATCTACTGTTCCTAAATCATCATTTATCCTATTCAGATTATCCCAATCATAAATAAATGCTTTATGTCCTGTCACAGGACTTAATAGAATATATCCATGTTGTACAACAAATGACTTTTGACGTTTCTTGATAAGCCTTCAATCCAGCGAAACCATTCATATAGTTATCCTCAATTTCTTGAGCTCTCTTTTTCGGAATACCATAGTTTCTTACTAAAGTAGAAGCATTACCTGCATAATTAAAGCAGAACTCATATCCTTTTGCTTCTTGTCTAAGTTCTGGGAATTGTTTTTTTACTTTTTCAGTAGGCATATCTTGAGGAATTTTGTCCTTAAATACCATCTTGGCTGTCAGAGAATGCATATCTTTAGAACCATTAATAAGTTCATCAAGCATAGCTTTATCATTAGCAACAGATGCCATTAAGAAGGATTCTTGGCCACTATAATCTACAGATATCCATTTATTTCCAGGCTCTGAAACGAAACAGGCTCTAGTAATTGGAGTATGTGGAAGATTCTGAAGATTCGGGTTACTTGAACTTAATCGTCCTGTATCCGTTCCAAGCTGATAAAAATCGGCATGGATACGTCCGCTTACTTGGATTTATAAGCTTTAAGAATTTTTCTCCAAAAGCCTTCACTAACTGCCCTGTTTTCTTAAACTCTATATAAGGTTCAATGATAGAACATTTAGCTTTCTGTGGCTCAATAATATCAATTCCAGCAGATTTAGTTTTCTGTTTAGTTTTCTTGTCTACTGTTGTACAATTTATTCCGAGCAATTCAAATAATGGAACAACTTGTTTACTACTATTCCAGTTTATATTACACCTATATGCGTTATCAAATCCAGAGAATAAATCTCCTTGTAGATTCATTTCTACATAATCGAAAGGTATTCCAAATGAATATTCTATTCCTTCATCAACGACTTTCCTCTTTACCCCAAATGCAGTAGGAGGAATCTTCATCAAGTCTTTCATTTCCTTTCTAAGTGTAGTCATAATACTCGTCTTTACAAATGGACGATTCTTAAGCTGTGGGTCTGGATGAACCATTTTATGTTCTTCATAAAAATCTTCCACCCATTTATTGATGCTTGCTTCTGCGTCTTTCATTTGCCTAATATCGTCCTTCATCTTAGCTCTCCATTTTTCTACATCAATCTTAGCACCGCAATATTCAATATAGGCAATAACAGGAACAAAATGATTCTCGAAATCAACAGCTTTAAGAAGGTCTTTCTTTACCAACTCAACTGTTTGCTTTTCTTTAATCCTAGTAAGATAAACAACGTCATGTGCAGCATAAAACTATAACATCTTCTGTTAATCCTGTATTAACAATTTTACCTCGAATACTCTTATCCAAATCCAAGCCTAAATAATGATGTGCTGCGGATTGTAAAGACAGACTATGAAATTGGGCTGGATATCCCAAATACAATAGCTTCTCAGCTATCATTCCGTCCCATACATTTACAGGGACTATTCTATGATGATATAAAAATTTTAAATCAAATGAAAGATTCCATCCTAGTAATGTAATATCAGGATTCTCAAACACTGGTCTAAAATAATTAACATCAATTGTTGTGGTATCTACTATTATTTGGTCCTCACCTAAGCCAAATTGAATACACAATAAGGCTTTTGTATAAGGGTCTAATCCTTCAGTTTCACTATCATATTCAATTCCAATGTATGTTACAAGGATTGACGGTCTTTTAAATGCTTCTTTCTTTTAGACATGATTTCATATGCATCGGACTTTAAAAGAATCTTTGTTGTTCAGTAACAAGATAAATCATTAATCGACGTATACATCAAGTTTGGTTATGTCTATATCTCCTCTTAATGCTAAATCATCTGCAAATCTCTGCTTCAACAACTCTGCGATTTCAAATTCATCTTTATCCAATGTTCCAAAATACTCATAGAAAAAGTCTCCTGTAATCTCTACAGAAAACTTAAACACTTTCTCGTTTATGTTGTATGGAGCGCTTTCGTCCATTTCCGCTCCTAGTGGTAGGTTTGACATCCTCTTTTTCAGATAAAATGTTACAAATGTCTTTCATCTCACTTATTTCGTAGCCCAACATAGTTCCTAAATGACTTCCTAATTCCGGAGGAAGATACGGTAAACATAAACTTACCGCTTCAAAGAACGGAACTAGGTTATTAATCTTAGTAATTAACAATTCTCGGTTCATGGTAGTATAATAATGTTGGACTGTCTCTGTGGATATCAAGAGCATCAAACCCGTTAAGTGCCAATTCTTGTTGACATTGTTCTACATCAAATTTAGATGTGATAAGATGATAACCATGTAAAGTAGGAACAACGAGCTTCACTCTATCTTCCTCATTACCTCTACACTTCGAAATAATGTCTACTATACTATGCAGCTTCCATTTATCATATACATCAACATCTACCAGTCTCAGTAGGTTCTTTCCGCTAAGGAAGGTAATTCTCCACAAACATGGTCCCAAACTCTTGGAGCTTGGAAGGTATTTCCTTCCATAAGCATCCTTGCAAGTTTCTCTTGTGCTCCACAAGCTGTTTTGAAATAGCTTCTCTTGTTGAGATGAATGTATGCTCTTGCATTGTTATTTTGACACAGCTCGATTATTTTTTGTTTCTTTTCCTCAAGATGTTCGATACTGTGAATATAATAGGCTTTAATGAGTCTTGCTCCATTATTACCTCTTCCTGTTTCATTTCCGTCCTTTTTTGCGCTGAATCACTTTGAAGGAAATAAAAAATCATCTTCAGATTCAAACTTTTAAGAACTCCTCAATTAAATCAAAGTTATCTACTGTCATAATTCTTTTTTTTGCTACACAATTTACCGTAATAATGACTGCCACTTATTGAATATGTCAAGTTACCTTTCTTAAAAGTAGCCCAATAATCTAATTCCCAACCGTTTGTTTCATGTTCAAGCTCCTCGAATCCTAGCTGTTCCATTACTTCTAGAACTATATCAAAAGGACATTTACCAAACAAAACACTCCGGTAATGTCTCCATGATAGCTAGGAAATTAGCTTTAACATCTCTAAGAGATTGAGTTAACAATTCTCCGTGATTTATAATATTTGTTTTCAGTCACTCGGAATCACATTTAAGTCTGTCAAATAAAATCCATTATCATCTAAGTCTTTCTGTACGAAGTATCCATTAACTCCAACAGTCTCTCCTCCAAGAGTATGTATCATGACTTCTCTGTCTTGGTCATATCTTTCAAGGATTTTAATTAATTGCCCCACAAGTATTGCCATTTGTCATAATGTAAAGAAAACTTATATAATCTGTTAGCTGCCTCAACTGGAGTATGACCATCCCATTCATCAGCTTTCCATCTTTCAGGAACATTGAACAGATTCCATTCTTCAGCCCTATAATGATTGCTCACTTGACCAGTAGGAAGGTTAGCCATAACAATAAACCATCCTCCTCCAAAGCATAGTTCGCCATCTGCATGTCTGTAAGATTTATGGACCTCATATTTACCTTCCAAGCTGTTAAAGAATGCTGCATTGTACAGCATTCTGTAGTGATATAACTCATCAAAGGTATGAAATCCGTCTGAGATTTGTCCTTCTGGCAAAAATAAATTTTTAAGTCTTTGTAATAGTTTCATTAGAATTTTCCCTCATTAGGTTGTAAACAAGTTAAACCTTGTTCTCTCCACATCTCAACACATTTACAATTGTCTTCAAGAACGAATTGAACATTATATTTTCCCTTAATATTGTCCTCGTAGATTTTTTTCTTACATTCAGCTCCGGGACTGTAGTCTTTAACTGGACGGAAGAACAACTCATCAACTTTAATATCATGCTTAGCCAACCATTCTTTAGTAGCTGCTACAATTTCTGGAGTGCCTTCTCTACCAGTAACAATAAATACTTTACACTTCTCATACATACGTCTAACAAGTGTACAAGTACCTTCAATTGCAATATCATTTAACATACCTTCAGCTGCACCTTCTCCAAAGTAAGGTCTGCCAGTAGTATTTAGACACAATGTAGCATCCATATCCACTAATATAACAGGATGACCTCCGTCTACATGCTCGGCACTTTTACTTAACATATTTTTAATATCCTCTTGGATAATAAAGTCACGGTATCTTCTCCAAGTGTCTTTAATTACCTTAGCTCCCATTGGCTGCTCGCGCATTGTGTCACGACGAATACATTCATCAACTGAAATGAAGAAATCCTTAAATTCCAGTTCATATTCAAATTCTGTGGTGGCGTTAGCAACTTTAATGACGTCTTCCCACCATTTTACCTCTTTGGGATTGAGATTCATGTTGTCTATAACAATGTTGTATCCTCTTCTAGTTGCTTCACAAGCAAAAGAACGCTTGAGTTCAGTTACTAGCCCTTCTCTGTTCGGAACCCAATATTCTCCAAGCATGTTACGAATATCGTCATTGTTGAAACGGACTCTATGTTCTGGGTCTTCTTTAGCCCATGCCTTTGCCCAGGTTGATTTACCAGAGGCTTGAATACCTCTACAAAGTATTAACTTTCGTTTTTCCATTACTCACGGTACACTAATTGATTAATTACTCCTTCTTTACCCTCGTATGTAGCTCCTACTATTTGTTCGAGATTTTCATCTGGATACTCATCTCCATTTTTGTTCTCGAATAATCTCCATAGCTCTAAAAGCATTACGAGCAGCGACTATAATTATCCCTGCTTCGTAATTCCCATAAAATTCATTAGTATATAAATACATTACTTTACAGCTCTATATAGTTCAATTACACTGTGCACAGTATAGTTACGATATGCTTCTTCAACAAGCTCTTGAGCTTTAACTGTCTCTGTTCTAGACAATTCTGGGACCATAAACATTCCATCCTTAGTTTCAATAACAAAGGTAATTCCTTCTACTATTGGATTCTTCTCCGCATCGGGATATCCATAGAACATAAAACCACCAAATGATATTGCACTAAATCTATACAAGTTGTCTTTAATATTGTCAAATGGTTTATCAGTTAGTTTGTCTGGAAGAGGAGTTTCACAATCAAGTTTATATTTCTTTCTCCATCTGATTTTTACCACAGATTCATTTATGGTATATTCAAGGTAGTCATCTCCTACCATTACTTGGAATTTTAGGTAGTAAAGCCCAGAATAATTTACCAATGTTTTCGTCTACGATTTGTTTTACTTCTTTACTAGTCATTTTATTAATTTTTTTTTAAGATTCTGATTCAATATCTACCTCACCTTTGTCAAGAGCTTTACCTTCTCCGTCAAGGAACTTAAAGCACTTCAACTTAAAGGCTTCCGATTTCATATTCTCAATCTTGATTACAATTCCTTCATGAGGAACTTTATTATCACAAATTGGAGAATTACATTCCATATAGAACTTCTTCTCATTAGCTAATCTAGCCAAGAAGTTCTCATTCCAATGGTCAGACGGAGCCAAGTCAGGATATAAATCCTTCGCATATCCATAATAGAACTCTTCTACTGGATTAAGTCCAACCATTTTACACCACAATTGTACTTCACGAGCAGAGAACTCATGTACTTTACCGTCTACGTTAGTAATAGTTACACGATAAATCTGAACTCCGAAATGCTTTCTATACTCATATTTCTCGTCTCCGACTGGTGGAAGGAAGCCATAATCGTAATTCTTTTGGATATACCCACCATTGGGCAAGAATCCAATGATTTCATAGTATGCAGTCATACCTTTAGACAGACACGGACGAACAATGTCATCAGCATATTTCCATACATCGACTCCATAGAATCCTCCCTGAACATTTCTGTTGTAATACTGGTTTTTTTATTACAGAACGAGAAGAATACAAATAATCATACTTATCAAACTCTTCTCCAGTTAACCAACGAGCAATCTTCTGCTTCCAGTTTAATTCTTGCTTACATAATACATAAGCAGATATTCCAGAAGTCCCATGAACTTTAGAAGTTATGCTGATAAGGTCGTTGGGATGTAAAACATGCGGACACTTTTTGATAAGGACGGTATCATAGTGGAATCTGAACTGATTTTCGATGATTTTATCAAGTCCCTTAGGTTGCTTTCCTTTACCTGAATTTCCTGAACCCGGTGCTCCTGGAGTGCGAGTATTTTTAGGGATATACTTCTTATTAACCCAAAATGTTTTTCCGTCATGTTCAATAGAGTCAAATTCTGTTCCTTCTTCTACTTTAAGTTCAACATTAACTGTTGACATCACCCAATTTTCAAGAACTACAATAGGGATAATAAATCCTTCAGACAGCTCTCCACGCAATCTGATAGCCTTCACACGACCGTTATCTTCAAACATTCCAGTCTTCGTCTGGTCTACATTCAGCTCACCATGACGATATAAATTTGCGTAGCTAAGGAATTTAGGATTGATGCAACAAGCTGTTGGGAAATACACATATAATCCCGGTTCGGAATCAATACCAGTAATGATATTAAATCCATCAATACAGCAACATTTTAACTTCGTAACCTCTGGGTCAGAGTGTTTATGGAAGTTATCAATTTTACAATCTTTGCCAAGTAGTTTACATTGGCATTTTTACTTTGGATTAATTTCATAATTCAATTAATTGTTCTGGTGTTACAAAATGAAAATCACTGTCCTCAAATGTGAGGTGTAATTTATAGGTTTCAAAGCTTTTTAATTGCTTCAATGTAGTCTTCTACAGTACAATCCTCATTGAATATTCCTGAAGACCATACGTGTATTTCTCCATTTGCTTTAAAGAAACTGACAAACTCTAGAGTATCAGTTTTTTATGGTTAAACAGGAGTAACCAACAGGCTTAAGAAATTTATCTTTGGATATTTCCCTATAGCCCATAAATAAGGCAGCTTTCTTAAGGTTCATATATACTCCATTCTTTAGACAAGACTGCATCAGTATAGAACTTAGTTACTACATAGTTTACATGTGAGTCCTTTGATTCCACATATAATTTTTTCCGTCTTCCATGAAGTACATTCTAGTCTTACCTTCTAAAGTTAAACAAACTGTAAGACCACTTTCCATAAAGGAGATTGCATCTCCAAATCCAAATTTTTCCATATTTTTATCTTTCTTTTATTAGTTCTAAAAATTCATCCCAGTTTTCTGTGCTGTCATACATAGCTTCAATAACATCACTAGTAAAACGGCTCATTAGTCTGAGAGTTTGTTCAAATACGTCTTTAAACATATCGTCCTGTTCATCCTTATTAAGCGTCTTGCCAGTCATTCCGACCAGCAATTCGCCTACTTTGGATGCAATGTCTATTTGTTTCTTATAGCTCATAGGCTCGTGTGGCTCTGTATTCACACATAAAGTTTGCAAATGATTGTGCTAATGCTTCATCTTGCTTATTGTTGTAGAAGAACTGGAAGCAATGAAATAACTCATGCCAGAAAGTATTTTCTATTTGCTGTTCAGTTAATTGCACTATTTTTCCTTCATCATCCATGCTTTTGGCTACGACTATTTTTCTCCTTATATCATTGTGGTAGCCGTAATTTCCATCATCGGACTTATCTACAACTTGTACCTCATACTCGGTATTTGCTATTTTAAACCTTTTAGGGATTTCCATTCGTTTAAGAAGTCTTCCATTATAAGTTCAGATTCTGATTCATCTATCCGCACATCACCAGTGTCTATTTCCATACTGATTATATCATATATGCGTCCGTTAATTCACCCTCGTCCTTACATTCCAAAAAATCTTCTGGATTCAGTTTGAGTTCAGAATAAATAAAACCTTTCCAAATGTACCTATTAAACTCTACCCAATGCTCACTCATAGTCTCTTATACATTTTAATACAGGTTGTAAAGGAGTTCCTTCTTCTGAATAATAGAAGAACTTAACAGTAGCCATTTTACCGATAATATCATCTAGATTGTCTCGATATTCTTGTTTCAATTCCCTACTTCCCATTGGTTTAGCCTTAAATTCTATTCCATCTTCGGTTATGCAAGTAAAACACATATCTTCATCACGAAGGCCCTCCGAAATACCAGTGATTTCAAATTCCGCATCCTGATATTCTTTGATTTTAATCATATCATTAGTTCGTTTACCAAAACCATACAGCTTACTTGGATTACGAATAACAACACCCTCAAAACCTTCACCTACATACTTGTCATGTAACTTTTTAATATTTGTCCAACCACTAACTTCTTCTTGAGGAACAAGTCTTATTTGTAAATCCTTAGTAAGAATAGGGGCAAACAAATCAAAAGTAATATTCAACTCTTCTGCCATTTCAAGCATTTGCTCATTTCTTTGAGTAAAGTCAGCTTCTGCATCCATAATGTCATACATCCAAAACTCTAATTCAAGAGTTCTAGGGTCGTCTTGCTCTACCTTGCGGTACCAGAAATCCATTGAAGTGGTCTACCATAGAATATAGTTCTCCGTCAATAGATACATCTGGATGATTCTTAAACCACTCTACCAAAGCTGGATTATTTCTTATGTGAGCAGTAGCAGGGTCATAGTCTCCTCCACCTCTACTTGAAGAATGAACTTCCCCATCTTTAAAATAGAAGGAACAGCGAACTCCATCAATCTTGCGAGATGCTAGCCACACTTTGACCTTATCATATACACTTGTTGCAACTTTATTAAAGTCTTTAGCAAGCATATGTTTTTTACATCCATTAGCATCGGTCTTATGCTCTGGAAGAATTTCATCAAGCTGGGCTTTAGTATAATCTTCGATTTCTCCCTCAATTAACTTATAGCCCTTGTCTTGGTATTTTTTCAGGTGGGAATTATATTCAAGTTCTGCCTGTTGTGTGACAGTTCTCTTTACCTTACCTTTAGTAATTGTTATATCTGGCTGTGCTGTAACCTTACCTTGGTATTGGTAAGTATTTCTTTTTAATTGTAAAGCCAGAGAGTTCACTTCCTTCACAGGAAATTTCAACTACTCTGATTTTACCTTTTGAGTCTTTAGAAATTAAAGTATTCCTCATTATTTCTCTCCAGTATGTCCAAATCCACCTTTACGTTCTGTTTCATTTAATCTAGCTACTTCTTCCCATTCAACTGTAGAAACCCATCCAAACACTAATTGAGCAATGCGTTCTCCATCCTCAATATATACTGCTTCATGTCCTTGATTAATAAGGATTACATGTATTTCATCCCTGAAATCTGCATCCACAGTGCCAGGAGTATTAAGTACAGTAATTCCCTTCTTTAGAGCTAATCCACTCCTAGGTCTTACTTGACATTCTGCCACATATCCATCTGTAAGATTATCAGGAAGAGCAATCTTTAATCCAGTTGGAATAAGTGCTCTAGCTCCTGGGTCAAGGCGCAGCATTGTGACTTTATTGACATCAGATTTGAAAAGAATTTCACAATCTCCAAATGCTTTAATAGGATTATCAACTGTTACTCTGCTGAAGTCTGCACGTACATCCATACCTGCTGACATAGGAGTTTCATACTGCGGAAGTTTTATTGTTCGATAGATTAATTACTTGTACCTTCATTTAAATAATTTATTAGGGAGTTTAATACGTCTTTATCTGCTTCTGAATAGAAAGCCTTAATTAGTTCATCTCCTTCATAAACAGCAACAAACGGAGTCATTCTGGCTCCGCATGATGCTTTTATTTTATATGCTTGCTTTTTTTCTTTATAGCTGCCTTCATCAAACAACTCTAAAAAGATTCCAGATAAATTTGCATCTAGTATCCTCTTTGAATCAGAAGGATTACTATAAACAAACTTTACTGTTACCATGCAATTGTTATGTAAAGATACTTAGTAGTGTAAGGACCTGTCTCACACGAGAACTCAATTATGTCACTATCGTCGAATAAATCATAAATACTTCCATATCTATCTTCCCCTAGTGTAGTCCAGTCAACATAATCTCTTAAGTACTCTGGAACGCTATGTCTCTCATCCATTATATAGTCTTGTCTAGCGTCATAGAGCATATCCTCAATATTATCGTCATTATATACTCTATATGTTTTTTCAGTACCATCTTTCTTTTTTCAAAAAGTAAATTTTCTCCATCATCCCCACTCATCAACTGTGATTTTTTTTAAGGATTTTTCTGAATTTCTTCTTCTGGAGTGTCTTCATCAAAATAAGCTTTATACAGGTCTAGGACGGCTACAGCTTTCCAAGGGTCGTCATATTCATTATCTTCTAAATAAGTAACCATAAAATTGAGTTTCTCTTCTCTTTCAGTCATTTTAGTAAATTTTTTATTGTAATAAATGAACATCTTTTCTTGTCCGAGACAATGCTACATATTGCAGTTGTCTTCTTTCATCTTCATCTTTACAAAGGTTGATATTCTTCATATCAACGAAAACCTCTCCATAAAGAACTTCCTTGAGACTTATGTGTAGAGCAGGCATAACCATAATCAAAGGATTTCTTTCTAATTAACCTATTTTCATAGAACATATCTACTGGAGTTGTGAAACTTCCAATGACATTGTAGTATTCCTTCCAAGCAGCTCTAGATTGTTGAAGTCTGCCGTTCTCCTTTAGGTTAATAGCTTGTAATCGCAACCCTTCAATACGTGATGCTAGAGCTTGCATATAATCAGAATCAATATCTCTTGAAATCATAGATACTGGAGTTCTGTCATCTGTATTAGAATCATATAATGTAAGCTCATATCCTGGAACTTTCATAAACCCAGGAATATAAATATCACGCTTTTCTGGCTCGTCTACTATAATATAATCCATTGAGTTCCAGAATTTAATGCCATTAAATTCGAGATTCTCATATCCAGTCAAGAACTCAAAACTGATGATATTCAGTAGTCTTTGCGTCCTCCCAGATTACTCGTCTGATGCAATTGTTATAGCTGGTAACCATAACATTTGTATATGACAATATTTTTAGTTGCCAATATATCTCCATCTCTCATTGCTTTTCTTATAAGCTGGCACTGCTGCCTTTAGAAATGGAATAACATCAGAATGACAATATAGAGAACCCTCCTCTGATTCAACAGAGTGGAATCTATCAATAGTGTTACTTCTCAAAGTAGTTAATATAGGCATTAATGCATTATTTTCTGCTTGCCTATAAATCTTAGTAAGAATATATCTGTCCTCTAAATTAAATACTTTAGAAGTAGTGAGTGAATTGACAGGGCGTAATTGACATTTGTCTCCCACAAATATCACTTTACAATTAAATGCAACACACTTCTCTATCAACAAATCAAATAAATCATCATTTATCATAGAAGATTCGTCACATATAACTACTCCACCTCTCGGTATCTGTATTCTCCTATCATTCACCCTGAACTTTAAATCTTTAAAGTCCAA
>ENA-OQAJ01000561-OQAJ01000561.1-human-gut-metagenome-genome-assembly--contig:-NODE-561-length-11469-cov-1.403015_pt1 | contig 11469 bp, 17 predicted proteins | sample MGYA00242736_ERZ504529 | MGnify/ENA primary metagenome ERZ504529 (study PRJEB26092, sample SAMD00036275) | human gut metagenome | host: Homo sapiens | study: EMG produced TPA metagenomics assembly of...
TTCCTATTTTGGTTTAAAAACGTTGCAAGGTTAATTATTTCTTTCGGAACTACGGAATAATAATGAGGCAATTTGCTAATATGCTGCATTATGTACAGCATGGTAATTAGCATATTGACAAATTATTTCATTGTTTTCATCGAACAGGTGCGTAAAAGTGATTCAGCGGACCGTGTCCTTCGCCTATGTGCACGTCTTTCCCGGCGTGGATTCCTTTGGTGACATATGCTTTTGCATGTTCTACGGCCTGCGGCATATCATATCCCAGTGCCAGAAAAGTAGCAATGGCGGAAGAAAGAGTACATCCTGTTCCGTGTGTGTTTTTGCTTTCTATCTTATCTGAGATAAAGAGATGAGGCTTGTCTTCTCCAGCTGTTTGTAATACATCGCACATCTTGTCGCCCTCCAAATGTCCTCCTTTCAGTAAAACGGATCCGCAACCGAATTTTAATAATTCCGATGCGGCAGCTTTCATTGTGTCCACATTGCTTATGCAGTGTTCCGTCAATACTTCCGCCTCACTCAGATTGGGCGTAATCAGACTGGCCAGAGGCATCAGTTCCCGGGTCAGTGCACTGATGGCGTCCTCTTCTATCAGCCGGTGTCCGCTAGTCGATACCATGACCGGATCGAACACAACGAAACGGGGGTCGGTATGTACGAAGGCAGGAGGCTATGGCCTCGACTATTTCCACATCATTAATCATACCTATTTTAACAGCATCCGGACGAATATCTTCCATTACGGCTCTATCTGCCCACGTACATATACCGGTGGTACGGGATGTATGGCACGTACTCCCAAAGTGTTCTGTACGGTGATTGCAGTAATGGCTGTCGCAGCATAACCACCCAAGGCGGAGATGGTCTTCAGGTCAGCCTGTATGCCGGCTCCTCCGCTGCAATCGGATCCTGCTATACTTAATACACAAGGATATTTCTTCATATAAATCTCATTTTGACAAAGTATTTGCAAAGATAACGAATAATCTTGTTTTAAATGTTTGCACAAGTGAAGGGAATCAATTATTTTTGCTAAACATAAAATAAAGTAAAAATAAGGGGAATGAAAAGAATCCTAGTAACGGGAGGCGCAGGATTTATAGGGTCACATCTATGCACTCGTCTGATAGAGGAAGGTAATATTGTTATATGTTTAGACAACTTTTTCACGGGGAGTAAAGAGAATATAAGTTACCTGATCGGGCATCCGCGCTTTGAACTGATAGAACACGATATAATTAATCCGTTTTGGACGGATGTGGACGAGATATACAATCTGGCATGTCCCGCTTCTCCTATACATTATCAGCATGATGCTATCAAAACGGCGAAGACGGCTGTCTTCGGCACGTTTAATATGTTGGGACTGGCGAAGCGTAACAAAGCAAAAATACTTCAGGCTTCTACCAGTGAGGTGTATGGTGATCCGTTGTCGCATCCCCAAAGGAGGGAGATTGGGGAAATGTGAATCCCATAGGCTACCGGTCTTGTTATGATGAAGGAAAAACGTTGTGCCGAGACTTTGTGCATGGATTATTACCGTCAACATGGCGTCTTGGTAAAAATAATCCGCATATTCAATACGTATGGTCCTAATATGCTGACCGATGACGGACGTGTAATTTCCAATTTTGTGGTACAGGCATTGCAAGATAAAGATATAACCATTTATGGAGACGGAAAACAGACGCGTAGTTTTCAGTATATAGATGATCTGGTGGAAGGAATGATGCGTATGATGGCTACGGAAGATCATTTCACAGGACCGGTGAATATCGGTAACCCTTGCGAATTTTCCATATTCGAACTGGCTCAGAAGATATTGGAACTGACCTGTTCTCATTCTAACATTATTTTCGAACCTTTACCTCATGATGACCCTCGTCAGCGCAGGCCGGATATTACTCTGGCAAAAGAAAAGCTGGATTGGGAGCCTCACATTCATGCTGGAAGAGGGGCTGAATTGAAAGTGATTGATTATTTTAAAAAGTGTTCTGGCTAAATAATATATACCTATGACACCGGATGTAAATGTTGTAATAAGTCATTCTGAGTACACTGTTTTGGTTGTGGATGATGTGGTTTCTAATGTCTTGTTGTTAAAAGTGTTGTTAACAAACGAGAAGTTTAAGGTGATAACTGCCGGTAATGGAAAGGAGGCATTATCCCAGGCGGTCAATGCCCGTCCCGATTTGATTTTGTTGGATGTCATGATGCCCGAGATGAATGGTTTTGAAGTTGCCGAACGATTGAAAGCCGATCCGGAAACACAACATATTCCTATTATATTTCTGACAGCCTTGAATACCACTGCCGATATAGTGAAGGGTTTCAAGTAGGTGCGAATGATTTTATATCCAAACCTTTTAATAAGGAAGAGCTTGTGATCCGTGTTACCCATCAGATATCCCTGATTGCCGCCAAACGGATCATCATGAAGCAAACGGAAGAATTGCGTAAGATTATTATGGGGCGCGACAAGTTATATTCTGTTATCGCGCATGACCTGCGTTCACCCATGGGATCCATTAAGATGGTGCTCAATATGTTGATACTCAGTCTTCCGTCCGAACAGATCGGTAAGGAAATGTTTGATATGCTGAGCATGGCCAATCAAAGTACGGAGGATGTTTTCTCTTTGCTGGATAATTTGCTGAAATGGACTAAAAGCCAGATAGGCAAGCTGAAATGTCGTTTATCAGGACTTTGATATTGTGGGGAATATTGCTTCGGTTATCGAAATTTTCAATCTGGTAGCCGGTATGAAGAATATAAAGGTGAACTTCCCGGTGTATGGAAAGATTGAGGTACATGCCGATATGGATATGATGAAAACCATCTTGCGTAATCTTCTCAGCAATGCAATTAAGTTCAGTTATAATGATTCCGAAATTCTGGTTAATGCCGAAATAGAGGGTGATAAAGTCATAGTCAGTGTAAAAGACACCGGAAAAGGCATGAGTGAGGAAGACCAAAAGAAATTGTTGAACACGGAAACTCATTTCAGCAAATACGGAACGAATAATGAGGAAGGTTCCGGATTAGGCTTGTTATTATGTCAGGATTTTGCTGTTAAGAATGGTGGGCATTTATGGTTTGAGTCTGAAGAGGGAAAAGGTTCCACTTTCTTCTTTTCGGTAGCTTTGAAGAAGTGATTTATCAAAGTCCCACCTCCAGATATACCGGGTTATGGTCACTCATATCATAAGGAATCACCTTATATTTTATACCTTCCAATAAGGTGGAATGGAACAAGTAGTCTATCCGTAGTAAATGGTGAAACCCCCGATAAGTGGCTCCGTACCCTTCTCCAGCGGTTTGAAATCCGTCTTTCAAGCCGTTTTTCAGAGTTTCATAAGTAAAAGTTCCCGGAGGGTCATTGAAGTCACCGCATACAATCAAGGGATATTCCGTGGCATTGATCAGCGAACTGATTTGTTCAGCCTGTCCGGCACGTCTGACAGTATTTTCCCGGAAGTTGTCAGAATAGTCCAGATAAATGGCTCTTTCCTGTTCCTCATCTTGTGCTCCCCGAGCTGTGCTGCTTTGGAACGCATTCTGTCAAAGTTGGTAGTCTGCATGTGCACGTTGATGATGCGTATCGTCATACCTTTTACATCCAGGTCGGCCAGATGGCTCCGTTGTTGGTATTCGGAAATTCTATTGTTTGTGACTGTCTGATGGGGTAGCGGCTGTAAATGGCCTGACTCAATCCTTCGGGGATAAACGAGTAAGGGAATATTTTAGCATACGTATTCTGTAAGTCTTGTTCCGTAAAGTCGCCATTGCCTCTATATTCCTGAAAACAAAGTACATCCGTTTCCTCCTTGTTCATCATCTCGCAAACTCCTTGGCGGAGAATCCCGTAATTTCATTTCCAAATGAGTGGACATTGTAAGTCACTACTTTCAATCTGTTCTCGTTAGCATATTTGGTAGGGTTATAAATTTGGTACATGGAAGTGATGTATTCGTAATTTACTATCAGACCCGTCAATGGAATCCATAACCAATACCGTAGTCTGATGAGCCAGTAAATAAATAATATCGTATTGACAACCACCAGTATAGGTTTGCTTAAGGCAACGTATGCGGCGAACATATTCTCCACCGGATTTATTTTACCTGAGAAGTAAGCGAAGATGGAAAGTCCCAGAATGAAGATTGTGAACAGGATAGAATAAAAAATAGGCAAATTTGTATACGGCTAATCTTACCTATAATTACTTTGTTTTAGATACTTGTTTATAGTCATTTTCAATAAGTCGGCAGATACCGGTTTGGTTAAAAACTCATTGCATCCGCTTTCTATGGCAGCTATTTTGTCTTTTTCATATGCGTATGCGCTTACAGCGATGACAGGTACGCTGGCAGACATTTCCCGGATGGCTCTGGTGGCGTCCAGACCATTGATGTTAGGCATTTTTATATCCATCAAAATCAAGTCGGGTTTGTATTGTTCATAGAATATGATAGCCTCCATGCCGTCATGAGCATGCACCCAGTTTGTATATTTTTCCGATCATAGCCTCTATTAAGTCATAATTGCTTTGATAGTCTTCCGCCACTAGGATGGTCATCTCCTGATGGGAAGTTCTGCTGTTGTCTTTAACGGAAGCTGGTGGAAGTTTTTCCTCCCATTTCATATCTCCGTTTGCCGAAATGTAAGGCAATGTAAAAGTGAATGTGGTCCCGGTTCCCATTTTGGATTGTACAGCTATTTTTCCTCCTAACTTTTCTACAATGATTTTGCTGATGGAAAGCCCCAGTCCTGTGCCTTGCACTTGGTTGTTGGCCATGATGAAACGATCGAATATCTTGTCTATCTTGTCATCGGAAATACCGCTTCCGGTATCGGCTACATGAAAAACAATCTCTTTTTCCTTCAATTTATACCCGAAGCTGATAGAACCTTTGGCGGTGAATTTCGTAGCATTACCTATCAGATTGGAGAAAACCTGAAACAAGCGGTTCCTGTCTGTCGAGATAACCAGTGACGGATCGGACTCTTCGAAAACAAGCTCCACTCCGGGTTGACACCGGAAACTATACGTGTTTTTTACATCTTCACATAAAATATAAAGGGATACAGGCGCATAGTTGAACTCCATCATGCCCGATTCAATCTTCGACAGGTCCAAAATCTCGTTGATAAGTTCCTGCAGGCGCATGTTGTTTTTTTCTACAATATCGTAATACTGCAATCTTTCCTCGGCGTTTTCCGTTTCGGCTATAATGCGTGAGAATCCCAGAATGGCATTCAACGGTGTACGGATTTCCATGGCTCATATTGGCAAGGAAGGCAGATTTCAGCTGGTTGGAGCGTTCTGCTTTCCAAACAATCTCGGATGTGTTCTGTATATATCCTTCCAATACGGTCCTTTGCATATATACCTCTTTATGATATGTTTTTTATTCTCATGTTGACGGTCTTTCCGTCAATAAGGAGTTTGTAGTTTTATGGTATTGGAAGCATCTTTCTCCTTCAGGTTTTTCTTCCAGCCATTGACTGAAACGGTCCTTGTCATCAAGGTGCATATAGTTCATGTATTCATCTATGGAAATCTGTTTCTGTTCCTCATCGTTACAGAATATCCGGGTGTATCCCGAGTAAGTGAAGAGCCGTGTGGACGAATCGTATGCCCATAATCCTATTCTTGCGGCTTTTTCTACTTCGCACAAATCTTTTTGCTTTTTTTCCAGTTTCAGCCTGACGACACTCCGGCCTGTGATATCCCTGTATTGAAAAAGAAAATGCTCCTCATCATACTTGCTGATAATACATTTGTAGTATTTCACGTCATCTTCCAATATTAATTTGTAATTCCGTGCGGAAGGTTTGTCTCCTGCCCGTACTTTGATGAATTCCGTATACATCTCCCGTGCCGTTTCTACGGGGAAATAAGAGAATATATTTCTCCCTATAATATCTTGTTCTTTTATAAAGAAGTCCGTCGTATTAGCCTTGAAGTCTAAACAGGTGCCGTCTTTATATACGAAAAACATAGTATCAGCCGTAATTTCCAGAATTTTTGTCTGCATACTGCTTATCGTGCAATATATTACTCGGAATTTTCATATTAATAGTATGATTCTCAATATACTGTTTCTCTTAGCGAATTTAGATGCGTGATATTTGTTACTGACAGCAAATATACAAAAAGAATATTGTTTATATCATTTTATATCGTAATTTTGCAAGGTAATCAATGAAAAGAAGAAAATGAAAAAGATTTGGTATGCGTGAAGATACGGAAAGTAATTATCTCTTATTATCTATAATTTTAAGAAAGGAGTATGAAGTTCACCGTGCCCATGATGGGCAGGAGGCTATTGAGAAATTTGAGAGTTGCGGCCGATATGATTTTGATGGATATAAAGATGCCTGTTATGGACGGTTTGGAAGCTACCAGAAGAATTCGTCTGAAGGGAGGGACACTTCCCATCATAGCTCTTACCGCCAATGCATACGACAGTGACCGTGACAAGGCTTTTGAAGCCGGATGTGACGATTATATGGCCAAGCCGATTATGGCTCCCGCTTTGCGTGAGATGATAGAAAAATATTTTGGTAAGTAAATATTATGCCCTGCGGGATTTTTCCCATGTTCCACCGGCATGTCTTTTCAAATAGAAGAAACCTTTTATCACATTGATGTTCATGAACAGGAAATAGTAGGGAATATAAAGGAATTTGTTCTTTACGGACTTGGCAGACAAGAGGCTGCCATAAACTCCCCCGAGGTAGAATGCGGATTGCAGCAGAAGAAAAAGAAAATAAACCGGGAGGCTTCACTACAGACAACCAGCAGGATATTCAAGGGAAAGAGCAGAAACAAGGCGACCGGGGTTACCGACCATCTCAGCACGCGATGGGAAACATATTGAAAACTGAGGAATTCCATAACGTAGCGGATTCAGCAGTTCTTTCAAACGGTAGACAGACTGCAATCCTCCTGCCGCGATACGTACTTTTTCTTTTTTCCTCTTCTTTCATATCGGCCGATCCGCTTTCCAAGGCATATGCCGTATCACAATATGCTATCGTATACTGCTTCATGGCGATACGCAGGGACAACATAAAATCATCCAGTAGGGTATCTTCAGGCATTTCCTCATATAACGGGGTGCGGATGGCAAATAATTCTCCGGCAGCACCTATGGCGGAATAGAGCTGATAATCCATTTTTTTCAGCCATGATTCATATTTCCAGTACAATCCTTCTCCTCCGAAACCGCTCCTCCGGTACTGTACATGTCCACCCGTTTTTCTCCTGCCACACATCCCACCTGCGGATGGTTAAAACATTTTACTATCTCGCGAACGGCCTGCGGATTAATAAATGTATTGGCGTCTGTGAATATGACCAAAGGTGTGGTGACAAATCCCATGCCACGGTTCATAGCGGCTGTTTTTCCTTTTCTTTCGGGGACGAACAATAGGGTGACATCGGGATACGCTTTTAATTTTTCATTGGTTCGGTCATTGCTGCCGTCCGTTACCCATACGATATGCAGTTTCTCTTTGGGATAATCCAGTTCGTGGCAGTTTTTCATCTTTCCGTCTACTACCTGTTCCTCATTATAGGCGGTGATGAACAGGGTGATTTCGGGCAGGGCGGTGTTGTTGCCGTTCCGGCAGGTTTCTTGCTCCGGTTCGTCCGTATCGTAGAAGAAAAGAAAACTTTGTTTTATTTTTACCAATATCCACAACAGGATTCCGTATCCCACATAGGTGTAGAATACAATGAACAGGAGGACGAAGAAGAGGATTTCAAGAGTGTTCATGCTAGTATTTCTTTATATATATTCAATATTTCTCTGGCTGTGTTCTCCCATGAGAACCGACGGACTCTTTCTAGTCCATATGCAGTTTGTGACTGATAGAATTCTGCATTTTCTTCTAAATGAAGGAGGGCGGAAGCAATTTCCTCCGGTTCGAACGGATTGACCAGAATACCCTCCGGTCCTGCGATTTCGGGCATGGCGGAAGTGGTTGAGGTGATGACGGGAGTTCCACAGGCCATCGCCTCCAGAATGGGGATGCCGAAACTTTCGCGTAAAGACGTGTATATAAAGACGGATGCTCCACTATAAACAGCGGGTAGTTCTGTGTTTGGAATGTATCCGGGATGATACAGCATTTTTTTTATTTCTTGTAATCCTTCCCGGTTCAGATATTCGTCTATGATCTCTTCTTTCAGGTCGGCGATAAGCAAGGGAGGGGCTGACTGGATTTTTTTAAATAAATGCCGTATGCCTGCAATACCCTTGCCGTATTCTTCTTGGGATCGGTATTTCCTAAAAAAGAACAGGTAAGGATGTTTCTTTATGTATCGGGCAGTGGTGGCTTGTGCGTTCCGTATGGGTATGAAATGTTGTGAATAGCCGTTGTGTACGGCGACAAGCAGTTGTCTGTCAATGTGCAGGAAATGACTGATGCGGTTGCATTCAAAATGAGAAACGGTAATGATTCTTTTGCATCTAGTAAGAATTTGGGGAACAATGATTCTTCGGTAGAAACGTCCCAGTCTTTGGTACATGGACTGGTTCTTGCCTTGTTTTTTTTCTAGAAAGATAATGTCGTGCAGTGTAAGCACCAGTGGAATGTTTCCATACACAGGGGCAGTGTTGCTTGTGCAGTGCAGCAGGTCGGGTTTGATTTTTTTTAAAGCCAACGGTAGTCCTATCTGTTCCCAAAGCGGATAGGATGGCCAATTAACGGTCACGATATGCATGTTGGCGGATTCCTGCAAACAAACATCATCTCCCGGGCTGACCAGTATGAAGTATTCGTTCTGTTGGTCTATCTTTTGCAGTTCCCGGATGGTTTCCAGAGCTACATAGTCCATGCCATGTTTCTCTTTTCTGAAGATGCGCTGGGCTTCTATTGCTATTTTCATCTGTCGTTACTTTATCAAGTTAGAATCTTCGTCCTCGTAATTGTTTTTGCTATAGAAAAGAGCCGTGAAGCTTCTTAAACCTTTTATGGCTCGTTTTTTGAAACTGCTGAACAGGGATCCGTCGGCCGAAATAGTGCCATAGCCGGTAAGGACACGGGCTTTGCGGGCGGTGACGAATCTTAATTTTCCGTATTTTTTCAATGCCAGTGCCAGGGAGCCGTCTTCTCCGCGGAGTATGTCTGTCCGGAATCCTTCTTTCCGGGCTGTTTCCGTGTGGAAGGCAAAAGCCATTCCACGTACATTGAGCTCCGGTCTGTTCAGATTTTGTATTTTCAAATAGAGATCACGTAGTGTCTCATAGAAGAAAAGTCCTAAATGATGTTCATTAGGAAGAAAACTCCACAGGGCGTATGCACCTGCCACTTCTTTGTCCTGTAAGACTTTATCATGGTACTGATGTACTGGGGCGGATAAAGTGTGTCGGCGTCTATGCAGAGATGATACTTCCCCCGGGCATGGTTCAGTCCGCATTGCCGGGCAAAACCGGGACCTTTCCGGTATTCATTGAAGTAGGTGACTCCTAATTCTTTTAGTACCTCTTCGGTGTGGTCGGTAGAATGATTATTGATGACTAGTATTTCTACAGGATAGTTATGTTGGTTTTCACATAAAGACCACAGGCAGCTCAATATCCTCTTTTCTTCATTATGGGCGATGGCGACCACCGAAACCAGCGGAGCATGAGTTGCAAGCTGCCGGATCTTGTCTTTCACTTGGTTGATAACCGCTTGTGGGGCTTGGGTGAAAGGCTTGTCATAGATGGATAAATAGTCAGCGTACCACTTCATGCGTTTTTATATATTCGGACAGTGTGACCGGATTCCGGTGATTACTGAATCGTGATTTGAATTTGTTTTTGAGGATATAGAACAGGGCTTGAATCATCTTCTTCATTTCCGTCAGGGCGGAACGGCGGGGATATAGTTTCTCCACCATTTCCCGGTTCCATTTGTTGAGGAAGAAAGAGGAGTAGTATTCATCTTCGGGATTGACTAGTATCTCCACTTCCTCTTTCCACTCATAGCGGTTCAAGGTATATCTCCTTCCGTCAGCCACAGCAGTTTGTAGGGGAGGGATTGGAAAGGCAGATAATTCAGGAATAATTCTCCATAGTCGTTTTCATAGTTTCCCGGCATCTTGTTCTTTTCATAGAAGACCAGTTTGTTGTCTATATCCAATATAACCCATTTATGTGATTTTTTGGGAAACAAGTATTCGCCCAGCAGACTGGGAGTTTCTATGTATCCCCGTCGGGCTACCCTGCATAATTCCTTGACAAAAGCTTCGGGATGTTCCACGTGTTCCAATACCTGATTGCATATTACGTAGTCAAACTCCTTGTCTTTGAAGGGCAGGTTTTCTCCATCGGCATGTACAAAGGTCTGATGAGGGTATATTTTCACGTCACCGCAACGGTGGTAATTGGTGTCAATAAATTTTTCGGCTATCACGTTGGAGCGATACGTCGGATTATGGCCCGGACCTATTTCTAGCACTTTGTCGTTTTTTATTTTATATGGATGTCTCCTCTGTCGTAGGGGGAATCTGTTTTCATTGTTCTGTTCCGTTTAATAAGTTGTTGAATAGCTGAATCCATTGTTGCATTATTACATCTTCAGCAAAACGTTGTACATTGATGCGGGCTTTTTTCCCCATTTCCTTTTCTTATTTGTTTCGTTCTCAATCAGATAATTTATTTTTCGGCCAGTTCTTCTGTTTTTCCATTTTCGACCAATAGTCCGTCTTCCCCGTCCCGATGATGTCTTTAGGTCCGCACGGACAGGCGAATGACACGGCAGGTACTCCGCACGCCATTGCTTCCGCTATGACCATTCCGAATCCCTCAAATCTGGAACTTGATACAAAAATAGAACTTTCATGGTATTTACAGAGCATATCCGGGGTTGCATTTTCAAGAAAAGGTTCTTTAATTTCCATTTTCCGGCCAGTACTTGATATGTAGTCTTGTCTCCTTTGCCATATATATGTAATTCCCAGTCCGGATGCCGGTTACAGACTTTGCTCCATGCTTCCAGTAACAAATCGAATCCTTTTTGATAAGTATATCTTCCGGCTGCGGTTATCCGTTTATTGTTCAAGTCGCTGAATGTTCCGGATTGAAAGGGTAGAGGGTTGCTGATAACTTTTACATTTTGCAGTTCGGGCCAGTTGGCTCTGTCTTCCTCACTCAGTACAACGAACTTGTCCAGCTTTTTTAAATGCCTCACCAGACTTTTCATCCATAATTTGGCAAAAAGTTCCTTGATGAAGTTGCTTTCGTTCTTTTCAAAGTTACGATAGTTTTTCCGGTTTACATGTAGCTCCCCTATCTTTTTGCTTCCATCTTTGAGGGAAGTGATAAAGTTTATTTCCCGTCGTAACAAAGAAACTGTGATGTCCGGTTTGAGGTGAGAACAAGGCGGCAGAGAGCTTGCGTCGGTATATTCTTTGTTTTTTCAGATAAACCGGCACTTTTTCCAAAGAGGGAGTTCCCATAATTCTTC
>ENA-OQAJ01000562-OQAJ01000562.1-human-gut-metagenome-genome-assembly--contig:-NODE-562-length-11465-cov-2.614306_pt1 | contig 11465 bp, 10 predicted proteins | sample MGYA00242736_ERZ504529 | MGnify/ENA primary metagenome ERZ504529 (study PRJEB26092, sample SAMD00036275) | human gut metagenome | host: Homo sapiens | study: EMG produced TPA metagenomics assembly of...
TTATGTCAAAAAGAATGTGGGAACAGATGAAGAAATATTTCAGTATGAGCAAAGGGGAAAAGCATTTTCTATTCCATTAAGTATTTCAACAATGGATCAGCTATTTAATTTTGTATTTAAATATCAGGGATATGAATTGAAATTGACAACCTTGTCTTACTCAAGAATTGTAAATTGATGAAATTCAAATGTATAGCCCGGATTTGTTGGCCTATCTAATATATGGAATGGAACATGTTGCAAAGATGGGTGGAAAAATAGCGCTTATGACAGCAACCTTATCTCCATTTGTAAAAGAGTTATTAGAAAAATATGTTGGATTTTCAAAGGACAATCAAAAAGTATTTATTAATGATTCCATTCGCCATAATGTAAAAGTCAGGGATAGAAAAATTAATGCAAAAGATATTCTGGATCTATATGAAGAAAATGAAAGAAAAGGCATCAGTAATAAAATACTGGTAGTTTGTAATAAAATTGCTACGGCACAAAAACTTATGGAAGCAGTGAAGGCAGAAGCAGCAGGTAAAAATATATCAGCTACTGTAAATATTTTTCATAGTCGATTCATAAAAAAAGACAGAGCTAAACTTGAAGAAGAAATTATAAAATTTGGAAAGACGTATGACAAAAATGGGAATCTGGATAAACAATCGGGAATTTGGATTGCGACTTCAATTGTAGAGGCAAGCCTTGATATTGATTTTGATTATTTATTTACAGAGCTTCTTGATTTAAATTCTTTGTTTCAGAGATTTGGAAGATGCAATAGAAAAGGCGCAAAAAATGTGACCATGTACAATTGTTATGTATATACGCAATTGGATGAGGGCGATTTCATATTGGGGAATAAAGGATTTATTGATAAAACAATATTTGAGTTGTCAAATAAAGCGATCCATGATATTAATGGAAAACTATCTGAAAGTAAGAAACAAGAGTTGATTAACAGATACTTAACAACGGAAAATATTTCTCAAAGTCATTTCATAAAGAAATTTAGGGAAAAGTATCGTTCATAGATTCTATTAGTATATATTCTTTTAAAGAAAAATGGAAATAAATTGAGAAATATTTTAAGTGAGACGATCATTCCTGAAACAGTATATGAAAAATATAAAGAAGAAATAGATACTATATCTCAGAAATTAAATTCAGAAAGATTAACTGCGATTGAAAGAAAATGTTTAAGAAGTAATATTTTTGCAGTATTCGCTTGAAATTCCATATTTATCACTGGAACTCTTATGAAAAGGCTATGAAAAAAGGATGTGTGCATCAATATCAATCAATTAATCTGAGTCCAGGCGAAAAAAATTAAAGTTATGCAAATGTCGATATGATGAAATGGGATATTATAAAATTGAATTTGTAGATGATGTATATTAATAATGAAAAATTCTGTCGATGTTCGATAAAATAAAAATGCGAAGAGGTCGACAATGGTATGTAAATAAAGGGAATGAGTGGTTTTTTTGATGAAAAACATGATAAAATGAATGGGAAAATAGAACAGATATAGTGAAGTCGACAAAAATGAGCAAATAAGCATAAAAAATATGCGGAACTGACAGCTATAGATTAAAGTAGAACCATATTGGAATGTAAAGTTATTTCTTTTATCTTTTTTGTTTCGCTTGTGTTCCATTAAAGTAGAACCATATTGGAATGTAAAGGTAACAATGCTTCCTTCTGCATTGCCTGCAATAGAATTAAAGTAGAACCATATTGGAATGTAAAGTAACTATATGTACGAGCAAGTTTCTTGGCACAATCATTAAAGTAGAACCATATTGGAATGTAAAGGAGGTAGCGTTCGTTCACGCTCTTGATACCGAAGCAATTAAAGTAGAACCATATTGGAATTATATAGATTCTTATGTTAAAATAGTTCTTTAATTGATACAAACGATTAATTTTATTTAAGCCAATACTTATATATCAATTCATAAAGAAAAAGGAGCTTTTAAATATACTATGGAGAAACTTGTTGTAGGTATCCTTGCGCACGTAGATGCCGGTAAGACTACGTTGTCGGAAGGGATTTTGTATTTGACTGGAAAGATTCGTAAGCTGGGGCGGGTGGATCATAAGGATGCTTATCTGGACACCTATAACCTGGAGCGGGAGCGCGGAATCACGATTTTTTCCAAACAGGCAGAGTTTGAACTGGGGAACAGGGGGATAACTCTTTTGGATACGCCGGGACATGTGGATTTCTCGGCAGAGATGGAGAGGACACTGCAGGTTCTGGATTATGCCATCCTTGTAATCAATGGAGCGGATGGTGTGCAGGGACATACCATGACCTTATGGAGACTTCTGACAAGATACCAGATCCCGACGTTCCTGTTTATCAATAAAATGGATCAGGACGGAACTGATAAAGAGAAACTTTTGGCAGAATTAAAGAAGCGATTAAGTGATAATTGCGTTGATTTCACCTGGGAAAACACAAGTGGAATGGAAAATAGTATTGACGAAACAGCGGAGAAAGCAGAAGATGAAATATCAGCTCTGCATTCTCAGTTTCTGGAAGATGTTTCTGTCTGCGATGAGGAACTGCTTGAAAAATACCTGGAAACAGAGAAAATATCAACATCAGATATCCAAAAAGTAATCAAAGAGCGAAAACTTTTCCCATGTTTCTTCGGCTCTGCGCTGAAAATGACAGGTGTAGAAGAATTCCTCCATGGGCTGGAAAAATACTGTGAGACACCGATATATCCGTCTGAGTTCGGGGCAAAAGTATTCAAGATTGCCAGAGACGATCAGGGCAATCGTTTAAGCTATATGAAAATCACAGGTGGAACATTGAAGGTGAAGGAACTTCTCACAGATACAGAGAAAGCGGATCAGATCCGTATCTATTCCGGTGTGAAATTTGAGCTTGCAAAGGAGGCTCCTGCAGGAACCATCTGTGCAGTAACCGGTCTTTCCCAGACACATCCGGGACAGGGCTTTGGGATTGAACGGGAATCTGAGATGCCGGTTCTGGAACCTGTATTAAATTACAGAATTCTGCTTCCTGAGGACTGTGATGTTCACCAGATGCTGAAGAAACTCAAAGAGCTGGAAGAGGAGGAACCGGAGCTTCACATTGTATGGAACGAGCAGCTTGGAGAAATCCATGCCATGCTGATGGGTGAGGTTCAGATTGAGATATTAAAGCATCTGATTTGGGAGCGTTTCCACGTAGCAGTAGAGTTTGGCACAGGAAATATCGTATATAAAGAAACAATCGCAGAGCCGGTAGAAGGCGTAGGCCATTTTGAACCGCTGCGTCATTATGCAGAAGTACACCTGCTTCTGGAACCCGGAGAACTGGGAAGCGGTCTGCAGTTTTTTACTGCATGCAGTGAGGATGTGCTGGACCGTAACTGGCAGCGTCTGATTCTGACTCATCTGGAAGAACGGGAGCACCCGGGAGTACTGACCGGTTCTCCGATTACGGATATGCAGATTACACTGATCACAGGGCGAGCTCATCTGAAACATACAGAGGGCGGCGATTTCCGGCAGGCGACGTACAGGGCTGTGCGGCAGGGATTAAAGAAAGCAAAGAGTGTCCTGCTTGAGCCATATTATGAGTTCAGACTTGAGATTCCGGGAGATATGATCGGGCGTGCTATGACTGACATTCAGAAAATGAATGGAACCTTCCGGCAGCCGGAAGCGGATGAGGATGATATGATGGTTCTGAAAGGCAGTGCACCTGTATCAATGATGCGAGATTATCAAACCCAGGTAACCTCCTATACAAAGGGACGCGGCAGATTATTCTGTTCATTAAAAGGCTATGCACCATGCCAGAATCAGGAAGAGATTGTAGAGGAGATTGGATATGATTCCGAACGTGACCTGGATAATCCCACAGGTTCTGTATTCTGTGCTCATGGAGCCGGATTTGTGGTGCCATGGTATGAAGTAGAGGATTATATGCACTTAGAGGGTGTTGACGAGTCTGAGCTGGGTGGTACCATACCGAAGGGTGAAGAAAGTATAGCAGGAAACAGAAATGGAAGGAATCAGGGAGACTCGGGGTATTGCCCGCCAAAGAATGCCGGCGTAGGAAGCTATGAGGATGAGGAAGAACTGAAAGCTATTTTTGAGAGAACTTTCGGACCGGTCAAGCGTTACAAAGAGCCAGAGTTTAAGAGAACATTTTCTTCAAAATCTGACAGTAGCAGTTATTATCGTAACAGTTCTTCTGCTAAGAAGAAAGAAAAAGAATATCTTCTTGTAGACGGTTACAATATCATTTATGCCTGGGAAGATTTAAAAGAGCTGGCAGATGCAAATCTCCATGCAGCTCAGACAAAACTGATGGATATCCTGAGTAACTATCAGGGATTTAAGAAATGCACACTGATCCTTGTATTTGACGCTTATAAGGTAGAGGGTCATGCAGAAGAAGTGATCACCTATCATAACATTCATGTGGTTTACACGAAAGAAGCCGAAACAGCGGATCAGTATATCGAGAAAACGGTACACAAGATCGGTCGCGAAAATCAGGTAACTGTAGCAACATCCGATGGACTGGAGCAGATCATTATTATGGGACAGGGCGCTCACCGTATGTCTGCGAAAGGTCTGCGTGATGAGATAAGATCTACAGAAAACCAGATCCGGCAGCAATGGCATGAGAAACGCCAGAGCAGTAAAAATTATCTGATTGACAATATTTCTGATGAGATGGCACAATATATGAAAGACAAAACGACTTGGAAAACAGTAAAAGGGAGATGCAGTCATGAGAGAAAAGCTGACACAAAAAGATATTGAGAAAATCCAGCAGGAGATCGACCACCGCAAGCTGGTTGTGCGAAAAGAAGCAATCGAAGCTGTAAAAGAAGCAAGAGCCCAGGGAGATCTGAGTGAGAACTTTGAGTATTATGCGGCAAAGAAGCACAAAAATCAGAATGAAAGCCGTATCCGCTACCTTGAAAATATGCTGAAAACAGCAACCATTGTTTCTGATGATTCCAAAGACGATGAAGTTGGAATGGACGATATTGTAGAGGTATATTTCGAGGAAGACGATGAGATTGAGAAATATAAACTGGTAACTTCCATCAGAGGAAACTCTATGGAAAACCGCATCAGTATCGAATCTCCTATTGGTATGGCATTAAAAGGTCATAAGGTTGGAGACAGAGTGGAAGTAAAGGTAAATGATAATTACAGTTACTTTCTGGAAATTCGTTCTATTGATAAGACTGGCTCCGAGGATGAAGAAATCCGTGGATTCTGATAATCTGATAATACTGATGTCAGGATTGAACATTTGGAGTCTATAGATTTAAGAAAGAACTATTGTAAGAGATGAACACAGGATAGTGTCATATCTTCTGCAATAGTTCTTTTTATATACCAATATTATAAAGGAATTCATAGGCACTTTCTACATAGAATACATGTGATGGCTGGAAATTTTTACATGGATTTAACATTCTCATGGGGATGATTTTACAAAGCATGGTTATGATGAGAGACGAGTCAGGGGTATGTATCGCAAAAAATATATATGCCTGCACATGTCTGAGACTGCCATCAGATGGCAGAAAGTAAATAACCATATACTTATGAAAAGGGAAAAGGAGAATAATCATGGATTTATTCAGTATATTAACATTGATCGGAGGCCTTGCATTATTTTTGTATGGTATGAATGCAATGGGAGATGGCCTTGCGAAGGTTTCCGGCGGAAAGCTGGAAAAGATTCTTGAAAATCTTACTTCAAATCCGATAAAAGCAGTGCTTTTGGGAGCAGGAGTAACAGCAGTGATCCAGTCATCTTCAGCTACGACTGTTATGGTAGTAGGTTTTGTAAATTCAGGGATCATGAAATTATCACAGGCAGTAGGTGTGATCATGGGTGCCAATATCGGTACTACGATCACTTCCTGGATCTTAAGTCTGACAGGGATCCAGAGTGACAATTTTATTATTCAGATGTTTAAACCAACATCATTTTCCCCTGTGCTTGCGATCATTGGTGTTGTTTTCATTCTGTTTATCAACGATTCAAAGAAGAAAGATATCGGAAGTATCTTTATTGGTTTTGCAATTCTGATGTATGGTATGGATATGATGAGCTCTGCTGTAAAACCGCTTGCAGAAGTACCGGAATTTACAAGTCTGTTACTTAAATTCTCAAATCCACTGTTAGGTGTTGTAGCAGGTGCACTTCTTACAGCAGTGATCCAGTCATCTTCAGCATCTGTAGGTATCCTGCAGGCACTTTGCCTCACCGGAGCGGTGCCCTTCAGTGCTGCCATCCCAATCATTATGGGACAGAATATCGGTACCTGTATTACTGCAATCCTTTCTGCGATCGGGGCAAAGAAAAATGCAAAGCGTGCAGCAGCAGTACATCTTTATTTTAACCTGATCGGTACAGCGATTTTTATGATAGTCTTTTATCTTGTGAATGCACTGGTTGGATTTTCCTTCTTCCATCAGGCTGCAACACCGGCAGGAATTGCCATTGTTCACAGTGTGTTTAATATTGTTGCTACTATTATCCTTCTTCCTTTTGCAAAAGGACTGGAGAAACTTGCCTGTCTTACAATCAGAGACAAAAAAAGAAGACGTTGTTGTTTCAGCTGAGGACAGAGAATTTATGATCCTGGAACCACGTTTCCTGGAAAAGCCGGCATTTGCAGTGGAGCAAAGCCGTAATGCAGCAAGAAAAATGGCAGAAGAATCCCACAATGCACTGTTTACAGCTCTGGATTTGGTGGATAAGTACAGTGAAGAGGGGGTAGAGTGTGTAAAAAACATGGAAGCCAAGGTTGATCGTTATGAGGATGAACTTGGAACCTATCTGGTGAAACTGAGCCACAAGGACATTTCGGAAGCAGACAGTCACAGTCTTTCAATCATGCTTCACTGTATCGGAGATTTTGAAAGGATTTCCGACCATGCAGTGAATATTATGGAATCAGCACAGGAGCTTTATGAGAAAGGGCTGAAATTTTCCGCAAATGCAAAGAAGGATCTGGAGGTGCTTGGACAGGCAGTAGAAGACATCATCAATATGGCATACAAAGTTTTTGATACGCAGGATACGCAGCTTGCAGAGAAGATTGAACCGTTGGAAGAAGTGATAGATGAGCTTTCAAAAGAAGTGAAACGTCGCCATGTACAGAGACTGCGAAATGGAGAATGTACCATTGAGATGGGATTTATCCTTTCGGACATTACCACCTGTCTGGAACGAGTGGCTGATCATTGTTCTAATATTGGTGTCTGCGTGACACAGGTGAATGAAGACCTGTATGATACGCACAGCCATCTGAATACAGTGAAAACTCATCCGGATGAGTCCTTCTATCATGAACTGGAAGATGCGCGGCTTAAATACCAGCTGTCATAAAAATAAAAAGGAAAAGTCCGGGCACTCTGGAATATTGGGAGGATGCACCGGATTTTTCATGTTACTGATTTACTCACAGCAATGGATTTTCTTGATTGGGGTAATGGAATTTGGGGAGGATACAGGGTTCAGACTTGTATAAATATAAAAAAAATAAGTATACTGAAAAATAAAGAGGAGGGCAAGAACAGATGATCTATTGTGTGGAAGATGAACGTAATATCAGAGAACTTCTTATTTATACACTGGAGACAACAGGATTCAAAGCCAGAGGCTTTGGTAATGGTACTGAGCTGATGAAAGCAATTAAAAGAAGAAAATCCCCGGAGCTTATTCTTCTGGATATCATGCTTCCGGGAGATGATGGCTATACAATCCTGGCACAGCTGAAAAGTATGTCGTCTGTGAAGGATGTTCCGGTGATCATGGTAACGGCCAAGGAAGCGGAATTTGATAAAGTAAAAGGACTGGAGGGCGGAGCAGATGATTATATTACCAAGCCTTTTGGAATGATGGAATTTATTGCCAGAGTAAAAGCTGTACTCAGACGAAGTGCACGTCAGAATGAGGACAAAGAACTGCATTATGGGGAACTTTATCTGAATGTGGGCGCCATGAAGTGCGATATCAGGAAGAAAAGATTGAACTTACCAGGAAGGAATTTGAACTTCTTCAATATCTGATGGAAAATAAAGGTCTGGTCATGACCAGAAACCAGATCCTCTGCCATGTATGGGGATATGATTTTGACGGTGAAACAAGAACCGTGGATGTTCATGTGAGAACCTTACGGCAGAAGCTGGGTGAGGCCGGAAATCTGATAGAAACAGTCCGCGGAGTAGGTTACAGGATCGGAGAATAGGAGAAGAGATGAAAAAGAAAATATTCAGTCATACAAGTTTACTTATTATCCTATCAGTGATACTTACATTTCTGGCAGCAGGAACTGTTATGTATAACCGATATGACATATATATGAAGCAGGGCGTAAGGGATGAAGCAGCATATATTAAAACAGGTCTGGAAGAAGAGGGTGACGTTTTTCTCTCAGACAGGATCGGAGACGCTACCAGCAGCAGGATCACTCTTCTGGGAAAAGATGGTCAGGTGTTGTTTGACAGTATTGAGAATCCGGAAGAAATGGAAAATCACAGTAACAGACCGGAATTTATTGAGGCTGAGAAACAGGGATCCGGTGAGATGGTCCGTTATTCAGACACATTATCAAAACAGACGTTTTACTATGCTGTAAAATTAACAGATGATCAGGTCCTGCGAGTAGCCAGGACTACGGACAGTCTTCTGGTAACAATGTTAACCAGTTTTCTTCTGCTTGGCGGACTGGTATGTGTGATTCTTGTGATTGAACTTTTTCTTGTACAGAAACAGACCAGAAAGCTGATAGAGCCTATTAACCGGATCAATCTGGAACATCCTCTGGAGCATGTATGCTACGAAGAATTAAGGCCATTGCTTTTTCGTCTGGACCAACAGAACAGACAAATACAGAAACAGCTGGAAGACCTTAAAAATGCAGAGAGTGTGAGAAAAGAGTTTACAGCAAATGTTTCTCATGAATTAAAAAACTCCTCTTATGTCAATCTCCGGATATGCAGAGCTTATGATGAACGGAATGGTTCCGCAGGATAAGATGCAGGATTTTTCAGGAAGAATTTATCATGAGTCTGAACGGTTATCTAATCTGGTTGCAGATATTATCCAGCTTTCCAGACTGGATGAGAAAAATGGAGAAACTATGTTTGAACCTGTTGATATCAGTGAACTTGGCGAAGATGTGATCAATAATCTTCAGAATCGTGCGGCAAAGAAGAAGATAAGTCTGGAATATACAGGAAATCCTGCACTGGTTCAGGGGGTACGTCATGTATTGTATGAAATGTTTTATAACATTACAGATAATGCCATACGTTATACTTCAGAAGGTGGAACAGTTAAGGTATTTGTGGGAAAATTCAACGGAAAACCTTATTTCCGTGTGGAAGATAACGGAATCGGTATTCCGGAAAGTGAACAGCAGAGGATTTTTGAGCGCTTTTACAGAGTGGATAAAAGTCATTCCCGGGAAACAGGAGGTACAGGTCTGGGGCTTTCTATTGTAAAGCATGGCGCAGTTTTACATCATGCAAAGATACTTCTGGACAGTGAACCCGGACAGGGAACAAAGATGGAGATTTTATTTAACAACTGATAAAAAAACCAGAAACGCATTACTGCAGGCAGAATGAACGGTAATGCGTTTTTGCTTTTTCTTTTTGGGGATTGACAGACAGGTGAATATTAGAGAAAATAGGATAATATAGATATGTTTTTATGCTGGCAGAGACAATGGAGGGTATTCTCAATATGAAAAAGTGGAAAAGTATTTCGACTGGAGTGAGCTGTCTTTCGATATTGCTCGCAGCAGGAATCGTTCCTGTAACAGCATCAGATGAGATCACGGAAATACCGGAACAGAGTATTGTATACTGGTCCATGTGGGAAGAAGAGGAACCACAGGCAGATGTGATCAGAGAAGCAGCAGAAGCTTACGAGGAAGCTACGGGTATTTCCGTGGAAATTCAATGGAAGGGCAGAAGGATACAGTCTCTGATCGGTCCGGCATTAGATGCAGGGGAACAGATAGACCTTTTTTGATGATGACTATCAGAGAATGGTGCAGGATCACAGGGAATATCTGACAGAGCTGAAGAAGATGTCAGAGACAGTAGATTACGAAAATCATATTATGCCTGTACTGCTGGAGCAGGTAAAGAACTGGGGAAACGGCGAGCTGCTTGCAATGCCATATCAGCCGTACATTACAGGAGTGTGGTACAACAAAGAGCTTTGGGAAGAAGCAGGCCTTACAGAGAAGGATATTCCGGATACATGGGAAGACCTGATCAAGGTATGCCGGAAGATCAGGAACAGTGACAGTGGTCTCAGTGCCATGGCCTGTGATGGCGAATATGTAAATCTGCTGTATGGCTATCAGCTTGCCAGATATCTGGGGCAGGAGAGAGTCTGGCAGCTGATCCATGACTGTACCTGGTCTCAGACTGCTGAGGCAAAACAGGCTGCAGATGATATACGGAGATTATTCCTTGCAGGATATATGAGCAGAACTTCACCGGCAGATCATCCGGAGGGACAGGATGAAGTTGGAAATGGCGAAGCAGTGATGGTACTGCAGGGTTCCTGGACTCCAAATGAAGTGACAGAGGATACAGGTTATGATGATACCTGGGGATTTTTTCCGTGGCCTGCAGTCAAAAACGGAACAGATGGTACAGAGGGTATTATGATAGTGCGCAGGGCTTCGGAGTAATGAAGGATTCTCAGATGAAGCAGGAAGCCTTTGATTTCGCATATTCTGTCTGCACAGGTGAAACAGATATGAAAATGACGGATATAGTGAATTCGATTCCTGCAGATACAGACAATACTCAGTGGCCGGAAATGCTGGCAGATGCAGCTTCCTATATGGGGAAAATGTCCAAGCCGTATATGTGGGCAGCAGGACTTGAGGCAGAGCCGGATTATAAAGATCAGATACAGGCAGAGCTTCTGAAGCTTACCAGGCTGGAAGAGTCATCAGAGGAATTTATTGAAAATCTCAGCAATATGAAATAAATACAGAAGTAGGATCACCCGGCTGATAAGATAAATGAAGAATAAGGAAAATATTTAAAGAAAAGAGGAAAAATATTATGAATAAACCAGTATTAGTAGTTATGGCAGCAGGAATGGGAAGTCGTTACGGCGGACTTAAACAGATTGATCCTGTAGACAAAGAGGGACACATCATCATGGATTTCTCTGTTTATGATGCAGTAAAAGCCGGATTTCAGAAAGTGGTTTTCATTATCAAAAAGGAAAATGAAGCTGATTTCCGAAGTGCAATCGGTGACCGTCTCAGCAACCAGCTGGAAGTATCTTATGTTTTCCAGGATCTTCAAAATATTCCGGAAGGTTATGAAGTACCGGAAGGACGTGTGAAACCATGGGGAACCGGACATGCGGTATTAAGCTGCATCAATGAAATCGATGGACCATTTGTTGTGATCAATGCAGATGACTA
>ENA-OQAJ01000563-OQAJ01000563.1-human-gut-metagenome-genome-assembly--contig:-NODE-563-length-11463-cov-1.960480_pt1 | contig 11463 bp, 16 predicted proteins | sample MGYA00242736_ERZ504529 | MGnify/ENA primary metagenome ERZ504529 (study PRJEB26092, sample SAMD00036275) | human gut metagenome | host: Homo sapiens | study: EMG produced TPA metagenomics assembly of...
CACCGATGTGCGGAACCAAAGCTGCATCAGCTTGCAGTTCACCGTCAATCTTCAAATCGGGAGCCATTTCCTTAGCGATTGCCAAAGCTTCCACCACTTTATCTACCACTTCATGTTTGGCAGAACCCTTGGTTGAAAAAACTTAACATAGCTACGCGAGGATCAATTCCGGCAACAGCTTTGGCGGTCTGAGCGGTACAAACTGCAATTTGAGCCAGTTGGTTGGCATCCGGTACCGGGGTTACAGCAACGTCACCCATTACAATTACACCGTTATTTCCGTATTCGGGAGCATGAGTCAGCAACAGCATGGCACCGGATACGCAAGTGATACCCGGAGTAGTCTTGATAATCTGTAAAGCGGGACGAAGTACGTTACCTGTTGTGTTGCGTGCGCCGGCCAACTGTCCGTCGGCATCATCAGCTTGATAATGAGACATCCTAGATACAGCGGATCGACAACCAGTTTACGGGCCTCTTCGATGGTCATACCTTTTTTCTTGCGGAGTTCACACAGCAATTGTGCATACTCTTCTTTCTTCGGGTGGTCTGTGGGATCGAATAATAGTGGCTTTACCGATTATTCCCTAACCCCCCATTGTTTAGCCAGGCTCATGATTTCATCGGGGTTTCCCAATAAAATTAGGTCGGCAACACCGTCTGTCAATATTTGGTTGGCAGCTTTTAAAGTACGTTCTTCAGTTCCTTCCGGAAGAACAATGCGCTGTTTGTTTGCTTTCGCGCGCTCAACGATTTGAGAAATTAAATCCATGAATAATATATTAATTATGTACGTTCTAAAGACGAGTGTTGTTTTTCACGATGCAAAATTAGCTAATTTTGCAATATCTACATTGCAAAATCAATATTATTTTTGGTTTAAAGTATGCTAAAAGTGTATGTTATTGAACACCAAACGGGATGTTTCCTTAACTTTGCGCAGTTTTCAATAAGTTTTCATTAAAAAATTTATAAGGTATGATTCGTCAGTGCGCCATATTATTTGGCTGTTTGGCTTTGGGTGAATTGATTGTTTTTTGACGGGTATCAAGCTTCCGTCCAGCATTATAGGAATGCTGTTGCTCACCCTTTTTCTCAAATTGGGTTGGATAAAACTGCAATGGGTGCAGGGGCTGTCCGATTTCTTGGTTGCTAATCTGGCTTTTTTCTTCGTTCCGCCCGGTGTGGCACTGATGCTTTATTTTGATGTCATTGAAGCACAGTTTTGGCCGATAGTAATTGCGACAGTGGTCAGTACGGTTTTGGTACTGGTCGTAACAGGATGGGTTCACCAATAGTTAGAAAATCAAATGGAATATTTAGAAAATAAGTTCTTTTTTGCTGGCATTCACCTTCGGGGTGTTTTTTTTTTTGTCACGTGTCTTGCAGAAAAAGACTGGATGGGTGGTGTTAAACCCGATCCTGCTTACCATTGCCGTGTTGATTCTGTTTTTGAAATTTACCGGTATCAGTTATGAAACATATAATGAAGGAGGTCACCTGATTGAATTTTGGTTGAAACCAGCGGTGGTAGCGTTGGGCGTGCCACTTTATTTGCAGTTGGAGATGATAAAGAAACAGTTGCTTCCTATTGTCATTTCACAGTTGGCAGGTTGTTTGGTGGGATTGGTGGCCGTGGTGGTCATTGCCAAATTGCTGGGAGCCACTCCGGAGATTATTTGTTCATTGGCTCCTAAATCTGTGACTACTCCTATCGCTATGGAGGTTTCGAAAGCCACGGGAGGAATTCCGTCTTTGACGGCCGCTGTTGTGGTGGTAGTCGGTCTGTTCGGGGCGGTGTTCGGTTTCAAGGTACTTCGGTAGGTCATGTGGGGAGTCCTATTGCGCAAGGTCTTTCTATGGGTACGGCTACTCATGCGGTAGGTACTTCTACAGCAATGGAAATCAGTGGAAAATATGGAGCATACGCTAGTTTGGGCTTGACTTTGAACGGAATTATGACAGCGATTTTCACACCGACAATTCTTAGATTATTAGGTGTGATTTAACAAAAAAAGCTGTTATCTTTGTTATATATATAAAATCATCACAGATTAGAGGATTGATTTGATTTTCAATAGGTATGGTCATTGGGGTGAGCATTGCTTATAAAAAGTCTATCCGCATTTAGTAGTAACAGAGCATTCTTACAGCAGTCTGATAACTATTGTCACTTTGAATGAAATGAAGATTCTGTGATTTGTGGTGAGAAAACAAGCAACCCATATTTTATGATAGAATTTAAAGATATAACTTTAGCGGATAAAGACTTGATACAGTCCTTTACCTTAGGCAGTTTGCGTCGTAATTGCGACTTGTCGTTTGCCAATCTGTGTAGTTGGATTTTCCTGTACCAGACTAAATATGCCGTGATGGATAATTACCTGTTGCTGCGTTTCTATGCGGGAGAAGAATTGGCCTACATGATGCCCGTCGGAACTGGAGATGTGAAACAGTTCTTGAAGCATTGATAAAGGATGCTGAGGAGAATGGGGGCAAATTGGCGTATGCTGGGGTATGCGTGGATGAAAGCAGATATAGAGGCGGCGATGCCCGGACGTTTCACTTTTACAGAAGACCGGGATTACTTTGATTATATCTACTTGCGTACTGACCTGGCAACCTTGAAAGGAAAGAAGTTTCAAGCCAAACGTAATCATATCAACAAGTTCAAGAAGCAGTATCCTGATTATGAATACAAACCGTTGACTCCAGATCTGGTTCCCGAATGTTTGAAGCTGGAAGAGGAATGGTGTCGTGCCAATAACTGCGAGGAACAATTGGCATTGGGGGCAGAACGTAAGTCCATGACATATGCCTTGAACCATATGGAGGCGTTGGGTTTGACGGGTGGCGTGCTTCATGTCAACGGGAAGATTGCCGCTTTTACATACGGTGCTCCCATCAATCATGAAACATGGGATACTTGTGTTGAAAAGGCGGATACGGGAATAGAAGGGTCGTATGCCATGATTAACTATGAATATGCAAATCATATCGACGAACAATATATATATGTAAACCGCGAGGAAGACCTTGGCCTGGAAGGTTTGCGCAAAGCAAAACTTTCTTATCAGCCCGTTATTTTACTCGAGAAATGTATAGCAGAGCTCAATGACCACAAAAGATGAAGTGAAAACATTATGGAAACTCTGCTTCAATGATAGCGATGAGTTTACCGACTTATATTTCAAGATGAGATATAAGGATGAAGTGAACAGGGTGATTCGTGAAGACGGAAAGATTATTTCCGCATTGCAGATGATACCTTATCCTATGACTTTTTTGTGATGAGGTGATTTCTACTTCGTATATATCGGGTGCTTGTACGCATCCGGATTACAGGAAGCATGGAGCCATGAAACGCCTGCTGAAGGAAACACATCGGTGTATGTATGAAGATGGAGTTTTGCTGGCTTCGTTGATTCCTGCAGAGGAATGGTTGTTCGGTTATTATGCTAGGTCGGGATATGCTCCAGTTTTTGGGTATGCGGTTGAGCAGGTAAGGGTAGACAGATTACGCCCTGCGCCCGGTTGCCGGATAGAGGTATGCGAATTTCCCGGTGTGGAACATTATCATTATTTTGATTCCCGTATGCATGGACGCAGGAGTTGCATTCAGCATCCTAAAGAAGATTTTCTGGTTATTATGGCCGATTTAAGACTGGGTAATGGTAAATTGCTGGTTGCCTGGGAAGCGGATAAAATAGTGGGGATGGCATTTACGGTAATGGGGGATGATACATTATATATAAAGGAATTGCTGGCAGATACGGATGCGGTGCAGGATACTTTATTGTATGAAGCGGCCCATATATATAAGGTACAGCGTATGGATTATTTCATTCCGTCTCTGCCGATACTTTGTTTTTGGGGATGGCAAGAGTTATCCGTGCAGAGGAGTTGTTGAAGGTTTTCGCCCATAAGTATCCGGCATCCGAACTTTATATACATATTGAGGGAGATGAAGCGATTCAGGAGAATAACGGCTATTATACGGTACGGGATGGTTTCTGTTTTTCGTGAGAGAGTACCGGAAAAAAAAAATATCACACTTATACGTTGGAGTTGGTTTACCCGGTTGTTACTGGAAGCGGAGCATCCTTATATGAGTTTGATGCTGAATTGATTTTCATTACTGGTTGCATAGGTTGAATTTCTATGTTTAAGATTGATAATCTGTGGAGTAAAAATCCGGATAGGTTATTAGTCTTCTTTTGTCAGAATACGTTCCAGCTCTTCTGCAGTCAGTCTGAGATGGAATTGTCCTTTATAAGCCACGGATATGCCACCTGTTTCTTCTGAAACGATAATGGCCAATGCATCTGTTTCCTGCGATACGCCCATGGCAGCCCGATGCCTTAATCCCAATTCTTTAGGGATATTCAAGTCGTGAGATACCGGGAGAATACAACCGGCTGCTTCTATCCGTTTATGGCGGATAATCATGGCTCCGTCATGTAATGGACTGTTTTTGAAGAAAATATTTTCTATCAGTCGTTGGTTCACATTGGCGTTGATAATTTCTCCTGTACGGATGATGTCATTCAGAGGTACACTTTTTTCGATGACAATCAGTGCCCCCACCTTCCCTTTGCTCATGCTCATACAGGCAAGTACAATCGGCATAATATCCGCTTTTTCCGTCTTTTCCTGCTTGTTTCCCGTCAGGAAGCGGAAAAAACGTCCCAACTGTTTATGCGAGCCCAGTGTGACAAGGAACCGGCGTATATCATCCTGAAAAAGAATAATCAGGGCTAGGACACCTACACTGACTAATTTATCGAAGATAGACCCTAGCAGTTTTCATTTCCAAAACCTGAGATACAATCAGCCAGATACCTATAAATACCAGGATACCGATGAAGATATTGATAGAACCCGAATCTTTCATCAGACGGTAAGTCTGATAAAGCAGATAGGCTACCAGCAGGATATCGATGAGGTCTTTTATACTAAAATCAATAAACATCTTTCTAGAATTAAAAATTGAAAATTAAGAATTAAAAGGCAGCAGAGTCTTTCATCTTCTGTACTATCTTCACGGTTTCTACAGCAGCTTTTACATCGTGCACTCTGAGAATATCCGCTCCTTTTAGTAGGGAAATGGTATCCAGCACTGTTGTTCCGTTCAAGGCATCATCAGGGGTTCCGCCTAGTAGCTTGTAAATCATTGATTTACGTGATATGCCGACCAGTAATGGTAGTTCGAACAGGCTGAATTCTTCCAAATGATTCATCAACTGGTAATTATGTTCCACTGTTTTTCCGAAACCGAAACCAGGATCCAGAATAATATCTTTTACTCCTAAGTCGCGTAATTTCTGTACTTTTTCCGAGAAATAGAGAAAGACTTCTTTCAACAGATTGTCATAATGCGGATTCATTTGCATATTTTGCGGCGTGCCTTGCATATGCATAATAATATAAGGTACTCCCAGCCTGGCAATCATGTCGAACATCTGCGGGTCCATTTCTCCGGCGGCAATGTCATTGATGATTGCCACTCCGTACTCCTCTACACACATCTGGGCTACATCCGCACGGAAAGTGTCCACGGACACCACACAACCGGGATGATAGCGATTGATGATTTCCAGTCCGGTACGCAGACGGCGCATCTCTTCCTCGGGGCTGATGTGCTCGGCATTGGGACGTGAGGAATAGGCACCTATATCAATGATGGAAGCTCCTTCTTCTATTATTTGGGAGGTACGGTTGATAATATCTTTTTCCGTTTGCTGCCGGCTGCCGGCATAGAAAGAATCGGGTGTAACATTCAGGATTCCCATTACTTGCGGATGGGAGAGATCCATCAGTTTCCCATTAACATTAATATATTTGACGGTTTTGGTTTCCATTGTTTACGGCTTGTCATTTAGGTCGTACAAAAGTACGCACAATTCTTGAGTTTTTGTTATTTCATGAACTATTTTTCAGTTATCTTTGTTGCAACTTAATTTAAAAGCAAAGCGAAAGATGGATATTTCAGCTTTATATAAGTGTTTTACGGAATGTGGCAAGGTAACTACCGACAGCCGTAACTGCCCCGAGGGTTCTATGTTCATAGCTCTGAAAGGGGAAACATTCAATGGAAATGCATACGCGCTTCAGGCGCTGGAAAAGGGTTGCCAGTATGCCGTAGTAGATGAAAAAGAATATGCCGCCGATGGGCATCCGCGTATCTTGTTAGTAGACGATTGCTTGAAAGCATTGCAGGAACTGGCTAATTATCACCGGCATAAAATGGGTACCCGAATCATCGGCATCACGGGAACCAATGGGAAGACTACTACCAAGGAATTGATAGCCTCAGTGCTGCAAAAAAGATATGAAGTGCTTTATACACAGGGTAACTTGAATAACCATATCGGTGTTCCTCTGACTTTGCTGAGGCTGACTCCCGAGCATGAACTGGCTGTCATCGAGATGGGAGCGAACCATCCGGGTGAAATCAAGGCACTGACCCGTATTGTAGAACCGGATTACGGTATGATCACTAATGTGGGCAAGGCGCATTTGGAAGGCTTCGGGTCTTTTTGAAGGGGTCATCAAGACTAAAGGTGAGTTGTATGAGCATCTGCGTTACAATGGCAAGCATATTATTTTCATAGACAAGGACAATGAGTATCTCACAGCTATCTCTCAGGGCCTTACCCGTATTTGTTATGGTATGGAAGGAGGAGAGGGACTTTATATCAGCGGCAAGCTGGGCGCTTGTGCTCCGTTTCTTTCGTTTGAGTGGGAACACGAGGGACAGAAGTTCGAGGTGAATACCCACCTTATCGGCAGTTATAACATGAAGAATGCATTGGCCGCCATTACGGTGGGCCGGTTCTTCAGTGTACCGTCCCGGCAGATTTGTGAGGCACTGGAGGCGTATGTTCCTCATAATAACCGTTCGCAATTGACGGAAACCACGGATAATAAACTGATAGTTGATGCATACAATGCGAATCCTACCAGTATGATGGCGGCTTTGGAGAATTTCCGGTTGATGAATGTCGCTCATAAAATGGTTATTCTGGGTGATATGAAAGAACTGGGAGAAACCAGTCATGAGGAACATCAGAAGATTGCGGATTATCTGGATGAAATGTAAATTTGACCGGATACTTTTGGCAGGAGAGGAGTTTGGCAAAGTGATTCCGTCCTTTGAACATTTTAAAGATGTGGTTGCATTGAAAGAGTCGTTGGAAAGATATAAGCCGAAAGGATATTATATTCTGATTAAAGGTTCCAACAGTATGAAGTTGAGCCAGCTTCAGGAAATATTATAGTTAACCGGTTGGCAGTTTCATTCACAGTAGGAGGATGAATGTGTCAAAAGTCCAAAGTAACTATTAAATGTGCTGTTTGCACCTGTATAGGTATATTGTCCCACCTGGGTGGAACTGCCATTCACAAAGGTGGAACTACGCTCTCACCAGGGTGAAATGCCCATTTCATCCGGGTGGGATTTCTATATATGCTGCATGGAAACATGAATGGCAAAGATCCTTTGGGGAATGATCCTTCACATAGTCTGCCTCTATGGTAAATGTAATCATAGAATCTTTCTTCTTTATTATTTCTCTGAATTTTTCTTTAAAATAGATATAATAATCGGTTTTGACCGTTTTCTGACTCCTTCCTGCCGAATTATTATCCCGTGTTATTACAGAAATCAGTTACTTTTGCAATGTTATCAATAGAATTGCTATGAGGAACTTATTTCTACTAATCGCATTATGCTGTGTGGCTTTTTCTGTTCGTGCCCAACGTCTGGTTGAAGTGGGGAAAGGCTTTAGCAGTACTTCGGTAAATACTACTGTATTCCGTAATAACTCCATTGTGACGCATGGAAACACACAATACATTTCTTATTATGACGCTGAAGGATGGCTGATGTTAGGCAAACGCCGTCTGGGCACTGGGGAATGGATTTTGCACCGTACCCAATACAAAGGACATGTAAAAGATGCACATAACATTATCAGTATGATGGTGGACGGCGACGGCTATCTTCATCTTTCTTTTGACCACCACGGACATAAACTGAACTATTGCCGCAGCATTGCCCCCGATACACTTGTTTTGGGAGATAAAGAGCCGATGATAGGCAACGAAGAAGAAGATGTGACCTATCCTGAATTTCATTTGTTGGCTGATGGCGGTTTGCTTTTTGTATATCGCTCGGGCGCTTCCGGAAGAGGAAATATGGTAATGAACCGATATGATGTGAAATCCCGTAAGTGGGAGCGTGTGCAGGATGTCCTTGTAGATGGAGAAAACGAGCGGAATGCCTATTGGCAGTTGTATGTGGACCAATCAGGAACCATTCATCTTTCCTGGGTGTGGCGTGAAACCTGGCATGTGGAAACCAACCATGACTTATGCTACGCCCGTTCTTTTGACGGAGGTAGAACCTGGTATAAGACCAACGGACAGAAGTATGAGCTTCCTATCCGCCTGGGCAATGCCGAATATGCCTGCCGTATTCCTCAGAATGCCGAACTGATAAACCAGACCAGATGAGTACGGATGCCGGAGGTCATCCGTACATCGCTACCTACTGGCGCAATCCCGATAGTGATGTTCCCCAATACCGCATCGTTTGGCATGATGGCGTGAACTGGCACAACCGACAGGTTTCCGAACGCAAGACCCTTTCTCACTCAAAGGGGGAGGAACCAAGATGATTCCCATGTCCCGTCCCCGGATGGTGGTGGACAATGGAGAAGTGTACTATCTGTCCGTGACCAGGAACGTGGAAGCAAAGTTTCCATGTACTATACCAAAGACATACAGTTTGGTGAATGGCACGTGAAAGACCTGACGGATTTTGCCGTAAATGCGTGGGAACCCAGTCATGACACGGAGTTATGGAAAATGAAGAAGCAACTTCATATTTATGTACAGGATACCCGACAGGGAGATGGCGAGAAGCAGGTGGAAACAGAACCGCAAATGGTTTATGTGTTGGAATTGTAAATAATGTGCTGATTTGCCAATGACCATGCGGCATATAGCGCAAGCACATTAACACATTAGTAAATTGGCAAATTGATAAATTATTAATATGATGAACAAATTATTGAAACAAACCCTTGTTTGTGCAGGTACCTTGCTGCTTTCCATGCAGGTTGCCGCCAAACCTTCTTCCGAAGCCAAGGAAGTACGGGGGATTATAGACAAGGTAAACACTTATTGGCAAACGCATAACAAGCCCGAAGTCCGTTCGTTTTGGGACAATGCCGCTTACCACACCGGAAACATGGAGGCATACTTTCTGACCGGTAATGAAAACTACCGTGCATATTCTGAAACCTGGGCTATACACAATGAATGGAAGGGAGCCAAGGAAAAGGATAAGTCTAAATGGAAATACTCTTACGGTGAGAGTGATGAATATGTATTGTTCGGAGATATCAGGTTTGTTTTCAGACATATATCGACCTTTATACTATTCTTCCGGACAACTATAAGATAGCCCGTGCCCGCGAAGTGATGGAGTATGAGATGAGTACACCCAATCATGATTACTGGTGGTGGAGCGATGGTCTGTATATGGTAATGCCTGTCATGACCAAACTGTATAAGGTGACGGGTAATCATCTCTATTTGGATAAATTGTATGAATATATTGTATATTCGGATAGTATCATGCTCGACCGGGAAACCGGCCTGTATTATCGGGATGCCAAATATGTTTATCCTAAACACAAGACTTCCAGCGGAAGAAGGACTTTTGGGCACGTGGTGACGGATGGGTGCTTGCCGGACTGGCGAAGGTGTTGAAAGATCTTCCCGCTGATTACGAGCATCGTTCTTTTTTCGTAAACAAGTATGTGAAACTGGCCGAAGCAGTCGCAGCCATCCAGCAACCGGAAGGCTATTGGACCCGTAGCATGATGGATCCCACTCATGCTCCCGGACCGGAAACCAGCGGAACGGCTTTCTTTACTTACGGTTTCCTTTGGGGAATCAATAATGGCTATCTGGATGAGGCAGTGTATAAACCGGTGATAAATAAAGCATGGAACTATTTGGCAAAGACTGCTTTGCAGAAGAATGGTAAGATTGGTTACGTACAGCCGATTGGTGAGAAGGCCATTCCGGGACAAGTAGTCGATGCTGATTCTGAAGCTAATTTCGGGGTAGGCGCTTTTCTATTGGCTGCTTGTGAATATGTCCGTTATCTGGAAGCTCCTGAAAATCAGGATCGCGCCTACTGGTGCAATCTGCTTTATAAGATGGCAGCTCCCGTACTGAGCAATATGGCGGAAGGTAATCTGAAAAAGAATATGCTGGTAGAGGTGAGCCCTAATTGGGATGGACGTAACAAAGGGGTGACTTATATGGAAACCTTCGGACGCTTATGGCAGGTGTCGCTCCCTGGTTGACACTTCCCGATGATGATACGGAAGAAGGACAGATGCGTAAGCAACTCCGTGAATGGGCATTGAAAAGCTATGCCAATGCGGTGGACCCTGCCAATCCCGACTATCTGTTGTGGAGAGGACACGGACAGGCCTTGGTGGATGCGGCATACGTGGCCGAAAGTTTTCTGCGTGCTTACGACCAGCTTTGGATGCCTTTGGATGATACAACCAAGAAACGTTATTTTGAAGAATTTACCCAGTTCGCGCCGTGTGGACCCGCCTTACACCAACTGGCTGCTGTTTTCTTCTACCATCGAGAGTTTCCTGGCAAAGGCAGGAGCGGAATGTGACGAATATCGTATCAATTCGGCTATCCGCAAGGTGGAGGAATGGTACACGGGAGATGGCTGGTATGCGGACGGCCCTTCTTTCGCTTTCGACTATTATAGCAGTTATGTCTTCCATCCCATGTATCTGGAAACGTTGCAGGGCATGAAGGATGCAGGGAAATACACTCGTATTCATTATAAAAAATATTATGACCGCGCCTTGAAACGTGCCAGGAAATTCAGCCTTGTACTGGAACGCTTGATTTCTCCTGAGGGTACTTTCCCGGTATTCGGCCGTTCCATTCCTTACCGTTTGGCCACTATGCAACCCTTGGCGCTGATGGCTTGGTATCAGCAGTTGCCCGAAGGGGTGAGCAACGGACAGGCGCGTGCCGCACTGACTTCTGTGATGCACCGGATGTATGACAACACCGAGAACTTCAATGAGGCGGGCTTCCTGACCATCGGTTTTGCAGGCCGTCAGCCCAATGTGGCGGATTGGTACACCAATAACGGCAGTCTTTATATGACATCATTGGCGTTCCTTCCGCTGGGGCTTCCTGCCGCACATCCGTTCTGGACAGATGCCGCACAACCTTGCACACAAGCCAAGGCATGGGGCGGACAGCCTTTCCCGAAAGACCATCACTGGAGTGATGATATACGCACTTGGGATTTATTCTGATTGCTTTTAAATCCGAACGCCGCAGATGATACGAAGTTGTTTTTATACTTATCCGTATCATCTGCGTTGTTCGTGTTTAAAAAAT
>ENA-OQAJ01000566-OQAJ01000566.1-human-gut-metagenome-genome-assembly--contig:-NODE-566-length-11441-cov-3.026339_pt1 | contig 11441 bp, 8 predicted proteins | sample MGYA00242736_ERZ504529 | MGnify/ENA primary metagenome ERZ504529 (study PRJEB26092, sample SAMD00036275) | human gut metagenome | host: Homo sapiens | study: EMG produced TPA metagenomics assembly of...
CGCAGGAAGATTTTGCAATCCGTTCCGGACTTGGACTTCGTTTTGTAAGGGAATTGGAACAGGGAAAAGAAACTGTGCGTCTGGACAAAGTGAATCAGGCACTGGCAATGTTTGGGGAAAGAAACGTGTACCAGGAAAAAAGGAGGATTAGCAGGTGGAGTCAGAATATAGAAAGGGATATGTATATATTCAAAATCATTTTCCGGAATTATTGCAGAAACTGAAGAAGGGTATATTTTACTTATGACCAGGATTATCTGGACAGAGAAGATGCAGTGGCAGTAAGCCTGACACTTCCATTACGTCAGGAGCCTTATGAAACAACTATATTGTTTCCTTTTTTTGACGGAATGATTCCAGAAGGATGGCTTCTGGGGGTGGTCAGCCGAAACTGGAAAATCAACCAGAAAGACCGGTTTGGATTACTGTTATCTGCCTGCAGAGACTGCATTGGCGATGTTTGTATCAGGAGAGAAAAGGTATGAAATGCTTGTGTTGTGGAAAGCCAATAACAAATAGTGCAACGAATGTGGAAAAAGAATGGTGCTGGCATAAAAAAGTGTGTAAAGAGATTTTTTCAGACAGATGAATTACCAATCTTGGATATTACGAAAGAGCAACTGGAAATCCTGGCAAATGAAATAGTAAATGAGGGACTTACTGTGCCGGGAGTTCAGAAAAAGCTTTCCCTGCATTTATCAACAGATCTTAATGCAAGACTTACAATTGTGGACTATCCGACAGGATATATCCTGAAGCCGCAAACGGAAGAATTTGATAATATGCCGGAATTTGAGGATCTGGCAATGCGTCTCGCAGAAATTATGGGAATCCAGACGGTTCCCCATGCTCTTATAAAAATGAATGATGAATACGCGTATATTACTAAAAGGATAGACCGGGAAATATCAGAAAAAGAGACCAAACTATATGCCATGGAAGATTTCTGCCAGCTGTCTTACAGGCTGACACAGGATAAATATAAAGGTTCTTATGAACAATGCGGAAGAATCATAAAAAATGTTCTGCAACACCGGGCTTAGACCTGTCAGAGCTGTTTCTGCGTGTTGTTGGATCTTTCGTTATGGGAAATTCAGATATGCATTTGAAAAACTTTTCGCTAAAGGAAACGGAGCCTGGCAGCAGAAATTTCCAATTATCAAAAGCATACGATATGCTTCCTGTTAATGTTATCATGCCAGAAGATAAAGAACAGTTGGCACTCACAATAAATGGCAAAAAACGTAATATTCATAAGAAAGAATTTCGGATACTGGCAGAATCCTGTGGGATTCCATTAAATTCTGCGGAACGTATGATGAAAAAAGTATGCTCATTAAAGGCAAAACTTTTTTACACAGATAGAAGAATCTTGCTTGTCAACAGAACAAAAAAGAGCAAATGGAGGAACTTATTTCAAAAAGGCTTGATATTTTGAGTTAGATAAACGGCACTTGGATGCGACATACTCCCGTCACTTGAATCTTACAGATTGTGAAGGCAAACGTATTGGAGCCTGCCCTGACAAAGTTTATTTTCTTATGGTAAGTATGAAAAATATTTGATACATCAATACAGCACACAACTTTTGCAACGTCTATGACAGATTGTGTTGATTTAGTGCGTGAAATTGCTAGACAGAAACTGCTCAGCGGATATAAAGAAAGACTCCGGTCGCAATGACCGGAGCCTTCTTTTTTAGGAATCTGTATTAATTACCCAAATGGATTATTTAACTTTAGCAGTTTCCAGATTTGACCACTTACTGAATACTTTGTTATCGTTTTCAGAAGCTGTTCTGTTCCAGGAATGTACTCCTGCATAATATGTTCCTGCAGGAACGTTCTTGAATACAGCTTTGCATACACCTGGTTTAACATTTAATTTTTTGTATGTTCCATACTGATATGGACGAGTCTCGCCATGTTCTTTCTTGGAACCTTTTCCGAGAACTACGTCATATCCTGTAGAGTTAGCAGATTCTTTATATGTTACTGTGATTGTAGAACCTTTTGTCTTAACACTGAGAATCTCTGGTGTATCCGGTGTGATTGCTGTTGCAGAGAATGCATAGCTGTTAGACCATTCACCAAATACTTTCTTACCATTCTCATCACGTGTCCATGCATGACAGTATGCATAGTAAGTTCCCTGCTGTAAATATTTGAAAGAAGCTGTTGTCTGAACCTGATTCTTAACAACATCGATACGTGCTTCCTTATCTGAAGGATCTTTAGATGTGGAGACTACATAATCATATCCGGATGCACCTTCTGCTTCATCAGAAAGAATTACTGTTGCTTTATTACCAGACACTTTAACAGTATTGATTACTGAAGCACCAACTTTAACAGCGTTAACATCAACTTCTTTGGAACCAGTATAATTTTTGCTGTCAGCTTTAGCTGTTACAGTAACTTTCTTTCCGTCTTCACTAAATTTGACATCATATTCTTTGGATGGAACAACAACGGAACCATTCATTACGGTTACATTTCCATCTTTATCAACAGTTACAGTCGTGTTCTTAAGATCTTTTGCTACAATTTTCCATGTAAGTTCTACATAAGAACCATTAGCATCTTTAAGAATGTTGCTTGCACCCCATGATGTAGTATCTAATACATAACCATCTTTTGCATATAATTTTGCTTTTAAGATCTTATCTTTAGCAGTTACGTTAGAAGCATCGCCTACTGTTTCAATCTTATAGTCAGAATCGTCTACAAGAGTTTTTCCATTTACAGTAACGGTTACTGTTGGTTTGACTGCGATTCCACCAGCATATTCAGTATTTGCTACTTTGACATCAGATTTCTTAATAGCAATAGCACCAATCTTAAAGAATCTTGCGTCAGTATAAGTGGTTTTCTTATCTGCAAATTTATTAGCATCTGCATTTTTGTAATTACCTAATGCATTTACATAGATGGCAGCAACTTTTCCACGAACATTGTTGTAGTATTTAACTTCGTAATCAGTGCCTTCTTTATATTTGGAATCAGTTGGTTTGTAAGTTACCTTATCAAAAGTATGCTCTGTTCCATCATTTGTAAATATTGGATCAAAGGATGAAACGCCATTTTCAGATGTAGCTGTTTTATCAAATCCAACAACCTTTCCATCTTTCCAAAGTGTAAAGGTTCCACTTCCATTCAATACTGCCTGTTCAATATCAAATTTGAATGCATTTGTTCCCTCGAAGTTTGGATTCTTAGCAGTATCTTTCACTGTAAGTGTTGCACTGCCTGCTTCCTTTCCTGCATTTACATTTGCAGAAGAACTAGCTGGATATGTAATTTTAATATCATCAAGGTCTTTGGTTGTAAGTGTTTCATCGCCAAGTTTAACATCATATTCTGTTAATGCTGGTGTGAGTTTCTTTCCTGTATAAGTAAAGTTACTAGCAACAGATGTTTTCTTAGGAGTAATAGTCACTTTTGACAGATCTGCCTTATTAATGGTAAACTCTACAGTCTTTGTCTTAGCTGCGCTGTAATCGCCTTTACCTTTGATTGTGATCTTAGCTGTTCCTGCATTTGTTGCATTTACAGTAGATACTACTTCATAATCAACATCCTTTACAAGTGTGCGGTCACCATCTTTTACAACTAAATCAGGTTTGATTTCTTTTCCTGTATAAACGAATGGAGCACCAACTACAGTTACATCTGCGTTTGCAATGGATAAAGTAGCTACTGTTGTATTCTTAGATGCTACTACACCGTTTTTTAATGCAGAGATGCCATAATTTTTATATGCATCACTTGTTGTGTCAATTTTGTCTGCTTCATTTACAGTAGTAGTTAACTTTGTTCCATCAACTATTTTACCACCACTGAGAGTCTGAGCATCAGCAGCAAATGTAGTTTTATAGAGTGTATCCGGTACATCAATTAATTTTTTAACTTGTTCAAAAGTTCCATTAGTTTTCTTAGTCCAGGTATATGTCTCAGCCTGTACTTTGATATCGGATTTTTTCAGATATTCAGAAGCCTCTGTCTTAGAACCGTCATAAGCTACTGATTCTGGAACAGTAATTGTAGTTGGATTGATTACTGCGGGGCTAATTGCAAATGTACCAATACATTTTTTACCACCTAATGTACTACTGATTCCCTGTAAATAAACTTTGGCTGTACCAACATTAGTGTTGTTTTCATAAATCACCTTATAATCGGTACCAGCTTTCAGGACAACATCAGTAGACCCTTTAATTACAATAGTGCCTAACTGATCGGCAGTTTTTTTCAACAGCAGAACCACCCTGATAGCATTCTCCACCTAAGTCAGTATTAGAATTTAATACTGTACCAGTAGTTATCTGACCATCTCTAGTAACTAACTTAGCATCTGCAATGTTGTTCTGGGCAACATAAAGATTAATAGTCTTTCTATTAATCACATTCTTCGTAGTATCTGTTTGGTTTTACAACAACTGTATAAGTACCTTCTCCACCTTTATGGATTGCATCTGTATCAACTTCAATATCCACATTATTCATAAATGTTGTATTGTTAAGAGTTTCTTTTCCTTCTGAGATAGAAAGAAGGTTCTTAATATCTGCTTTTGTGATATTCTTTGATTTCAAAAGTCCAATACTGATATCATCAATTGTACATGTACTTAAATCGCGGGCAACAACAGTAGCTTTCTCTGCTGTAGTATATCCAATACCTTTGCTGGAATCAAATGCACCTGTAGCATAGTTACGATTCAACTCGTCATCATATGTTTTGGTAATAGACACTTTTACTTTTGCAGAATCACCAGCATTCGTAAGAGTACCGTCAACCAGATTAACACCAGTAATTGCTTTAGCCTTTAATGTGTTTCCGGAAATATTGCTCTTTAAGGTGAAGTTATCTTCTACGTTTGCTAATAAATTAATAGGTGCACCTGTATATTTATACTGAGTTTTCTTTAAGTTGACAGCTAAATCATTTTTCGTCTTATCTGTTAATTCTTTATCAGAATCAGAAAATGCAGCAGGTGTTTTCTGACCAATAGTCATATCAAACGTAAGAGAACCCTGGTATCCAGGCTTATTAACAGTTGCAGTAACCTTGACAGGTTTACCAGTTTCTGTAGCATTCACAGTATCACCATCATATGTGAAATTGAAATCAGAAGCTGTGATACCAGTATTAGAAGCATTATAACCATTAGCATATGCAAGAGATATATTATCTGCTGTTAATGTTTTTGCTGTACCATCATAAGTTAAAGTACCCGTCTGGCTGATTCCAGTAACAATACTTGTTACATCTTTGGCAGTAATAGTTACAGCAGGAGTTTCATATGTGAAACCTTCAAAATCTTCGGCGCTTCCTTTGACACCTGTAATTTTAAGAGTAAGTTTTCCACCTAACTGATTTGACAGTGGTGTAAACTTTGTAATAGCATTTTTGATGTCGGCAACACTTGGATTTATTCCGCCAAGACGTACCCGACCTGAATAAGCACTCGCATCCATTGCACTTCCATTAGCATTAGCAGGCTGCATTCCATCGATTAACCATTCATAATCAAAAACAGTAACATTTTTTTCCTTCAGCATTTTTTAATACACTGTCGTCTGCAAATGAAACTGGTTTACCAATTTCAGCTTTCTCAAAATATAATGCTTTTTCTGTTGCTGCTGTTGCAGTATCTGCAATATCATCTGTATTCTCTGTAACTTCTGGTGTAGCCTCATCGGAGAATGCGGCTGCATCAGCGGCATCTGTATCTTCTGCAACCGGAGCTTCTGATGTAATTGCAACATCTGCGTCGCTTCCATCGCTGAACTCAGCAGCCCAAACCGGCACGTTAGAGGTTGCCAGCATTGCAACGACGAGAGACATACTTAAGGTTTTCTTAGCCATGCCTTTCTTCGTATTCTTAATCTTTGTCATGATTATAGTTCCCCTTTGGGTGGTGGACAGATTGATTTTGTGGAAAAAAAATTGTTTTGAGCAGAGCAATATAGAAATAAAAGTTAAAATGAAATGATTTATAACTGTATTATTTACGCATAATATTTATTATTTCACAATTATACAATTGCGTTGGCTGTTGATCGGCGGAATTATATTTGATGATTATATAAATCGTTGCATTCTATATGAAACGAAAAAAGAAATCGTTGCATTTCGATTGGAACGATTTTATACTATAAATTACAAATCAATATTGGGTTTCAAAGGGTTGAAAATGTGGAGGAAAATGTATCATGAGGGAAAGTAGAACATTGGAATATAAGGAAAATCTGTCATCTAACACGTTTCTGAAAACGATCAGTGCCTATGCTAATTATGGCGAAGGAAAGATTATATTTGGAATCAATGATCAGGGGAACGTCATCGGCATAACAGATCCAGTGAACGGATGTCTGAATCTGGAGAATAAGATCAATGACAGTCTCAGTCCTGTGCCGGAGTTCCGTCTGGAGATACAGGAGAATACGATTGTGCTTACTGTTTATGAAGGCAGGTATAAGCCTTATCTCTATAAAGGTAAAGCTTATAAAAGAAATGATTCTTCTACAGTTGAAGTGGATCGTCTGGAATATAACCGGTTGATCCTGGAGGGCTGTAATCAGACTTTTGAGGAGATCGCTTCATTCAATCAGCAGCTTACTTTTTCTAAATTGGAAACAGAATTTACCGGGTAATGGGCATTGAGAAGATCAATAAAGATATTTTAAAAACTCTTGAACTGTATTCTGATCAGAGTGGATTCAATAATGCAGCTGCACTTCTTGCTGATGATAATCAGTTTACGGGAATAGATATCATACGTTTTGGTGATACCATAGATGAGATCATGGACAGGGAATCATTGGAAAATATTTCCATACTTTCTCAGTTGGAAAAAACACTTCAGATGTTCCGAAAGTATTATCAGTATGAAAAAATAGAGGGAGCCGAAAGGAAATGTATTGACAAAATCCCGGAAAAAGCCTTCAGGGAAGCAATAGCCAATGCTCTGATCCATCGAATGTGGGATATCCCGGCATCTATAAAAGTCAGTATGTATGCGGACAGGATTGAGATCAGTTCTCCGGGAGGGCTTCCTGCCGGAATCAGCGAAGAGGAATACCTGAATGGTCAGATATCCATACTCAGAAATCCTATTATCGGAAATGTGTTCTTCCGGCTGAAATATATTGAAAAATTTGGAACCGGAATCATGAGGATCAATCATGCTTACAGGAACGCACTGATAAAACCATCGTATCAGTGTTTTTCTAATTCTATCAAAGTAATTCTTCCTGTTATAAGGGAAAACTATGACCTGAACGAAGCCGAACAGATACTGGTCAACATCCTTAAGGGAAAAGAAAAAAAATGTCAAGATCAGAAATTGAGAAAGCAGCAGAAATGGAAAAGAGTAAAGCAGTACGTACTCTGAACAGCCTGATTGAAAAGAAAATCCTGAAAAAAACAGGTGCAGGCAGGGGAGTCAGATACACCTTGAAATAGCAGAAAGCAATATAAGGATAAGATTCTGTTAGAATATATGGTATAGGTTTATTAAAAAGAAAGACTCCGATCGCAATGACCGGAGCCTTCTTTTTAGGAATCTGTATTAATTACCCAAATGGATTATTTAACAGTAGCCTTTTTCAGGTTTGACCATGGGCTGAAGACTTTCTTTCCGTCTTCGGATGTTCTGTTGAATGCATGCATTCCAACTACCCATGTTCCCTTTGGTACATTCTTGAATGTTGCTGTTACTGTACCTTCTTTGAGGTTCAGTTTCTTGTGATTGCCATACTGGTATGGACGTGTCTCACCGTTTTCTTTCTTGGATCCAGTTCCAAGTACTACATCGTAACCAGTTGCGTTTGCAGCAGCTTTGTATGTTACTTTGATAGTAGATCCGCTTACTTTAACGTTTTGTGATAACCGGAGCATCTGGTGTGATTGCTGTTACAGAGAATGGATAAGCATTGGACCATTCACCAAATACTTTCTTACCGTTCTCATCACGTGTCCAAGCGTGGCAGTATGCATAGTACATACCCTGATCTACATATTTGAATGTAGTAGAAGTCTGTACCTGATTCTTACTGATAGATGTATAATCTTTGTTTGTGATGCAATCACGGTCTGTAGAAATTACATAATCATAACCTGCAGCGCCGTCAGCTTCACCAGAAAGGATAACAGTTGCTTTGTTACCAACAACTTTAACATTGCTGATTACTGGAGCACCAACATTTTCAGATTTCTTTACAGATACTTTCTGGCTTCCTGTATAGCTCTTGCTATCAGCTTTAGCTGTTACAGTAGCAGTTCCATCACCATTGTCTTTTACATCGTATTCTGTTGCTGGAACGATTACGCTACCATTAAGTACAGTAGTTGTTAATTTACCGTTTGTTTCGGAAATTTCAACTGTTGTATTAGCAATGTCTTTTTTAACAATCTTCCATGTTATATCAATAGTATATGTGTTTGTAGTGTCATTTACAACTGGATTGCTGAATACTCCAGTCCATTCACCTGTACCATTGCTCAGTTTATATCCATTTTTAAGCTTTAATGTAGCTTTTAATACTTTATTTGAAGCTGTAACATCTACATTGTTAGAAAGTCCTGTGAATTCATAATCAGTTCCTTCTACTAATGTTTTATCGCCAACCTTAATTATTACATTTGGTGTAACAGCTACACCACCAGCATATTCTGTGTCTGATACAGTAATATTTTTGCGACCTACAGTAACTCCTTCAATTGCGAAGTCCTGAGCTTTTGTATAAGTTACATCGCTTCCTTCAAATTTTTGTAGAACCAGCATAGTTTCCAATACCTGTAACATAAACATATGCTTTTTGGTCCGGTAATATTATTGAAATACTTGATTTCATAATCTTTACCTTCAACAAGATTCATAGTTCCATATTTAGCTACGCTTGGAACAAATTTAATGTCTTTAAATGTTTTTTCTGTTCCGTCATATCCAAATACATAATTTGTTTTGGTAAAGTCAATCTTATCACCGTTTTCATCAAATGCGTAGAATGTACCATTTAAATAGCTGGTAGTAAGTGCTCTAGGAAGAATCTTAAATCCAACTTCTTTAGTTTCACCAACAAAGTTAGTATTTGTTTTTACTGGTGCTAATGTTACTGTTGCATCACCAACATTTACATTTACTTTAGAAGTTGTTGGGTATGTAATTGCAAAATCAGAAGCGCTCAGTTCAACATCATTTAATGTGATTTTAAAATTAGAAGTTGTTGGCTTAATCTGACTTCCTGTATAGGTAAATGCTTCTTTTTCTGCGTCAGTAGTAGCTTTTACTTCAACTTTAACATCACTCAGATTTGCTTTGTTAATTGTAAATTTAGCTGTCTGAGTTCCAGAATAATCACCTTTTCCTACAACAGTTACTGTAGCTTCACCAGCATTTTTGTTGTTAGAGCAGGACTGGATTTCATAATCAATACCAGATGCCAGTTCTACACCATCAACTGTTAATTTTACAGTCGGTGTAATTGCTTTTCCAGTATAAGTATAAGATCCTACAACTTCAAGTTTTGCATTAGTATCAGCGATATCTTTGTTAGTTACAGTTGTTGTTTTGGAAGCAGTAACTTCAGTTGTACCAGTTGTATAGTTTTTGTTTTTGATATCTGTTTCTACTAATTTTGTAGTAATTGTTGCACCTACTGAAACAGGAGTTGTGCTTGAAGTATATGTTAATTTATATGCATCTGCCGGAACATCTTTTTTCTTTCCTGTAGCGCCTGCTTTAACAGTAACTTTTCCATCCATGTAGTCAGATGCGGTCTGAAGACTTCCATTGTACTGAACTTTTTCAGGAACAGTAATATCTGCAGCTTCGATTACTGCGGCATTAATTGTAAATGTACCAATTTTAACACGGCCACTATAGTTTCCAGTACCTACAATGTAAACTTCTACGTCTTTTTGGAAACAGCCTTAGCATTTGTGTTATCATTTACATACTCTACTTTGTAATCACTTGTAGATAAGTTAACATTTGTAGTTCCACTAACAAATTTAACATCTTTAATATCTTTAGTGATTGCCTCACCAGTGTATGTTTCAGCTCCTAAATCTTCAGCAGAATTTGCTTGTTTATCTTTAGTTGTGCCAAGTGTATATCTTAATCCATCTACTGTAAGTTTATTTAATGTTACAGAAAGATTTACGGTTGTGTTTCCGATAACGTTTGTATTATCACCATTTACAGAAACAGATAAAGTTGTCGCACCACTTGCTAAAAGTTGTTGGAGCAACAGTAATAGCAGAAGAAATATAAGATGTTACCTCTGTGTCGCCAATGTAGAAATGAATTGCATTCTTTACAGCTGTTGCATTAGATGCATCATCTTTTCCAATACTGTCAGTAACAATTTTGAAATCTGACATCTGATTAGCAACAACTTTAACTTTATCTGTTGTAACTTTTATTACATTACCTGTATAATTGCGATTTGTTTTTTCATCTTTATCTAAGGAGTCTGTAGCAATGCTCAATGTGCTTTCAGTGCCAACAGCAGTTAATCCACTTCCAGTAACTGTATATACAGATGTTGGAAGAGTTTCTCCTGTTACAGTGTCTTTAACTGTTACATAATCAGAAGAGATTTTAGATCTTTCTGCATAAGAAACAGTATTTTTCTTTAATGTTAATTCTAATTTGTCTGGATTCAGAGTACGTTTGTTAATTATAAAAGGTGCTTTAATCTGTCCTGTATATCCTGCTTTGTCTACAGTAGCAACAACCTGAAGTGTTTTTCCAGCAGGTGTAGCATTTACAAGATCGTCTCCCTCATATGTATACTTAAAGTCATTATATGAAAGACCTGAAATACCAGCAATTGTAAATCCAGCAATCTGAGTATCACTAAATGCCACCTGTTTACCAGTATAAGCTACAGTTGCGCCACCAAGATTTAATGTCGCAGATGAAACATCTACACTCTTAATTTCAATGCCTTCAATTGTAGTTTTAAATCCAGCATTAGCACCCGTTCCTGTAATCTCTACAGATACAATATGACCAGCATCAGTAGATACAAAAGTAGCTGATGTTAATTTACTATTTAAATCAGCAACACTTGTAGCACTTCCAGTATAAGTTCCTGAATGACCAACAACTTCTTTGCCATCAATACGAACTTTATAATCAAAGTTTGCAACATCAGTGCTACCATCTTTAAGATCGCCAGATACAGCCAAAGCGCCTGTCCAATTTGCTAATGTTAATTTAGGTGCAGTTGCAGTTGCAACATCTGTCACGTCAGTAGTATTTTCTACAACCGGAGCTTCTGTAGCATCATCAGAAAATGTTTCAGCAAGCCGGAGCTTCAGTCTCAACAGCAGCATCTGTACCATCGCTGAACTCAGCAGCCCATACCGGCACATTAGAAGTAGCAAGCATTGCAACAACAAGTGACATACTTAATGTCTTTTTTGCC
>ENA-OQAJ01000567-OQAJ01000567.1-human-gut-metagenome-genome-assembly--contig:-NODE-567-length-11430-cov-3.972662_pt1 | contig 11430 bp, 11 predicted proteins | sample MGYA00242736_ERZ504529 | MGnify/ENA primary metagenome ERZ504529 (study PRJEB26092, sample SAMD00036275) | human gut metagenome | host: Homo sapiens | study: EMG produced TPA metagenomics assembly of...
GACCGTTCCGCAGCTGTTCCAGTGCTTCCGGCGTGGCTCCCTCCATGCCCGAAACGCTGTCCAACATTGCATCCGTCAACTGCTCTGCCGTGATCGTTGGGTGCTGTACATCCTGACCTTTGGTCAGTTCATTGAACATCTTCTCGGCCACTTTCTTGCTCATGGCTTCCTGTTCGGCGTAATGGCTCCCGATGCCCTTTTTGATTTCCTTGACCGCTGCCATGAAGTACATTTCAATGTCATCAAGGTCGCCTTGATACACGGGCTTTCTCCGTAGGCTGATGTCCTTTGCGGCTTTGGCTGCTTCCGGGGTCTTGACCTTTGTGCGCAGCAGGGTGCTCAATGTCGTGAGCATGGCGTTCTGTGCCGCAATACCAGACGCAAAGGTATCATCAAAATACTGCGCTATGCGGTAAGTAAGCTCTGCGAAACGGGCATTTTCCAGCAGCAGATTGACTACCTCTGGTATTGATACGCCCCGTGTAGAGGTTCTTTGCGGCTTCTACGGACAAACCCAGTTCGGCAATGTCATAATTCTTGCGATCGGGGATGTTGGTTTCTCCCAGCAGGAAATCTGTGGACACGTTGAACAACCTTGCGATCTTCAACACCTGCTCATGGGTCAGGGTTCCTTTCGCACCACTGATAAAACGGCTGATAGTGCTTTTGGAGCAGCCGATTTCCTTGGCAAGCTCCGGTTGGCTGATATTGTGCTCTTTCATCAAGTCCGCAAGACGGACGTTGGACGGTGCGGGCAGATATTCCTGTGCCATGTGGTCGGCCCTCCTTTTTGAGCTTTTTCCTCATTATAATACGCTCTGCCGTTTTGTTCAATATACGGTTTCCTCTCTGCCCTTGCTGTTGCAGCCCTGCAACCAGTAAGGGCTTTTTTCTTTTCCGTTGCAGTTTTGCCGCTTTTTCGCCCCTCCTGCAAAATTTTCCGTATATTCAGGCAGGAAGCAAAAAACACCAGAGTTCCCACACGGGGATACTCTGGTGCAACACATAACACCGCCCTGCCCGGTGGCCGCAGGTGCGCGGTTTTGCAGGCATCGAGCCGCTTGTCCACCCCTGCCCGTAAAAAGTGCATTTTTCACAGAAGAAGTTCGTACAACCTGTACGGTCTGTACTTGTACGCATCTGTACGGCGAATTAAAGCGATTTAAAACGTGTTATCGTTTATATTTCGCATTTCCGTACGTCGTACGAACCGTACAGGTTATTTGAAGTCCGTACGCAATTTTTTTCAGATGCGTACGGAGCAATCAAGTTCGCATTGTGCGAACTTGATTGTAATTCTCCCGCAGGAGACGTTCCCCCTCGGAGAGTCCTCGAAGAGCCCACTACACTTTGCAGCCCATAGGGATGAAAGTGTTATAGTGGGTTATTACACTTCCGGGGAAGTGCATCTCCGTCCCCGTCACCTTCCTCTGAACCCCGAAAGGAGGGATGCCCTTTGGCAAGAAATGATGGTATTGACCGCACCAGTGTCCGAAATCTCGCCGTTTCAGACAAAGCCGTTGGCAACACCCAGCAGCACAACGAGCGCGAAAAGGACAGCTATCGGAACCCCGACATTATCCCCCAGCGCACCTCATGGAACGTCCACTTCAAAAGCCAACCGCCAGCTACACCGACCTATTCGCCCAACTGGAAGCCGCCGAAACCATCTCCACGCGCGGCCTGAAGCCGGATGCTACCCACTACTGTGAACTTATCTTTGATGTCAACTCGGCCTATTTTGACAATCACGGTGGCTACGAGTTCGCCAAGCAGTTCTATGCGGATGCCTACAAAGCTGCTGTGCAAATCGTGGGTGGTGAGCAGTATATCCTCTCGGCTGTCATGCACGCCGATGAGATCAACCGTGCCATGACAGAAGCATTAGGCCGGGAGGTCTACCACTACCATCTCCATGTGGTCTATGTGCCTGTGGTGGAAAAGCAGATCCTCTGGTCGAAACGCTGCAAGGACAAGGCACTGGTCGGCACCGTCAAGGAGACCGTCATGCAGGTCAGCCGAAGCAAGAAGTGGGCTTCCAAGCCCCTGCTGGACGATGCCGGAAAGCCTGTCCTGCAAAAGAGCGGCAAGCCAGTCCTGAAGAAGTCGTACAGTGTCCTGCAAGACGATTTCTTCCACTATATGCGCAACGCCGGGTATACGGATGTAGAGCGCGGTGAGCGTGGCAGCACTGAAGAACACCTGACCGTCACCCAGTTCAAAGTCCAGCGGGAGCAGGAGCGACTGGACAGCCTGACTGCACAAGCCGACGAACAAGCACAGTCGCTTGCTAAAACCAGTCAGACCCTCTCCAAAAAGGAGAAGGAACTTGCCGCTGTGCAGAAAAAGGCCACACTCACGAAAGAAGCCCTCATTCATGCGCGTGATCTGGATTATATCGGCAAGCGCACCTTCCTCGGCAACTACTCGCTGACCGAAGAAGAATTTTCCAAACTGAAAAAACAGGCTGACCACGGCTATATGATGGACGTAGAGAACCGCCGCCTGAAAGAAGAACTTTCCACCGCCAAGAAGGAAGCCATTCATTGGAGCAACAAGTACCACGACCTGTGGTACGATGTAAAGCCCTATCTGGATGCGCTCCACCGTGCGCCTGAACTGGTGCGCAGCTTTCTGGAAAAGATTCTTGCCCCCAAGCAGGAGCGCACCATGAATGTGCCGCAGCGAAACCGCAAGCGTGGGCAGGATGTAGAACTTTAAGCTGAATTTTTAGATGATATGACAATATAAGGAGCAATGCTTATGGATTTTGACCGTAATTCTATGACCGTCCCTGTGCAATCTTCCGATTATACGAAAAAGTTCTTGCAAAAGGACTCGAATCCCACTACAATGGAAGTGGTCACTCAAACCAATGCCGTCAAGTCTCCGACTGACAGCCCGGCAACCACGAAACTGGTGTACACGGTGGAAGAGATCGCACGAATGCTGGCCATCAGCCTGCGCTCTGCTTACAACCTGTGCAACAGCACCACCGAATTCCGTGTCCTGCGAGTAGGCGGAAGCATCCGTGTGCCGAAGGACAGCTTCGATGCGTGGCTCTACCGGGCAGCTTGATAAGGAGGCAAACAGTATGGCATATATTACAAAACGCGGCAACTCTTACAGCGTCCGCTACACCTACGAAGATGAGCACGGCAAGAGCTGCGACAAATGGGAAAGTTTTCCTACAAAAGAGGAGGCAACGAACCGAAAGAAGCAAATTGAGCACGAACTGGCGGCTGGCACTTTTCTGATCCCGTCCTCGGTAACGGTGGCAGAGTTCCTGATGGACTGGCTGCCGAAACAGTGCAGCAAGCACAAGTGGGCACCCAAAACCTACGAATCCAACCTTTCCACCATTCAGAATCTCATTATCCCCTATATCGGTAGCATGGAGATGCAGAAGCTCAAGCCCTACCACATGGAGAACCTCTACACGACCCTGAGCAAAAACGCCCTGTGGTTCGTATATCGAGGGCAAGAAGCAGGAACTGACCGAAAAGCAGAAGCAGCGTTTCCTTTCCGGCACAACGATCCATGAGGTGCACCGGCTGCTGGGCACTGCCTTCCAGTATGCCGTAGAGTGGGGCATCCTTGTCAAAAGCCCTGTTCCCGTGGACAGCCCCAAGAAGTCTACGCAGGAGCGCACCATCTGGACGGTAGAGGAAATGAGGGCGGCTCTGGACAGCATGGAGGACCCTATCCTGCATCTGGCAGTCCACCTCACACTGGTGGGCGCACTGCGAGAGGGCGAGATCGTAGGTCTGACCCCGGAAGATCTCGATTTTGACGCAGCAGATGGCATCGGAACCTTCCGTATCAACAAGTCCATGCAGCGGGTGCGGAAAGAAGCCCTAAATCAAGTGGACGATGGCTGCATCATCAAGATATTCCCGGACAAGCTGGAGCGCAGCACCACTTCCCTCATTTTGAAGAGTACCAAAACGGCGTCTTCCTGCCGCACCATCTTCATGACCTCTGCTCTGAAAGAGGAATTGAAGAAGTGGCTGAAGCAGCTGGCGGCAGACGAGAGGAAAGACCCAACACGTTACCATGACAGTGGAATGCTGTTCCGTTTGCCCAACGGTCTGGCGGTAGAGCCTGTGTTGATTCGCAAGAAGTTCCTCAAATGGCAGGATGCACACCCGGAGTTCCCTCGTATTGTGTTCCACGGTCTGCGGCATTCCAGTGCGACCTATCAGCTGATGATCTCCGGCGGCGATGTGAAGGCCGTTCAAGGCACCACAGGACACGATATGCTGGTGAACACCTATGCCCATATCCAGCAGTCCTCTCGTGTAGAACTGGGCAAGAAGTTTGAGGAAGGTTTCTACGCCAAACAGGAAAGCCCTAGCCCGCAGGCTGTACCCGCCGAAGGCGAACCGACCATCTCTATGACTGCTCTGCTGGAACTTCTGAAGAATGCAGACCCCGAAGTAAAGGCGCAGCTCCGTCTGGCACTGCTGACCTGATGCAAAATTTTACCACGCATTTCAAAGCAATTACAGCCCATGCAGAGGATTCCTACGAAAAAGCCGACCGTGCAAAAACCGTGCATCGACCGTGCAGACCCCGATTTTTCGGGGTTACATAACAAAAAAGAACGCCAAATCTTACGATTTGACGTTCAATATCTGGTGCACCTCCAGGGACTCGAACCCTGGGCCCACTGATTAAGAGAAACCAACGTGCAACAATCGTCGATTTCGACAATTACGCAGCTTCGTTGTTTTTATCGTTTTATCGCAAATTTGTGTTTTGCATCTGCTGCATTCTTTGCACCTGTTATCCCCTCTTGCATCCGTTATCCAGCCGTTCCGGTGTGCAAAAAGTGTGCAAAAATGTGCAGAGCCAAAATCAGCACCTTAAAACAGGTATCGGATTTTTATGCAATGGGGTGAAAACAGGTCTGTTTCATCCGGCGAAAGGCACACTCTATATCACCAATTTATACCACACATCAAATGTACATCAACAATTTGATTCTTGGCAGGGATATGGACAATCGAACTGACACCGCCTTATATAAAAGGAGTTTTACCATGAACAAACTGCTTTCCTGCCGCTACAACATGGACACTAACCGGGTGGAAGCCCGGTTCGCTGATGGCTCTGCCGTTGCCATCGACTGCGTCGCCATCGAGGACAAGTACGGCAACACTCCTACACAGCGGGCTGAACTGGAGTGGCTGCTGTACAACAGGCCGCTGGAGTACGCACAGCTTGTGCTGGGAGGAGAGATGGAGCACTATCTCTCGCTGGGATGCGACCACGGCAGGCTGGAAGATTAAGTCCCTATAAAGAACACGGTGCCCACCGACCTATGGTTTGCCATAAGCTGGTAGCATCGCTTCTTATCCATAAGCAACTCGCTCTTTTCGGCTAACGCTTTTTTGTAAATGTTTCCCTTGCAGAATCTCTCCAGATTCTCTATAATAAGAAAGAGCTTTATAAATCTTCTTTCAAATGTTGAATCTGCTCTTGGAGGTGAGTGAGCCCATGACCGGCAGCGGCGCAAATAACCGTGATGTTAAAAAAATCAACCGCATCCGAACGATTCGCAGCATTTTTTCCTGCGATCGAATCTCGCAGCCGGAGCTTGCGGCAAAAGTCAACAACAGCTGGCCGACCGTATTGCAGAATGTCAAAGAACTGATGGCGATGGGACTGGTGCAGGAGGTCGGCACCTTTGAATCCACCGGCGGGCGCAAGGCGAGAGCATTCGCTCCTGTACGGGATGCCAGACTTGCGGTCGGACTGGAGATTACCCAGAATCATGTCGGAGCAGTTCTGGTCGATCTGTCCGGTAACCTTCTCCGCTATGAGCGTAAAAAGCGTCTTTATGAGCGGTCGGACACCTATGCGGAAATGCTTGCCGGAATCGTGCAGGGGCTGATCGAAAAAGAGGGCTACCCGGTGGAAAAAATTCTGGGTGTCGGCATTTCGCTGCCCGGTATTCTGGACAAAGAGGGGCAGACATTGGTTTACTCTCATGCCTTGGGTCTGCGGAATGTTCCTACCGAAGAATTCAGCCGTTACATCCCGTTCTCCTGCCGGTTCATCAATGACGCGAACGCTGCCGGACTTGCTGAAGTGCGCGACCTCGAATCTCCCCGCAGCCTTGTCTACCTTTCTCTGAGCAACAGTGTCGGTGGTGCGATTCTGACCGGTGGAGCGCTCTATGGCGGCGACCATCTTCGTGCCGGAGAGTTCGGGCACAACACGCTCGTTCCCGATGGCCGCCCCTGCTACTGCGGAAAAAAGGGCTGTCTGGATGCCTATTGCTCTGCAAAAGTCCTCTCCCGACTGACTGACGGAAATCTTGCACTATTCTTTGATGGGTTGCGCTCTGGCGATGCAGCTTTGCAAACGGCATGGAATGAATACCTTTCTTACCTTGCTGTAGCAGTCAATAATCTGCGCATGACCTTCGACTGTGATGTAATTGTTGGCGGCTACGTTGGCGGATTTCTGGCAGAGTTTGGCGAACCGCTCCGGGAAATGCTGGTCGAGCGTAATACGTTTGAGCCGGACAGTTCCTACCTGAAGTTCAGCCGCTATAAGCTGGAAGCCTCTGCGCTGGGAGCCGCTCTGCTCCATATCGAAGCCTTCATTCAGAACCTATAAACCTTCCCATCGAGGACGGCACCTGCCGTCCTCGATTTTTTGCACAATTCCGCCGCTTTTTCCTTTGTGCAGTTTTCCGAAATCCGCGAAAAAGGGCTTGACTTTGGTTGTGCGGTGTGTTAATTTGTAGTCACATTCATAAACACTTTATAAAAGTTAATAAACAAATAAAAACGGAGGTCATCTTATGAAAGGCACAATGAAAGTTGCAGTCATGAACGGCATCGGCAAGATGGGCTACACCACCCGCCCGATCCCCACACCCAAAGAGGACGAGGTTCTTGTCAAGCTGGAATACGTTGGCATCTGCGGCAGCGATATGCACTACTATGAAACGGGTGCGATCGGCAATTATGTGGTCAAGCCACCGTTCGTGCTGGGCCACGAGCCGGGCGGCACAGTCGTGGAAGTTGGCAGTGCTGTTAAGCATCTGAAAGTCGGCGACCGCGTTGCGCTGGAGCCGGGCAAGACCTGCGGTCACTGCAAGTTCTGCCGTGAGGGCAAATACAACCTCTGCCCGGATGTCGTGTTCTTCGCTACTCCGCCGGTAGACGGTGTTTTTCAGGAGTATGTGGCCCATGAAGCAAACCTCTGCTTCAAGCTGCCGGACAACGTAAGCACCATGGAAGGTGCGCTGATCGAGCCTCTGGCTGTTGGTTTCCACGCAGCCAATCAGGGCGGTGCTCATGCCGGTCAGACTGCGGTGGTCATGGGTGCAGGCTGCATTGGTCTGGTCTCCATGATGGCGCTGAAAGCCGAGGGTGTTTCCCGTGTTTACGTTGTGGATATCATGCAGAAGCGTCTGGATAAGGCTCTTGAACTGGGTGCAGACGGTGTGATCAACAGCCGCGAAAAGGATGCTGTCCAGACGATTCTCGATCTGACCGATGGTCTGGGCTGCGACCTCGTTATCGAGACTGCTGGTACAGAAATCACTACCCGCCAGGCCATTGAGATGGCGCAGAAGGGCGCAAACATCGTTCTGGTCGGTTACTCCAAATCCGGCGAGATGACCCTGCCTATGAGCCTTGCACTGGATAAGGAACTGACCTTCAAGACCGTGTTCCGTTATCGCCACATTTACCCCATGGCGATCGATGCCGTTGCTTCCGGCAAAATCAATCTGAAGGGTATTGTGACCAACATCTTTGACTTTGACGACATCCAGAATGCCATGGACAAGAGCATTTCGGACAAGGCCAACATCGTCAAAGCAGTGGTGAAGATTGCGGAGGAAACGAAGGTATGAGCTTTCCGCAGGTTCTGACCGGTGTGGCGCACATTGGCATCCCAACAAATGATCTCGACAAGACCATTGCATTTTACAAGAAGCTGGGGTTTGTTTCTGCGCTGGAAACGGTGAATAAAGCCGCCGGAGAGCGCGTTGCGTTTCTTCAGCTTGGCGATCTGATGATCGAAACCTATGAAAACCATCGTGCGGCGGAAAAGGCCGGAGCAATCGACCATGTAGCTCTGGCAACGACCGATATCGAAGCCGCCTTTGCTGCGGCAAAAGAGGCAGGGATGCACCTGCTGCATTCCAGCATCCAGTCACTGCCGTTCTGGGAAAACGGTGTTCGCTTTTTCATGGTCGAAGGCCCGAATAAAGAGAGAATAGAGTTCTGCCAGAAATTATAAGCATCGCGTCAAGAGGAGAAAGGAGCGCGTCGTATGAGTTACACAGCAGAGCCGAAACAGCAGGATACGAACATCAAAGTCCCTCTGATTAGTAAAATCGCTTACGGCATGGGCGATGTGGGCTGCAACTTCAGCTGGATGTTCGTTGGCAACTTCTTGATGATTTTTTACACCGATGTCTGCGGCATCAGCATGGCGGCAGTGTCCCTCCTGATGCTGGTCTCCCGCTTCTGGGATGCCATCAATGACCCCGTGATCGGTTCGCTGAGCGACCGCACCCGTTCTCGCTGGGGACGCTACCGTCCATGGCTGCTGTTCGGCGCACCGGCAACTGCTGTGGTGCTCGTGCTGACGTTCTGGGCGCACCCCACATGGTCAGACAGTGCTAAGAGCCTGTATATGTACATTACTTACTGTGTACTGGTTCTGGGCTATACTTGCGTGAACATCCCTTATGGTACGCTCTGCGGCACCCTGACCCAGAACATCGAGGAGCGTGCGAAAATCAACACCTCTCGCTCCGTCTGTGCCATGATCGCCATCAATATCATCAACATCATCACCCTGCCTTTGATCTCTGCTTTTGGCGGTGATAATGCAGCACGGGGATATCTTCTGGTGACCGTCCTTTACGGCGGTATCTTCACCCTCTGTCACTGGTTCTGTTTTGCCAAAACCAAAGAGGTCGTCCAGCCCCCGGAGCAGAAAAAAGTCTCACTGAAAAGCAGTTGGATGCAGCGCTTCAGAACAAGCCCTACCTGATTGCACTGGCGGGTCAGTTCCTGTTCGGTGTGACGCTGTATGGCCGCAATGCCGACCTGCTCTATTACTTCAAATATGTGGAAGGCAACGAGAATCTGTTTACCATCTACTCGATGATCCTGATCGTTCCCTCCATTCTGGGTGCTGCGGCATTCCCCTTCGTGTTTGAAAAGCTGGGCAACAAAGGGCACACTGCTTCCCTTTTCGCTGCCGGAACCGGCGTTTCCCTGATTGCGCTCTATTTCTTCAGTGCAGTTTCTTCTCCCATTCCGTTCTATACATTCGCTGCACTGTCCCAGTTCTTCTTCTGCGGATTCAATACCGCCATCTACGCCATCGTTCCCGACTGCGTGGAGTATGGCGAGTGGAAAACCGGTGTCCGCAACGATGGTTTCCAGTACGCATTCGTTTCACTGGGGAACAAGCTGGGCATGGCGATTGGCACCTCTGCGCTGGCTGGTGTGCTGAGTGCATTGAGTTTTGCCCCCAATCAGGTGCAGAATGCTGCCGTGCAGAATGCGATGCACTATGCATTCTCGCTGCTTCCCGGTGCGCTGTGGCTGGTAACAGCGATTGTCCTGTTCTTCTACCGAATCAGTAAGCGTTCGTATAACCAGATTATGTCCGAACTGAACGCTAAAAAAGCAGGTTGAGGTGATACCATGTTTGATGTTGTAGCTTTGGGAGAAAGCCTGATCGACTTTACCCCGAACGGAACCAATGCACAGGGCATCGAATTGTTTGCCCGGAATCCCGGCGGTGCACCCGCCAATGTCCTTGCCATGAATGCCCGTCTGGGCGGCAAAACAGCATTCATCGGAAAAGTCGGCAAAGACGGATTCGGCGATTTTCTCCGCCAGACCCTTGTAGAAAGCGGCATTGATGTGTCCGGTCTGGTGATCGACGAAAAGATTCCCACGACCCTTGCCTTCGTTCAGCTTGACAGCAAGGGAGACCGCTCCTTTACCTTTTACCGGAACCCCGGTGCCGATGTGATGCTGACTTCGGCAGAAGTCAACAGGAATCTGATCGACGATGCTGCCATCTTCCATTCCGGCTCTGTCTCTCTGACCGCCGACCCGAGCCGCACCGCCACGTTGGAAGCTGCGCGGTATGCACGGCAGCAGGGCAAGCTGGTCAGCTTTGACCCCAATTACCGTCCGCTTCTGTGGGAGCACCCGGCAGATGCCGTTGTCCAGATGCAGGAAGGTGTCAAGCTGGCGGATCTTCTGAAAGTTTCCGAGGAAGAAATGCAGCTTATCACAAACGAAAGCGACCTTGCCCGCGGCTCACAAGCCCTGCTCGAAATGGGGCCATCTCTTGTGCTGGTATCGCTGGGTGCAAAGGGTGCTTATTACCGGAACGCTGTGGGCGCAGGGCATCTTCCCACCTATGATGTGCCTACCGTGGACACGACGGGTGCAGGCGATGCTTTCATGGGCGCAATTCACTACCAGCTGCGGAGAAAAGCTGCGGAGGATTTGCGTACCCTCCCTGCATTTGAGCTTGAAGAAATCGTCCGCTTCGGCAATGCAGCGGGCAGTCTGACCACGACAAAGGGCGGCGCAATCCCTGCAATGCCCTCCATGGTGGAAATTCAGAACTGCATTGCCTCTATCCCACTGCTGTAAAAGAAAGGATACCCTATGACAAAATTACAGATCAGAATGCGGCAGGTCGATCAGGTCAAGGAATTTGTAGATTTGCTGTCCAAATATCCCTATGAGATGGACTTAGTCTCCGGGCGATATACCATTGATGCCAAATCCCTGCTTGGCATTTACAGTCTCGACCTGAGCAATCCGCTTACCCTCGTGATTTATTCCGATTCTTGCGAAGAACTGCTGGCACAGCTCCATGCGTTGCTCCCAGATTGCATCGTCTGATTTTCTACGCTTTTCTCCTTCTTCCATTTGCACCGTTCAATTCTGGTTCTCCTTCACCAGAATCGGGCGGTGTTTTGATTTGTATAAGTCCTACTATCACCGCATTCCCTTAATAAATTTTGCAAGCCCATATTGATGTGCCTCATTGCCTTGTCAAGAGGGCTGGCACCGTCCAGCCCTCTCTCTTTTTGCCAAAGTTTCCCTTGCTTTTTCTTGCAAGCTGCCGAAAACAACGCGCTTTCAAAACTTTTTTGTTGACACGGCTCGATTTTTGTGGTAATCTATCCCAACAATTGAATATAACATATTTTTACATATTCGTTCAGACTGCGGGGCTGAACATCTTGGCTTTCAGCCGTTACATAACCGACTAGCATGACCTTCCAGAAAAAGCGAAGGCAGGGCTGGTCTGTTCTGTGACAGCTTTTTGTTTCCGTTTGCCTGTTGCACCTTGAAAACCGCATGACCGTCTGCATGGGATACACGGCGATGACCCCGCAAGGGAGAGCCGGAA
>ENA-OQAJ01000568-OQAJ01000568.1-human-gut-metagenome-genome-assembly--contig:-NODE-568-length-11419-cov-3.622742_pt1 | contig 11419 bp, 13 predicted proteins | sample MGYA00242736_ERZ504529 | MGnify/ENA primary metagenome ERZ504529 (study PRJEB26092, sample SAMD00036275) | human gut metagenome | host: Homo sapiens | study: EMG produced TPA metagenomics assembly of...
ATCAGTGGAAGCGGTATGAGATTTTTCAAGATACCAAAGGTGGCAGACCGTACCTGTTCAAAGGTGGTCTGCCTGCTGGCGGTCCGATGGCTCTGGCACACCCGGAATCGACTATACCGTTCCTGCAGAAGCCCTGACTGATGAGGAGTTCGCCGCCATCTACAAGGAAGCCCAAAAGTATGTGGGCACGCCTTACGTCTGGGGCGGCTCTACCCCGGAAACCGGGTTCGATTGCAGCGGCTATGTCTGTTGGGTCTACAACCAGAACGGCTACAATGTGGGGCGCACCACCGCCAATGGCCTGTGGAATAAGAGCCAGCACATTTCCGAAGCCGAAGCAAAACCCGGTGATCTTGTTTTCTTTGAAGGAACGTATGATACGCCGGGGAAAAGTCATGTGGGAATCTACCTCGGCAACGGCATGATGGTGTCCGCTGGCGACCCCATAAAGTATGCCGATATTCATTCGTCCTACTGGCAGAAATATCTGTCCGGTTTTGGGCGGCTCTCAAAATGATTGGAGGAAAGTATGAGCGAAAAAACTCGATAAGCTGCGTGCTTCTCTGGAAAAAGAGAAGGAGCGGCGCATCAAGATCAACAACCGCATCGAAAGCCTTGAGCGGCGGATTCAGGAAGCGGAAGCCGCCGAAGTGAACGAGATGGTTCGGACGGCAAAGGTCACGCCGGAACAGCTGGCTGCGCTGCTGCGGCAGTCTACAAACACTACCCCGAACCCGGCTGCCGCTGTCCGCAGTCGGTGCTACCATTGATAAGGAGGACCCCGATAATGAAGATGATGAATAAGGTTTGTGCGCTGGTGCTGTCGGTGGCACTGTGCGCTGGCATGGCAGCTCCTGCTTTTGCCTATGGCGGTGAGCCTGTGGAGGAAGTGGAGCAGCCTGTCCTGACTGCCACTCCTGATGAGTCGGATGCCGTTACCGTGACCGACGAGGAATCCGGTGCCCTGACGCCGGAGGGCAACCTGACGCTGGTGGATGATTACCACACTAACTATTCCGATGGCAGTGGTCAGCAGTTTATCACGTTAGTCAGCAAATCGGGCAACACCTTCTACTTGGTCATCGACCGCAACGCCAAGGGGCAGCAGACCGTCCACTTTATGAATCTGGTGGACGAGGCCGACCTGCTGGCACTGATGGAGGAAGAAGATGCCGATGTCTACACTGCTGAAAAAGAAGCGGCGGCGCAGGCAGAGCAGGACAGGCTGAAAGCTGAGGAAGAAGCCAAGAAAGCCGCAGAAGAAGCGGCGGCATCCGGCACGGAACAGCCCAAGGAAAACAAGGTCACAAAGATCGCGTCCGGCTTTCTGGGCGTGGTCGTGCTGATCGCACTGGCGGCAGGCGGCGGCTTCTATTTCTATGTCCAGCAGAAAAACAAGAAACATGCAGAAAAAGAAGCCCTCGACCCCGATGCAGGTTATACCGAGGACAAGGGCGATTTTGAGATTCCCACCGAGGACGAGCCGGAGGAGACAGGCGAAGAAGATACCGAACCTATCTGATTTTAAGGCGGCGGTCTGCCGCCTTACATATTGCAATCCGAAACAGAATGGAGGGATATTTATCGCAAAATTGATCGTAGCAGAAAAACCGTCCGTTGCCATGGCTTACGCTAAAGTCCTCGGTGCCACCAGCCGTCAGGACGGCTATCTTGAGGGCAACGGCTATCTCGTCTGTTGGTGTATCGGTCATCTGGTAGAGTTGGCCCCGCCCAATGTTTACGATGCCAAATACGTCAAGTGGAGCATTGCAGATTTGCCCATCCTGCCGGAAAGGTGGCAGTATCTGGTGTCTGCGTCTACCCAAAAACAGTTTGGCATCCTGCAAAAGCTCATGCACCGCCCGGATGTGGGCAGCATCGTGAACAGTTGCGATGCAGGGTAGTGCGGTTAGGTGACTCAAGAGAAAGAAAAAAGAGACCTCATCTCGTCAAAAATCAAATTTCAAAATCATTAAAGGAGCTATTCAAATGAAACGAAATCAGAATTTCGACCATAATCACTCTCAAAAACTGCTTTCCTTCCGCTACAACATAGACACCAACCGAGTGGAAGCCCGGTTCACGGATGGCTCTGCCGTCGCCAACAGGATGCCCAACTGCCTCAGAACATCCTCAACCCGCTACTTTACAGTGGGGTTGACACGGAGGATTGAGTGTCATCGTTTTTTTCATGCTACCGCCGAAAATCATTGTAACGTATTTGTGTTACAAATTGGTCAAGCGAATGATTATGATTAAAATTCTCTTACTCGCACAATAAGTCATTTGATAAACTGGTTAAAATGCCAAATAATTTCAATCATAGTCCAACACACAACAAATGTGGTATAATAACAATATATTTAATGCTTTAACTGTGTTTGCAAAAAGGAAAAGAAGATAAGTATGGAGATTACATGGTTGAAAAATGAAGATAATGCCATTCAATACGTCTATGCCTCTGCTGTTCCCCAAAAAATACCATTAGACATTTTTAAAGAAATTGTTCAGAGCAGTAAAGAAAACTGTCTACCTGAATTTTATGTGATATCTGAACAGGGAAAGTATATCGGATATATTTTATTATTGGCCGATAAAAAAGAAGACATCCCTAAACCTTTTACATTTCTTGCATGTCATAATGGCGATACTCTGCCAAAAGAAACTCACAAAAAAAATATTGGAATTTATCGGCAAACGGTGTCGTGTAAACAACTGGAATAAACTCGCTTGGTTGGCCGAACAAGAAATCCAGCAATTGTGATATCATCGTTTTTTAAGCTATCTCTCTATAAAAACTCCTTAAAGACATAAAGGCAAACTTGAATAAATAAATTTATCTAAAAGCCCCACCTACAATAGATATTCCAAATCGAAGAATCTACTGCAGGTGGGGCTTGTTCTATGTGATAAGCTATTTTGTAAAAATCAAATACGTAGATTATATGGCAGAATCATTTGGTGACACTGAAAGCTAATGTTGCGCCATCAACGACACTATACATATCGCCGTTAGCCGCAGTAGCAATTCCAGTAAACTCAACCTCCCATTTTCCTTTAGAGAGTCCATATTTTACATCTTCCGTACCGATTGTGCCGTATGCAGAAATGGCATGATCAAAGGTTCCAAAGGGTGTACCAAGTTTATTGAAATGCAGGTTACCTTCAAAGGAAACAATTACTGCACCCGGAACGGTAATCGTCCATTGGATATACCCTTCAGACAGATAATCAAGTGTACATGAACCAGCATCGCCCCAGAAGGTTTCGCGAGAAATTGGGACAAGTTTGAATGTTGCAGAGTTTACAGTTGTTCCTTTATCAATTTCGATACTAGATTTTTTGGAAGAAAGTGCTACAACGCCTGGTTCAACTGCAACAGCAGCAGGCATCAAAACTGTGTTGAAAACAACCAACGCAGCACTCGTTCCAGCCATTTTAAGGAATTCATTTCGGGTCATCTTTTTCATGTCGATTTGCTCCTTATGCAGATGATCCGGAAGCAGGCTGGCAGACTGCGGACGAGTATCTTTCCGGCAATGTGCGGAATAAACTGCGCATGGCTCAGCTTGCCGCTGAAAGCCACCCGGAGTTCAAGATCAATGTGGAGGCTTTGACCAAAGCGCAGCCGAAGGACCTTGAAGCATCAGAAATCGACATCCGACTGGGTGCCACATGGCTGAATCCCGCCATTGTGCAGCAGTTTATGATGGAGACTTTTCAGCCGCCCTACCGCATCCGCTATAACAACCTGATCCAAGTCCGCTACTCTCCATTTACGTCCGAATGGCGCATCGGCAACAAATCTGCCGCCGGAATGTATGATATCATGTCCACCGAAACCTACGGCACCCATCGGGCCAACGCCTACAAGATTTTGGAGGACACCTTGAATTTGCGGGACTGCCGCATTTATGATACCATTGAGGAGGATGGTAAAGAGCGGCGTGTCCTGAACCAGAAGGAGACGATGCTTGCCCAGCAGAAGCAGCAGGCCATCAAGGATACCTTTGCAGGCTGGGTTTGGCAAGACCCGCAGCGGCGGAATCTGCTGGTGAAGCAGTATAACGAGTTGTTCAATAGTACCCGGCCCCGCGAGTATGACGGAAGCCATATCCATTTTGTCGGTATGAACCCGGAGATCAATCTGCGGGAACATCAGCGCAATGCAGTTGCTCATGTGCTTTATGGTGGGAACACCCTGCTCGCCCACGAGGTGGGTGCCGGCAAAAGTTTTGAGATGGCAGCTTCGGCAATGGAATCTAAGCGTTTGGGCCTGTGTCAGAAAAGCCTGTTCGTGGTGCCCAACCATCTGACCGAGCAGTGGGCCAGCGAGTTCCTGCGGCTATACCCCAATGCAAAGCTGCTCGTTACCAGCAAGAAAGACTTTGAACCCGCCAATCGAAAGCGTTTTTGCGCCCGCATCGCAACCGGCGACTACGATGCCGTCATTATCGGCCACTCGCAGTTTGAGAAAATCCCTCTTTCTGCGGAACGGCAGGCACGGATCATCGAAGATCAGATCGAGGAAATCGAAAAAGCCATTGCAGAGGCCAAGGAACAGTCCGGTGAGCATTTTACCGTGAAACAGATGGAAAAGACACGGAAAACACTGGAGGTGAAACTGAAAAAGCTACAGTCCACCGATCGCAAAGATGATGTGGTCACATTTGAACAATTAGGCGTAGATAGGTTATTTGTGGACGAGAGCCAGAACTACAAGAACCTATATCTTTACACCAAGATGCGCAATGTTGCCGGCCTTTCTACCTCCGAAGCACAGAAGTCCAGCGATATGTTCGGCAAGTGTCGTTATCTGGATGAAGTGACTGGCGGGCGCGGCGTGATTTTCGCAACGGGAACGCCCATCAGCAACTCCATGACGGAAATGTACACCCTGATGCGCTATTTGCAGTACAGCACTCTCCAGCAGAAACAACTGACCCACTTTGATGCATGGGCTTCTACGTTTGGCGAGACCACCACGGCCATTGAGCTTGCGCCGGAAGGAACCGGCTACCGTGCGCGCACACGTTTTGCCAAGTTCTTTAACCTGCCGGAGCTGATGAATATGTTCAAGGAGGCAGCGGACATCAAGACTTCCGACCAGTTGCATCTGCCTGTTCCGGAAGCCAAGTTTGAAACTGTCGTGGTCAAACCCTCGGAAATCCAGCAGGACATGGTGAAATCCCTGAGCGAACGTGCTGCTGAGGTGCATAGCGGTGCGGTTGACCCCTCGGTGGACAATATGCTGAAGATCACCTCGGACGGACGTAAAATCGGCCTTGACCAGCGGCTGATGAATCCGCTCACCCCGGATGACCCGGACAGCAAGCTGAATGCCTGCGTCGACAATGTTCTGCGTATCTGGAACGAAACCAAAGAGGATAATCTGACGCAGCTGATTTTCTGCGATATGTCCACGCCCAAGGGAGACGGCTCGTTCAATGTCTACGATGATATTCGCACAAAGCTGCTTGCCGCCGGGGTGCCGGAATCGGAGGTCGAGTTCATCCACAACGCTGATACTGAAGGTAAGAAAGCGGATTTGTTCTCCAAAGTCCGCAGCGGCAAGGTGCGTGTCCTGCTGGGCAGCACTGCAAAGATGGGCGCAGGCACCAATGTCCAGACCCTGCTGGTGGCCGTGCATCATCTGGATGTAGGCTGGCGACCGTCCGATATGACCCAACGCAACGGCCGAATCATCCGTCAGGGCAACAAAAACAAACAAGTTTACGTCTATAATTACGTCACGGAGGGGACATTCGATGCCTACCTCTGGCAAACGCTGGAAAACAAGCAGAAGTTTATTTCGCAGATCATGACGAGCAAATCTCCGATGCGCTCCTGTGATGATGTGGATGAGCAGGCTCTTTCGTATGCCGAGGTCAAGGCCCTATGCGCAGGCGACCCGCGCATCCGGGAAAAGATGGATCTGGATGTGCAGGTAGCAAAGCTCAAGGTGCTGCGCTCGGATTACCAGAACCAGAAATATCGTCTGGAAGATAAGCTGCTCAAGCATTACCCGGAGGAAATTCAGAAAGCGAAGAACCGTATTGCGGCTCTGAAAAACGATGCCCAAATCGCAGACGCACACCCGCAGGATAAGGAGAACTTCTGCGGCATGACGATCAAGGGCATGGTGTTCGATGAGAAAAAAGCAGCTGGTGAGCGGCTGATGCTCGCCTGCAAGGAGATGCCGAATGCGGATATGATGCTGCTGGGCACCTATCGCGGCTTTGAGCTGAACATTCGCTTTGACAGTTTCAAGAATGAGCATCAAATCGTTCTCCGCGGCGAGCTGAGTTATCCGGTACCGCTGGGCGATGACCCTCGCGGCAACATCGTCCGTCTGGACAATGCCATCGGCAATTTTTGCCGACCGCATTGCCGATGCTGATGCCGCACTGGATTCTCTGGAACAGCAGAAGCAGGCCGCAGAGGTTGAAATCGCCAAGCCGTTTGCGCAGGAGGAAGAACTGCAAACCAAATCTGCCCGCCTTGCAGAATTGGATGCGCTGTTGAACATGGAGCATCAGCCAGCCGGACAGAACCCGAAGCGGAAGAAAAGCCGGATGCCCGCCCCTCTGTGCTGGCAGCTCTGGAAGAAAAGGCTGATAAAGTGGAGCCTGTCCGACCATTCAAATCTTACTTGGATAAGGATGGTGATGCCCGGTGACGGAGCACCGTGACCAGCAGATCCATTTTCGTGTCAGCAAAGTCGAACTGGAACGCATTCGTCAGAAGATGGAAAGTTGCGGTATTTTGAGCATTGGCTCTTATCTGCGAAAAATGGCTCTGGATGGTTACTGCCTGAATCTTGATTTACCACAGCTGCGTCGGATGGCGTACCTTCTTCAGAATTGCAGCAACAACCTGAATCAGGTGGCGAAACGGGCCAATGAAAGCGGGCAGCTCTATGCCGCCGATTTAGAGGACTTGCGTAGTCGGTTGGATGAGCTGATAGCTATTGGCAAGCAACTTCTCGCCAAACTTTCGGAACTCTAAAAAAATCCCGCAGCAGGAGGACTGCGGGCTTACATAACGGTTGACATCCTTGCAAGGCAGTAGCCGATACCTTTATAATTGGGGCGGAAAAAGGAAGGATGGTGTTCGATATGAGGTTTCTGTTCAAAATGGTGCTTGCCCCGGTCTCTCTGTTTGTGGCTTTTCTGGCTCTGATGGCAAAGTGGCTGCTCACTCTGTCCAGCTATGTTGTCGCGCCGTTGATGCTGTATATCTTTGGCTGCGGCATCTACACCGTCTACCGCCAGACTTGGGATCAGTTTTTGATTCTGCTGGTTGCTGAATTTCTCTGCTTTGTTCTTTTTGTCAGCGCAACTGCGATGGTGGCGGGCGTGAACGATTCAGCGGTTGGCTCCGGGACGTGATTTGATTTTGAATCTTTTGCCGCCTTCGGGCGGCTTTTTCATTTAGGGGGTGATTTGCTCTGGCTGCTACTCGTCTGATTGCACTGCATCAGCACAAAGGAAAATCTATCGCCGCCTGCCTGAAAGACCGCACTGATTATGCGCAGAATCCCGACAAGACTGAAAGGGGCGAACTTGTCAGCAGCTATCAATGCAGCCCGCTTACCGTGGATGAGGAGTTCATGCTCACAAAAAAGCTATACGAGCAAGCCACCGGGCGCAGCCAGAAAAGCAATGTCATCGCCTATCAGATACGGCAATCCTTCCGACCCGGCGAAATCACAGCAGAGGAAGCAAATCAAGTTGGCTACGAATTGGCCTCCCGCTTTCTGAAAGGCAAACACGCTTTTATCGTTGCCACTCATACCGACCGGGAGCATATCCACAATCACATTATCTTTAATTCGACCGCTTTGGATGGTACCCGGAAATTTCGGGATTTTTCTTTTCCGGGCTGGCAGTGCAGCGGTTAAGCGACCTGATTTGTCTGGAGCATCAGCTTTCCGTAATTGAAAAGAAGCCTTATCGGGAGCGGCAGAAGCGTATCACTTACCCGCCAAGGGAAAGCAACCGCGACCGACTGTGCGGTGTCATCGACGAAATTTTGCAGCAGAAGCCCACCGACTACGAAGATTTTCTGCAAAAGCTGGAACAGCAGGGCTATGAAATCAAACGCGGCAAATACACTTCCGTTAAAGGCGCACGGCAGAAACGCTTTATCCGGTTAAAGACACTGGGTGCCGGGTACAGCGAGGATGAAATCAAAGCAGTCATTGCCGGAAAAGCCGAACACCGCCCACATCAGAAGCAACCTCCCAAAGAGCAGCCGTTCCAGTTGCTGGTTGACATTCAAGCAAAACTTGCCGAGGGCAAAGGTGGCGGCTACGAACGCTGGGCGAAAAAGCACAATCTGAAGGAAATGTCCAAGACGTTGCTTTTTTTGCAGGAACAGAAAATCAGCAGTGCGGATGAGCTGAAGGAACTTGCAGATGCTGCACTTTCACACTATCACGAACTGGGCGATTCTATCAAGGCCGCAGAGCAACGTATGACCGAGATTGCAGTCCTCCGTGCGCACATCGTCAACTACGCCAAGACCCGGCCAGTGTACGATGCCTACCGCAAATCCGGGTATAGTTCCAAATTTCTGGAAGCACACCGGGAGGAAATCACGCTGCATAAGACGGCGAAAGCCGCTTTCAATGAATCCGGCCTGAAAAAGCTGCCCAAAGTGAAAGACCTGAATGCAGAGTATTCGGCTTTGCTCACCAAGAAAAAAGCACTCTACCCAGAGTACCGAAAGACACGGGATGAGATGCAGGAAATCGTAAAAGCACAGAAGAATGTGGAACTGTTCTTTGCGGAGGAAAAGGACTCCAAGCAAGTCGAGCAGATCCGATAAAACAATACGGCCCTGAGAACTTTGCCGCTTATCCGGCAGGGTTCTCAGGGCTTTTTTGCTTATTACTCAGTCTGTACTCAGAGCAGCGGTGATTTCAATTTGTTTAGCAATCATGCTTTCCAGTTCCTGCGTGATCGTTGCACAATTTGCAACACGATAATTCCAGAAGTAAGAAACGCCTTCACACTCCTCAACGGACAAATCACTGTTGACCAAAAGCAGTCGGTCGGAGGTTACTTTCAGCTTTTCGCATAGAGAAGCGTATTTTCCATAATCAATACTTCGGCTGGACGATTTGGCTTCCACCCAGAAGAATTTTCCGTTGATGGAGAATACGACATCCAGTTCATGCGTGCTCCCTGCGGATGCCGCTTCTGAAAGAATCACATTGGAGCAAACCGAAACTTCTGCACCCTGCTCCTCCTGATAGCGATTCAAAATCTGCTGAACCTGATGCTCCACAAAAAAGTTCCAGCCACTTCCCGCTCAGGAAATGCCGGACAGTCTCATTTTGCGCAAGCTCATAGACGATATTCTGCGGATAGATCACAATGGATGCAAAAAGTCCCATTTTATCCCACGTCTGAGCGATTTCCGAAAGTGTGGCAAACGAATTCTTGGAAGTACCCTTTGGGATACGAAACGAAAAAAGAACCGTCACTCTGCATATGTGTCCGAATAAACTGCAAGAAATCCACCACTACCGGGTCGCAAAGAGCTTCGCCTGTTTTCCATGCCATCCGCTGAACGGCAATCGGCGGAAGTTTTTTCGGTACGACCTGCTGAACGATTCTATACCCACAGCGTTCCAGATGCTCCAATGCGGTCAAAGGCTTCGGAGGGATTTTTTCTTTAACTTCGGACTTTTCTGCACCGGATGTATTCTCAGTCAGATAGTTAAACTTCCATCCGTATTCCCAAGCAGGCGAACGGGTCAACACACCAACTGCATGAAATCCGCTGTCCGGTTCCTCCATCGGAAATGTGATTTTGTTCTTTTGGATATTGATTTGGAGCGTTTTTATTTTTCAGCGCTATCTGATAAGCGTCAAGAAGGAATTCCTTTCCCTTATATGTCAGCTCACTGGAACTATTTGCAGAAAGGCCAGCATTTTTTGCCAAAGAGAGAAGCAGACAGGTCGCTTTGGGCAGCTCAAGGATATGCTCCATCTGCGCAGCGTCCGGAATCACTTCCGCATTTGCGTTATCGGGCTGCGGCAATTCGTCTGCCGGAGTCTCCTTTGCTGGTGCAGAAACTTCGGGTGTCATTTTTGAAGCAGCCTCAGATTTTCCAGACTTGGGCAAAGGTTTCGGCTCCGTATAGACCTCAGCAATAAATAATTCATAGGAATCGATGCACGAAAGTTTTCCTGCCGCTGCAAGTCCCACATAAATCGCAGCCGCCCGTGAGGAATCGCCATAATACTTTTTAGAATCCGCTGCGGCAGCAATATCAGAAAAAGCATTATATCTGCTCAGCGGCTCCGCCTTTTCCGGGAACTGCTTCAACGCACGGCAGTAGAGCCACTCAAAGAACGAATCCATGTACGGCTCTGTCGGATACTCGTTTCCTTCCAGAGAGTAACGTAGCAGCTCTCCACTGGTTCGCAGCCGAGTGTCCTTATGGACTTTGGGTGGCTCACAGGTCAGAAGGTCAGCGAATGGCCCACCATGTTCAAACACTTTGGTGGCTTCAAAAACCGTGCTGATGGGTACATCCTGCGCAACAGAATCCAGATGCAGCAAAAGCCGCAGAGAAGAAACAGCTTCACCCTCCGGCTGAACGGATGCAGAGCTGACTTCCAGAATCGAAACATCAGGGTCTGTTGTATGGACGGCATCATGGACGGCACGGATATTCTGCCGCTTGCTGCCTTTTATCCATGTGAATGTCACCGGCTGTTCTCTGCAATAGGGATAGCCGGATATGGGAAAACAAATGGTTCGTGTTGCCATGAACACCTCCAACTTTTTAGGACAAACAAGTTTATGTAAATCAAGTATAGCACAATCCCGGATGTGCTGCATAGCACTATTTTCTGCTTCCGGGAATCCATCTGTGCAAAAAGTGCCGATACCACAGGCATCGGCACTCAGATTAAAAAGCATTTTTCAAAAATGTGCAGCCTGCATCCACTGGATGCAGAACACAAGGGGTTTGGGCACAGCCCAACAAGCATTTTGAATTTGATTTTTAGAAATCGGATTCAAAAATTGCAAGTTGGTACCAGCTTGCACTGCTTGCCACAACAATGCGTCCTTTTTGTCCGCAATTTGTAATTTTCAGATTGGAGAAAAACGCCATGGCAAAGACGAAGGCTGAAGAAAAAGCTCTCAACCTTGATTAGATTTTGTTTAACTGCCGGGATTATCTGCGCGCTGCGCGCAACTCCGGCTCGTTCTTTGAAAAGCGTGATAGCAGCTTCTGTGAGCCGCCCAGCACATCCAGCCCACGGTCATCGTACAAATGTAGAGGAACGGCCCCGGCCCAGCCAGATAGACGCTGGACACAAAGCCGTTCCAGCCGCCGATGTCCCCCAGAATGATTTCCCGAAGAAGCAGCTCTGGTTGAAAGCTGATCTTGCTG
>ENA-OQAJ01000569-OQAJ01000569.1-human-gut-metagenome-genome-assembly--contig:-NODE-569-length-11412-cov-2.406557_pt1 | contig 11412 bp, 10 predicted proteins | sample MGYA00242736_ERZ504529 | MGnify/ENA primary metagenome ERZ504529 (study PRJEB26092, sample SAMD00036275) | human gut metagenome | host: Homo sapiens | study: EMG produced TPA metagenomics assembly of...
CATCTTTTTCATGTTCCTGATGTGGCTGTGAAGGCGGACGGTTTCCTCATCATTGCAGATTTTGTCTGAAAACAGGATGACTTCTGCTGCGATGCGGTTGTCGTCGATCTGTGTATCTTCCAGCAGCTCGGAAACTTTTGCTTCCAGTTTGGTCCTGTAGGCATTGACTACTTCCGGAGAGCGGGCTTCTACACGTAATACTTTTTCTTCAAGGCTGTTCAGTTTTCCGATAAGGTCTTTCTCAAGATTTCTGCCTTCCAGTATCCTTGTCTGGACAAATTTCTCACATGCCTCGCGAAGGGGCGGTTCCAGAGATTCCCAGAGTGCTTCCTCATCAACAGACTGTTCTTCCATGACAAGTACCTCCGGATAGCGTGACAGAGTGCTGACTTTGATATCGTAGTCAAGGTCAAAGTCCTGCTGCATCTGTTTAAGACAGGTGATGTATTCGGATGCGAGTTCTCTGTTGTATTTGAGAGCTCCGTTGTCCAGGGTGTAGTCTTCGTATGTGATGTATACATCAACTTTGCCTCTCTGGATGTAGGTTTTCATCAGGTTTCTGACTGCGCCTTCCAAGAAGTTGAGTTTTCTGGGCATTTTGATGCTGAGGTCCAGGTATCTGTGGTTGACAGATTTTAGTTCGATTGTTATTTTTCTTTCTTTGGTCACGACTTCTGCCCGGCCGAAACCTGTCATGCTTTTTTATCATAGTTTTTCTCTCTTTGTCTGTCTATTAGTGTCGGGGTATGTGTGCCTGTTCTGGTTTACATACAGATTTATTATAGTTCATTATAGAATGGGAGTCAAATATTTTTTCGTTGATGGCGGTAGGAAATGTGTGGTATACTAGCAGAAGGGACGCCGCAGGTGGGACGCAGGTAGGACGCAGGAGAAAATAAATAGTTCCGGGCGCGGTTTCGGGGTTTAGTCAACTCTAAGGCTCGAAATCTGCTAAAGGCATGAAAAAAACAGCAAAACTACGCTTCTGCTCAGACAGGTGCTGTTTTTTCATTAACGCAGATTCCCGAAGCCTAAGAGTTACTACAACCCCTGCAAATGCGCCCGGAACTATTTATTTTTCTCCTGCTGGTGACTGGCTGTGGGAGGTATATGGTATATTTAATTGGAAGGCTTTCAGAGAGGCCTGTTATATTAGAGTTTGTTTGTCAGAAAGGGCTTTGCCTTTCTGACGTAGGTGATGTTTAGATTTTTATGTATTACCTGTCAATTATAAAATTGTTATCAGTCATATTGGAGACTGAGATTTTGATTATTGTGAGTATTATTTTAAAAAGGAGTGTTTTTTATATGGCTTTTGATGGGATTACGATTGCGGCTATGGTGAAGGAGCTGCATTTGAATTTGGATGGAGGACGGTTTAATAAGATTGCTCAGCCGGAGGCGGATGAGCTTTTGATTACGGGGAAGGGGGCGAATGGGCAGTGCAGGCTGCTGCTTTCGGCCAGTGCTTCTCTTCCGCTGATTTATTTTACTTCCAAGAATAAGCCCAGCCCTATGACTGCGCCTAATTTCTGTATGCTGCTGCGTAAGCATATTGGAAGTGCGAGGGTTTCGGATATCAGGCAGCCGGGGGATGGAGCGTGTGGTGATGTTTGAGCTGGAGCATCTGAATGAGCTGGGAGATCCCTGTAAGAAGGTTCTTATCATGGAGCTGATGGGCAAGCACAGTAATATTATTTTCTGTGATGATAAGGGGATGATCCTGGATAGTATCAAGCATGTTTCTTCTCATATGAGTTCTGTGCGTGAGGTGCTTCCGGGAAGGGAGTATTTTATTCCGAAGACGCAGGATAAGCTGGATCCGCTGACTGTGAGTGAGGAGGAGTTCTATGATGTTGTGTGCAGGAAGCCATGTAATGTTTCCAGGGCTGTTTACTCTTCTCTTACTGGAATCAGTCCGGTTGTTGCGGAGGAGATCTGTTTCAGGGCTTCGATCGACGGGAGTGATGCAGCGCAGTCTCTGGATGAGGCGGCGAGGGTGCATTTGTATCATACGTTCCGCAGGCTGATGGATCAGGTTGTGGAGGGGGATTTTTCTCCGAATATTGTTTACCGGGGGGAAGAACCTGTGGAGTATGGTGTGTTTGCGTTCCAGCAGTATGGACCGGAGTATCATTCTGTGGAGTTTGACAGTGTTTCACAGATGCTGGAGACTTATTATGCGACGAAGAATACTCTGACGCGTATCCATCAGAAGTCTTCGGATCTGAGGAGAATCGTGCAGACTGCGCTGGAGCGTAACCGTAAGAAGCTGAGTCTGCAGGAGAAGCAGATGAAGGATACTGCGAAGAAAGAGAAGTATAAGGTTTACGGGGAGCTGATCAATACTTACGGGTATGGGCTGGAGGATGGATGTAAGTCGTTTTAAGGCTCTGAATTATTATACCAATGAGGAGATTACCATCCTCTTGATCCTACTATGACTCCGGCGGAGAATTCCAAAAAGTATTTTGACAAGTATGGAAAGCTGAAGCGTACGGAGGAGGCTCTGACTGAGCAGATTGTAGATACGAGAAGTGAGATTGAGCATCTGGAGTCTGTTTCCAATGCTCTGGATATTGCTCTGGCTGAGAGTGATCTGGCACAGATCAAGGAAGAACTGATGGAGTATGGGTATATTAAGAAGCATTATGACCGCAGGAAGGGACAGAAGGCGCAGAGTAAGTCTAAGCCGTTCCATTATGTGACTGAGGATGGGTATGATATTTAATGTGGGAAAAATAATTTCCAGAATGATGAGCTTACCTTTAAGTTTGCCACAGGGAATGACTGGTGGTTTCATGCCAAGAAGATGGCCGGTTCGCATGTGGTCGTGAAGTCTAAGGACGGCGAACTGCCGGATCATATCTTTGAGATTGCGGGACAGCTTGCTGCTTATTATTCCAAAGGACGTACTGCTCCTAAGGTGGAGATTGATTATATCCAGAAGAAGCAGGTGAAAAAAGCCTGCAGGGGCGAAGCCCGGATTTGTGGTTTATTATACAAATTATTCGCTGATGGCTGAGCCGTCATTAAAAGGAGTCAGGGAAGTCTGATCATACTGTTGTATAGTTACAAATATTAAAAGAATTGCGGGAGCTGCTTTGCAGCGGAGTAAGTAATTCGTGGATGTCAGGTCAGAGGTGAAATACCTTTTGACCCTGACATTATATAACAATAATTAAGGAGAATTTCTTTTTATGAGTATTTTGAATGTTGAACATCTGACACATGGTTTCGGAGACAGGGCGATTTTTAATGATGTGTCTTTCCGCCTGTTAAAGGGCGAACATATTGGACTGGTTGGTGCCAACGGGGAAGGTAAATCTACTTTCTTTAATATTGTAACCGGAAAGCTGATGCCGGATGAGGGTAAGATTGAATGGGCAAAGAATGTACGTGTCGGCTATCTGGACCAGCATTCTGTCCTTTCTCAGGGTATGTCCATCCGTGACGTGCTGAAGTCTGCGTTCTCTTATCTCTTTGAGATGGAGGAAAGAATGAATGGGATCTGTGACTCTCTTGGCACTGCTTCTCCTGAGGAGATGGATACTCTGATGGAGGAGCTGGGAACTATTCAGGATACCCTTACCATGCATGATTTCTATGTGATCGATGCGAAGGTGGAGGAAGTTGCCAGAGCCCTGGGACTTCTGGATATCGGACTGGAACGTGATGTTACAGACCTGAGTGGTGGTCAGAGAACCAAGGTTCTGCTTGGCAAGCTGCTTCTGGAGAAGCCGGATATCCTGCTTCTGGACGAGCCTACCAACTATCTGGATGAGGAACATATCGAATGGCTGAAGCGTTATCTGCAGGATTATGAGAATGCATTTATCCTTATCTCCCACGATATTCCGTTTCTGAATTCTATTATCAATCTGGTTTATCATATGGAGAATCAGGAACTGAACCGTTATGTCGGGGATTATGACCATTTCCAGGAAGTGTATGAGGTGAAGAAGCTCAGCTTGAGGCTGCTTACAGACGCCAGCAGCAGGAAATCAGTGAACTGAAGGATTTCGTCGCAAGAAATAAGGCCAGGGTTCTACAAGAAATATGGCAATGTCCAGACAGAAGAAGCTGGATAAGATGGATGTGATCGAGCTTGCTGCCGAGAAGCCGGAAGCCTTGAGTATTTCATTTAATACGGACGCGACTCCGGGGAAATATATTTTCGAAACGAAGGATCTGGTTATTGGTTATAATGAACCTCTTTCCAGACCTGTTACTCTCTCTATGGAAAGAGGAAATAAGATTGCGCTGGTTGGTGCAAACGGTATCGGTAAGACAACTTTACTGAAGAGTATTCTGGGGTTGATCCCGTCTCTGAAGGGTTCCTGCGAACTTGGGGAGAATCTTCAGATTGGATATTTTGAGCAGGAAGTAAAGGGTGATAACAAGACTACCTGTATTGATGAGATCTGGGCGGAGTTTCCGTCTTATACTCAGTATGAAGTGCGGTCTGCTCTCGCCAAATGCGGTCTGACTACCAAGCATATTGAAAGTCAGGTACGTGTACTGAGTGGCGGGGAGCAGGCGAAGGTGCGTCTGTGTAAGCTGGTGAATAAAGAAACGAACATTCTGCTTCTGGACGAGCCTACCAATCATCTGGATGTGGATGCAAAAGAAGCTTTGAAGCAGGCATTGATCGAATATAAGGGAAGCATTCTCCTGATCTGCCATGAACCGGAGTTTTACCGCGATGTGGTTTCTCAGGTATGGGACTGCAGTAAATGGACTACAAAAGTATTATAATAATTGGTACATGAAGGGTTATTACAAATGAGTAAAGCAAAAACTGTGGATCTGACTTCCGGTCCGATCCTGAAAACTCTGGCAGAGCTGGCTCTGCCTATCATGATTTCTTCCATGTTGGGAACAGCATACAGTATTATGGATATGGCATGGATCGGACTGCTTGGTGCGAAGGCGGTTGCAGGCGTGGGAGTAGGCGGAATGTATGTCTGGCTCTCCCAGGGGCTTGCATCCCTGTCAAGAATGGGCGGACAGGTAAATACAGCTCAGGCATGCGGGCGCAAAGATTATGACCAGGCACGTTCCTATGCCGCCGGTTCTCTGCAGCTCACTGCACTGTCCGGCATTTTGTTTGCTGCTGTCTGTGTTATTTTCATACAGCCTCTGCTGGGATTTTTTAATCTGACCGACGCAGAAACTTATACTGCTGCCAGATCTTATACATTGATCACCTGTGGACTGATCCTTTTTTCTTATCTGAATCTGACGCTGACCGGACTCTCTACTGCGCAGGGAGATTCCCGCACTCCCCTGCTTGCAAACTTTATCGGGCTTGCAGGAAATATGATCCTGGATCCGCTGCTGATCCTTGGCATCGGACCTTTCCCGAGGCTGGAGGTTGCCGGAGCCGCTATTGCGACAGTAAGTTCACAGATTCTGGTTTTTGTGGTGATGGTTCTGCGTATCCGGCATTCCAGACTGGAGCCCAATGTTTTACAGCATCTGAATCTGCTGTCTGTTTTTCCAAAAGAATATTATAAGCATATTTTCAGAATCGGGTTTCCCACAGCTATACAGGGAAGCATTTACTGTTTCATCTCCATGGTTCTGACCCGTATGGTTTCCGGTTATGGTGCTGCCGCTATTGCAACGCAGCGTGTTGGCGGACAGATTGAATCCGTATCCTGGAATACTGCTGATGGTTTTGCCACTGCACTCAATGCTTTTAATTGCCCAAAACTACGGTGCACGAAAAAAAAGACCGTATCCGTAAAGGTACAGTCTGTCATTTCGCGTTCTCACAATTTGGGGCCTGTTTGTCACTGCAGCTTTTGTCTTTCTTCCGGAACCAATTGCCAGGTTATTTTTCCACGAAAAAGAAGCTCTGGATACTGCTGTCAATTATCTGGTCATTATCGGATTCAGTGAAGTCTTTATGTCCATTGAGCTGATGACAGTGGGCGCATTATCAGGACTTGGACGCACCAGATTATCCAGTACGATCAGTGTGATCCTGACAGGCTCACGAATCCCGCTGGCATTGATCCTGACACATGCGGGAATGGGATTAAATGGTGTATGGTGGGCGCTTACAATCTCTTCTATCGTGAAGGGAATCGTGTTTACACTGACATTCCGGCATATCAGCAGGCGGTTGCCTGAAAAGGTCTAAAGGTTTCTTAATACAGCTGGCAAACTCAAAAGAGGACTGTTCAGAAAAATTTCTGTCAGTCCTCTTTTTACTGTTTCTATTATTTCGCAACAAAGTTTACGATCTTGTTCGGTACATAAATCTCTTTGATAAGGTTCTTACCTTCCAGGAAGGAAGCAATTCTCTCGTCTGCTTTGGCGATCTCGAATGCTTTTTCTTTTTTCGCATCCGTTAGGGATTACGATTGTTCCTCTTACTTTACCGTTTACCTGTACACCGATCTCAACGGTCTTGGCAATTGTTTTGCCTTCATCGTATTTCGGCCATTCGGAAACTGCCAGTAAGCCTTCACCTCCGATGAATTCCCAGATTTCTTCGCAGATATGCGGTGCGAACGGGCTAAGCAGTTTGATAAAGATGGTAAGGTCATCTTTGCTTAAGTGTCCTTCTGCTGTGATCTCATTAATAAGTGTCATCAGGCTGGCGATCGCTGTATTGAATTTCAGGTTCTCGATATCAGAAGAAACTTTTTTTGATGGTACGGTGGAGTTTCATCTCCAGTTCATCAGATACGGATTCTTCAGAAAGGATATCTGTCAGCCCTGCAACACGATCCAGGAACTTCTTACAGCCCTTTACAGAGTTCTCGCTCCACGGTGTAGCTGCGCCATAGTCACCCATAAACAGTACATAGGTACGAAGAGTATCTGCACCGTATTCTTCTACAATATCCAGCGGATCAACTACGTTGCCCTTGGATTTACTCATTTTATCTCCGTCCGGTCCGAGGATCAGTCCCTGGATGGAACGTTTTGCATATGGTTCCGGTGTATTTACTACGCCAAGATCATACAGGAAATGATGCCAGAATCTGGAGTAGATCATATGTCTGGTAACATGCTCCATACCACCATTGTACCAGTCAACAGGCATCCAGTATTTCAGTTTGTCCATATCAGCCAGTGCATTTGCATTGTGCGGATCTGTATATCTTAAGAAATACCAGGAAGATCCTGCCCACTGAGGCATAGTATCTGTCTCACGCTTCGCTGCAGCACCGCATTTCGGGCATGTGCAGTTTACGAAAGAATCAATCTTTGCAAGTGGGGACTGTCCGTCTTCACCCGGCTCGAAGTCCTTTACATCCGGCAGGCGCAGCGGAAGTTCGTTCTCCGGAACTGCCACAACACCGCAGTTCGGGCAGTGGATAAGCGGGATTGGCTCACCCCAGTATCTCTGGCGGTTGAATGCCCAGTCTTTCATCTTATACTGAACACCGGCTTTACCGATTCCTTTTTTCTCCAGTTCTTCCAACATACGCTCAATAGAATCTTTCTTCTTTGCATATCCGTTCAGGAAATCGGAGTTTACCATTCGCCGTCGCCTGTATAGGCTTCTTTGGAAATATCTCCGCCTTTGATAACTTCGATAATGTCGATGCCGAATTCTTGCGAAATCATAGTCACGCTGGTCGTGAGCAGGTACTGCCATGATAGCACCTGTACCATATCCCATCATTACATAGTCAGCAATGTAGATCGGGATTTTCTTACCGTTAACCGGGTTGATTCCCTCAAGTCCCTGGATTCTCACACCTGTTTTATCTTTTACAAGCTGAGTTCTCTCAAACTCTGTTTTCTTTGCACACTCATTACGATATGCAGTGATCTCATCCATGTTTGTGATTTTATCTGCATATTTGTCAATGATCGGATGTTCCGGTGCGATTACCATGAATGTTACACCAAACAGAGTATCCGGTCTGGTTGTATAGATTTCAAGTTTCTCATCGATTCCGTCAACATCGAAGTTAACGAAAGCACCTTTTGATTTGCCGATCCAGTGGATCTGCTGCTGTTTTACATTATCCGGATAATCTACATCTTTCAGACCTTCCAGAAGCTTATCTGCATACTGGGTGATTCTTAAATACCATACATCTTTTGATTTCTGAACAACATCGCTGTGGCAGATATCACATTTACCGCCCTGGCTGTCTTCATTGGAAAGGACTACTTTACAGTGCGGGCAGTAATTAACCAGTGTTCTGTCTCTGAATACAAGACCTTTTTTCGAACATTTTCAGGAAAATCCACTGTGTCCATTTGTAGTAGTCTTCATCTGTTGTATCGATCACACGGTTCCAGTCAAAAGAAAATCCAACTTTCTTTAACTGGTTTGAGAATCTCTTGATGTTCTCATCTGTGATGATACGTGGATGTGTTCCGGTCTTTACCGCATAGTTCTCTGTCGGGAGACCAAATGCATCAAATCCGATCGGGAAAAGTACATTATAGCCTTCCATACGACGTTTCTGGAAATAACCTCCAGACTGGAATATGCTTTGATATGTCCTACGTGCATACCGGCACCGCTTGGATATGGGAACTCTACCAGACCATAGAATTTAGGTTTGTCACTGTTATCTTTGGCTTCGAAGACTTTGGCTTCTTCCCATTTTGCCTGCCACTTAGGCTCGATCTTTTTAAACAAGTATTTCATCTCTATACTTCCTCCAACATTTTTGCTATATCTAAAAATTCATTTTAATTCAATGGCGCCGGTTTGTCAATGTAACGTTTTCGCAGTATTGGCTGTTTTTACGATAAAAATGGGACCTATTTTATAGTTACTACCAGTGAACAGTAAAAACAGGACATCTCACATTTCTGTCAAATGTCCTGTCTTCTTTATTTCTTATATACTTACATCTAATTCATAGCGCTGATATATTTATCTGCTGCCTCTCTGTCGGTAACCGCCAGCCTCTTATTATTCTTCAGATTTATCTACCTTACTTGCTCTGGCTTCAATTTCTTTTGCCTGAATATCTCCAGGAGCCTGCTCGTAGCGTGCAAATCATAGGAGAATTCTCCGCTTCCACCTGTCATAGAACGAAGATCTGTGGAATATCCATAAATCTCAAGCTGTGGAACATCTGCCTCAATAATGGTATTGCCCTGATGATCAGGAGTCATACCAAGAACACGGCCACGACGTTTGTTCAGGTCGCCCATAACATCACCGGTAAATTTATCCGGAACAGTTACTTTCATAGATACGATTGGCTCTAAGAGTACAGGTGATGCATCCATAAAGCCTTTCTTAAATGCAAGAATCGTTGCCATCTTGAATGCCATTTCTGAGGAGTCTACCGGATGATAAGATCCATCATATAAGGTAGCTTTCACACCAACTACAGGATATGCAGCCAGAGGTCCTTTTAATACGCATTCCTGAAGACCTTTCTCAACTGCCGGGAAGTAGTTCTTCGGAACTGCACCACCAACTACAACCTGTTCAAATTCATAAGGTGTCTCCAGATCGCCTGATGGCTCGAAACGCATCTTAACATGTCCATACTGTCCATGTCCACCGGACTGTTTCTTATGTTTACCCTCTACATCTGCATTCTTACGGATCGTCTCGCGGAACGGAACCTTCGGTTTGCTCAGCTCAACATCTACTTTGTAGCGTTCTTTTTAATTTTATTCATAACGATATCGAGATGCTGATCACCGATACCATAGATAAGGCTCTGACGGTTTGCACTGTCATTTACTACACGAAGTGTCTTGTCTTCACTCATCATCTTCGCAAGTGCCTGGGAAATCTTATCCTCATCACCCTTCTTCACTGCTTTAAATCTCTTGCAGGTATATGGTGTGGAAAGGAGTGCCTTCGGATAAAGAATCGGATTTGCTTTTGTCGCAAGGCTGTCACCAGTCTGTACGCTGTTTAATTTGGCAATTGCACCAATATCACCGGCATGAAGTTCCGGAACCTCGATCGGTTTGGATCCTTCAAGTACATATAATTTATTCAGACGTTCTTCTTCGCCTTTCTCTACGTTTAATAAAGTGTCATCGGATTTGATAACACCGGAGCATACTTTAATAAGAGAATATTTGCCAAGGAACGGGTCTGCAATTGTTTTCCACACATATGCGGATTTCACTTTCGTGAAGTCGTAGTTTGCTTCAAAGATCTCATTTGTCTTCTGAGCGATTCCGTTGCAGGAGCGTTTGTCCGGGCTTGGGAAATATCCGCAGATATCATCCAGTAAGTTGGATACACCGCGAAGATTGATCGGTGAGCCCATGCATACAGGTACGATAGATGCTTCCTGTACGTTCATTGCAAGTGCTGCGGAAACCTCTGTTACTGAGAATGTATCACCTTCAAAATAACGGTCCATGAATTCCTCGCTGGTCTCTGCAACAGATTCCATAAGGATATCGTGATATTTCTCCAGATATTCATCCAGGTATTCAGGAATCGGGCATTCCTCTTTCTTACCTTTATCTATGTACTTACGTCCTGCCTGTTTTACAACATTTACATATCCTACAAATTTGCCGTCTTCACGAATCGGGAAGTGAAGCGGTGCGATCTTCTTGCCGTAGAGTTCAGTGAGCTGTTCTACTACTTTACGGTAGCTGACATCATCTACGTCCATATCTGTGACAAAGATCATTCTCGGAAGTTTATATTTCTCACATAAGTTCCATGCCTTCTGTGTTCCAACCTGAACGCCTGCTTTACCGGAAACTACAATGATCGCTGCATCTGCTGCGCTTACTGCTTCTTCTACTTCGCCTACGAAATCGAAATATCCGGGAGTATCCAGCACATTAATCTTTACCTTATCCCACGGTACCGGGATCAATGTGGTAGAAATGGAAAAATGTCTCTTAATCTCTTCTTTGTCATAATCGCTGACAGTATTTCCGTCTTCTACTCTTCCGAGACGGTTAGTCATTCCTGCTAAGTAAGCCATTGCTTCTGCCAGTGTAGTTTTGCCAGCGCCCCCATGACCTAAAAGGACTACATTTCTAATTCGGTCAGTTCTAAATACATCCATGTTGCGTACCTCCCTGTTTGTCTGTTATGTTATTGCCGCCTGCAACGTCCGCAGCAACGATATGGCTATATATTACTAAATTTTTTTTATATTTTTCAAGTTATTTTATTGAAATTTTAACATCTTTTTTGTGAACTCCTTGTAAATTGATGAGCATTTTATATATTTTCAGTAATTTTCACGGATCTCGACTGTGAATTTTATCTCAAACGTGCATCTGGCTGACTGATTTGATTGTACGAATATTTATAGTGCATCGTTTTTTTCAGTTGACTATAGCAGTCCTAGAGCGTGTCTGAAAAAGGCTTTCTGCAAGATGTGCGTCACAATTTGTGGGATATTTTTGCCCGGATGAGGGCGCGTAGCGGGCTACGGCAACTGAATTCGGGTGAAATATCCCGCAAAGTGGGGCGTGTAG
>ENA-OQAJ01000571-OQAJ01000571.1-human-gut-metagenome-genome-assembly--contig:-NODE-571-length-11395-cov-2.566471_pt1 | contig 11395 bp, 11 predicted proteins | sample MGYA00242736_ERZ504529 | MGnify/ENA primary metagenome ERZ504529 (study PRJEB26092, sample SAMD00036275) | human gut metagenome | host: Homo sapiens | study: EMG produced TPA metagenomics assembly of...
AGTAGTCAGGGCCAGTCGGGCAGGAAGTCAATGAGATCAAGCACGGAGGCCTTGGCGAGAGCCTGACGCAAACGGAGCGTCGAGACCGTCAGATGCTGCCACCTGAACGGCATCGCCTCTGCCGATTGCGCCGCCAACCGCTGCTGTCGGGAATCAACGGTCTTGGCACCCACTTCCCCATTGCCTGCAACATTTGCAGCTTCAACCTCGGACTCAGGCAAAGCAATCAGCAGATTGTCTCGGATAGAGCCATCAAACAGGTGGGTTTCCTGGCTCATCATGGCCTGAATACGTCGGCGAGCATGCACATCGACCTCGGGCAGCGGCGTGCCGGACAACGTCACCTGACCGCGCTGCGGATCCCAGTAGCGCAGCAGCAGCTTGAGCATGGTGGACTTGCCCCGGCCGGACGGCCCCTGGATACCCAGCACGCCATGCTGCGGCACGTCAAGCGAGAAGTCGGACAAGACTTCATGCTCCCCCGCATATGCAAAGGTGACGTCATCAAGACGCATGCCCATATACTCCTGCGGCACAACAGTGCCGTTCTCGGTCACAGCGGGCACCTCGTCCATCAGTCCGAACAGTCGGCTAGCGGACGCGAAGGTCTGAGTCAGGTTAGCGGGCAAGGCGGCGAGCGCCAAAGTCGGTCCGAACGAGCTGGCGAACAGCACGAAGGCGGCAATCAGAGCCGGAATGCTCTGCGGGTTCGCGCCGGCACAGGCAATAGCCACGGCGACCGAAGCCGCTGTGAGCACAGCCACCAAGAGTCCGCTGATTCCGGTGAAACGGCCGTTGACCTTGCTGAGTTTGGCGTGATCCTTCCACAACGCATGGGTACGGTCCTCGATGGCCTGCGCACGTTCCTCGCCGCGGCCAAATCGGATGATTTCGTCCAGGCCGCGCATGTCATCGAGCATCACATTGTCGAGTTCTCCGGCAGCGCCACGGATGGCAGGGCCAAGGTTACGTACGCCGGTGGCAAAGAATCGCGGCACAAGGATGCCGATAACCAGGTGGGCGGCAATCAACGCCAGCGCCATCCATGGGCTTAGGGTGGCGGCCACAATCGTGTAGATGATGGTGGAGGTTACCGCGATGGCCACCGGACTGATGGTGTGGGCAAAGAAGATCTCAAGCAGTTCCACATCGGTGGTCAGCATGGCGATAAGGTTGCCCTTACCTTTGCCCGCGAGCTTGGCCGGCGCCAGTCTGCGCAACGCGGCGAACGCCTTGGAACGGAAGAGTGCGAGCAGATGGAATGCCACATTGTGGTTCAGATATTGTTCAATGTATCGGGTGATGCCACGCAGAAGAGCACAGATAATCATCATGATGACGGCGGGCGCAACACCCATGCCCCACACCGGATTACCGGTAAGTGCAAATGCCGCGATAATGCCGAACACGGGCAGGAAAGTGGCCGAAAGATGGCCGATGGTGCCGGCGGTGGAGGCCGCTGCCATCAGTCCTGCCAGAGGTCGGGCTTCCTTAAGCAGTCGCCTGATCACTTGGAATGTGCTCATTTTGGAAGACGAATCGCTATTTGCAGCACCAGCCGGAGTCTCAGCCGAGGCCTGCTCACTCCCGCCAACGGAAGCCGTCGGCAAAGCTGACTGCAGGCGGTCAACCGTCATACCCGCCTCTGCGCTTACGCGCGCTGCGCCACCCTCAGTCCGACTGTCGTCGGACAGCTCCTGCTTGCGGGAACCAACCTGCAGCACACGCCAAGCATGGCCTTCTCCGAAGTTCTCAATATCTGCCTGCGTGGTAAACAGCTTGGCGTAGACGCCGTCCGCCGTCATCAGCTCGGTATGGGTGCCCCTCTCAACCGACTTGCCGTGTTCGAGCACCACCACTTGATCAGCGTGTTCGGCGCTGGCCATGCGATGGGTGATCATAATAACCGTCTTGCCGCGGGATTGCGCCAATTCGCGAATTGTATCCAGGATCAGCTCTTCGGATTCCATGTCAACGCTGCTGGTCGCCTCATCGAACACAAATACCGGCGAATCATGCAGGAGCGCGCGGGCGATGGCGATGCGCTGGCGTTGGCCGCCGGACAGGTTGGCGGCATCGGACTCAATCGGCATGCCCAGTCCGTTCGGCTGTGCGTGCACGAAGTCGGCAATGCGCGCCTGCTCGAGCGCGGACCACAGACGGGAGTCCACGGAATCCGGCGAATCAGGAATCTCGTCATCGGGCAAGGCCATCAGAAGATTCTCGCGCAATGCGCCCGCAAACAGATGGCTGCTGGCACCAATCACAGTGACGGCTCCGGCCAGTGTTTCGCCTGACAAATCGGATACCTCGACGCCGTTCAGCGTGAGCGAACCTCGGTAACCGGCCAGTGTACCGGCGAGCAGCGAGGCGGCCGTGGACTTGCCGGAACCGGAGATGCCAACAATGGCGGTGAACTGACCGGGCCGTGCGGCGAAGGTGATGTTGGTGAGCGCAGGAGCGACGGCGGAATTGGGGCTGGTTTCACCTTGCTTATCGGTCTTTGCGGATGCGGACTTGGAGTCGCCGTGCCCGGCATCATCATAGGAATAGCCGACGTGGTCGAAGCGGACCGTCAGACCGTCGTCAGCGGAATCGGAATCGTTGGCCGGCAGGGTCGCCGTGCCATGCTCGGGCTCCGGGGTGTCCAACAGAGCGAAGATGCGCTTGGTGGAGGTCATGCCGTTCATCGCCACGTGGAAAGAAACGAGCCAAAGCTGCGCATGGGAAATAAAAAGAAATTGGCGGACAGCAGCACAAATGAAACAGCAGACCGGTAAAGAGACAGCGGGTAGCCCACCCCCGAAACGGGGATGAGATAGTGCAGGCCGTATGCCGCGTAGGCAAAGCACACCAGGCAGATGTGAGGCCAGTGCGATTGGCGACCAGCCGGACGCACCATTGGCAAAAGCATCGCCAATATGCGCGTATTGCCATAACGCCACACCCGATGCCGGCCGCAGCACCGCCGTAGGCCACTATGTCCATGGCGGTCAGCGAGCGCAGCTGGATCTGCAGCACGCGCATGGTCATGACGCGGAAGCCTTCGGCTTTCTTGTCCATCTCGATGGCGGCGCGCTCGTCGGCGTCGAAGTTTTTCAGGGTCTCAAGGCCTTGGAGATTGTCGAGGAACGCGGCGCCCATATCGGTGTAGCGCACCCAGTACTTCTTGAAGGCGCGGGCGGCGGTCATGGAGACGATGCCGGTCACGATGATGATGAACGGCGCGCAGACCAGCATGACGGCAGCGGCGGGCACGTTAATCGGCGCAATGGCCACGAACAAGGTGATTGGCGCAAGAATCGCATAGAAGAGCTGCGGCAGGAACAGTTCAAAGAAGCTTTGAATCTGTTCAACACCTTCGCCGGCGGATTGCACCACATCCGAGGTCTTGATGCGGGTTTTGTAGGACGGGCCGAGTGCCACCATTTTGCGGTACAGCTTGGAGCGCAAAGCGAGCTTGACTCGTTCGGCGGCTTCGGTGCCGAGACGGGTGGCGTGCGTGGTGGCCGTGTAACGGACCGCTATACAGACCAGCGCAAGCAGCACGTAAATCATGACGTCGCCAGCCATGGGCAGCACATCCGCGCCGTGCCGATCAGACAACGGCACGGGGCAGGCCGCGCCTTGCGAAGTGCCGCCGCATTGGAGCAGCGGCGGTGCCACAGCGGTCAGTAAGCTGTTCAGCAGCATTACCAGCGACAGCATAAAACCAATGTTGGCAAGCAGACCTACCCACATCAGGCCACTTTGCCAGCTATGAGTTTTTCAAGCCAGGTGCCAATTGGAACAGTCGTTTGTCGAACATGGTCCGCTTCCCCTTGCCGTGTTGTTGCGGTGTGCCCTCGTCATGTGTACCTGCGCTCCACATTCCGCGCAATCCCATTCACCTTAAGCGAACGCCCTCGCACACGCCAGACTTTTAAAGTGAGAGAGGCCACAGAATTATCGATTGCGGAGTGCGCATGCTAGACGCGCCAACCAAAAAAATATGCTTCGATATCAGGGGCTGAAGCATCCACTACACCCAATACGTGCATTTATCCGTTTCGAGGAGGCTCATTTTTGCGTTTGCCGGAGGCTACTTCCGTTTCAAGGGGCTGATTTCGCATTTGCCGGAAGTCTATCTCCGCTTCGAGGGGCTCCTCATCCATGTAATCGGAAGTATAAACGGCTACACGTCAACGTCATTCCGCCGTTTTAGGGCCGTGTCTACTTGGGCATCAGCCCCTCGAAGTGGAAGTAGACTTCCAGATAAGGCAAAATCAGCCCCTCGAAGCCGAGAAAGCACGTTTCTACGGTGTCAGAAGCCGACGGAACGCAAAAGGGTCGTCTGCACGCAGACGACCCATATGATCAATTCGCCAATAGACGCAGCAAACGCGGCCTAGTGCTGCTTTTTGCGCGGCGACCAGTGCTTCGGCGGCGGCCGTACTTATCGGACAGGAAGCCGGAGAAGCCGGCGCCGATCACGCCGCCGATCATGATGGAGCTGATGACCAGACCCTGCAGGGCCGGGCTCAGCGCGTACTTGTCCTGCAGGAAGTCGATGGCTCCCGAAATGGACACGGTGTCATAACCGTAGAGCAAACCGGTTAGACACGGCGTTGTATACAATCCACAAAACCAGACAGACAACTTCTCCATTGCCCACAACGCGCGCAACCTTACGCCAGCGTAACCTAACTTGTCAGAATGGCTCGATTTTGTCAACAGCCATCACGCAACGCACGTAAGGACACGGCCCGCTTATGCTTGACCACTACACCACGCCTGGCGAATCCATCGAAATCCGCGACAACCAGACCATCTACTCCCTACTTACCGATCGCCTTGCCCGCACCGGCGCGGACACGGTAATCGCCGCCAAGAAAATCGGCCCCGGCCGCTGGCAGAACGTCACCACCGGCGAATTCCACGAGCGCGTGGTCTCGGCCGCCAAGGGCCTGATCGCGCTCGGCATCGCCAAGGGCGACGCGGTGACCATCTTTTCCTCCACCCGTCTGGATGGGGCATTCTCGATTTCGCACTGGCCGCGGTGGGCGCGGTAAGCGTGCCGATCTATGACACCGACTCCGCCCCGCAGGCCCAGCGCATCATGAACGATTCGGTGGTCAAGCTGGCCTTTGCCGACAATCGCGAGCGCTTCGACCGGCTCGACTCGGTCAAGGACCACTGCCCTGCCTTGAAGCAGATTCTCATGATCGAGGGCAACGCGCTGGGCGCTTTGGAAGGCCTAGGCGTGACCGTTTCGGACGAGGAACTGAACGAGCGCGTGGCCACCGTGCGCACGGACGACCTGGCCACCATCGTCTACACCTCGGGTTCCACCGGCAACCCGAAGGGTGCCGAACTGACCCACAAGAACTTCGTGTCCATCACCATCGCCGCCTCGCAGGCGTTGCATGAGGTGGTTCTCGACGACCATCCGCGCCTGCTGCTCTTCCTGCCGCTGGCTCACTGCTTCGCGCGATTCATCCAGTACGCCTCCATCGCCTCCGATGACGGCGTGGTCGGTTATCTGCCGGACACCAAAACCCTGCTGCCGGACCTGCGTTCGTTTGAACCGACCTACCTGCTGGGCGTGCCGCGCGTGTTCGAGAAGGTGTACAACGCCGCCTCGCACAAGGCCGGTGCCGGCTGGAAGGGCCGCCTGTTTGTCAAAGCCGCCGAGGCCGCGCGCGTCTGGAGCCGCAAGGAGCAGGCCGGCGAGCAACACACATTTGCCGAAATCGCCGAGCGCGCCAAGTACGAAACGCTCGTCTACCGCACGGTGCGCGGCGCTCTGGGCCCGAAGATCAAGTACGTGGCCTGCGGCGGCGCACCGCTGTCGCTCGATCTAGCGCATTTCTACAACGGCATCGGACTGCCGATGATTCAGGGTTATGGCATGACCGAAACCGCCGCCCCGTTCGCCGCCACACGCGTGACCGACAATGTGATCGGCACCGTAGGCCAGCCCGCGCCCGGCTCCTCGATTCGCATTTCCGACGAAGGCGAACTGCAGGTCAAGGGCCCGAACGTGTTCCGCGGCTACCACAATCTGCCGGAGAAGACGGCCGAGGCGTTCACCGCCGACGGCTGGCTCAGGACCGGCGACTTGGCCGAGATCGATGATGAGGCCGCATCATCATCACCGGCCGCATCAAGGACATTATTATTACTGCCGGCGGCAAGAACGTCTCCCCCATCCGCTGGAGGAAGAGATCGCCAAGTGCCCGATCGTGGAGCACTGCGTGGTGGTGGGCGACCAGCGCCCGTTCATCGGCGCGCTGGTGACACTTGACCCGGAGTCGCTGGCCATTTGGCGTCCCGCGCACGGCCTGTCCACGGAGACGCCGGTCGACCGGCTCGCCACGAACGCCGCGGTGCGCGAGGAGATTCAGCAGTACGTGGACAAGGCGAATGCGACGGTCTCGCGCGCCGAATCCGTACGCAAGTTCGCCGTGCTGGACACGCAGTTCACGCAGGAGAACAAGTGCCTGACACCGTCGCTGAAAGTGGTGCGCCCGGCCGTCAATCGCGTGTTCGCCGATGTGATCGACAACGAGATCTACAACGGCAAGCGGTGAGACGCGCGGTTCGTAATCCGACACAAAAAAAAGGGCCTTTTGAACCGCACCCCGATTGTTGGACTGGAGTATCCAGACTCGATGATCGAGGTGCGGTTTCTCATGTCCAGGATCGCAGGCGTCATTATGACGATGATTCCATGCGGGTCGTCGCCGGGTGCCGCCCGGCCCAGGTGGGTCATGCCCGGGTCAGTTTCTTGCTCCTGAGACGCAGCACGACATCGGCGGAGTTGGCGACGCGCTTGGAATGCGTCACCACGATCACGCATTTGCCGAGCTGATGGGCGGCGTGCTGCAGCAGATGAATCACCTCGTCGGTCATCTCCGGGTCGAGGCTGCCCGTCGGCTCGTCCGCGAGGATCGCGCGGCCCGGGGCGACCAGCGCGCGGCCGACCGCCACCCGTTGACGCTGGCCGCCCGACAGGTGCATGATGTTGCGCTTGGATTCCTCACGGCTCAAACCCAGTTCCTCGAGGATCTTCATATCGGCCTTGGCGCTGACCAGCCGCAGGTTCTCTTCGGGGGTGAGGTAGTCGATCAGGTTATGGTCCTGGAACACCAGGGACACGTGCTCCCGGCGGTGCTTCGCATAGCCCGATGCGGCGATGTCCTCCCCTTCGAAGCGGACCACTCCCCGGGAGGGGGCGTCCAGGCCGGCCAGCAGCGACAGCAGCGTGCTCTTGCCGGCGCCGGACGGGCCTGTGATCGCATACATCTTCCCGGATTCGAAATCCGCGCTGACATCCGAAAGAACAAGGATCTTCGCCGCGCCGTAAGCGTAATCGACATGGTCCAGTTGCAGACAGTTAGACATAATTGGTGACTCCTAACGCATAGAGGAAAGAATGGATTTCGGGGATTTGGACAGCACGGCGGCGCATGACACGGCAAGGGCCACGGCGATGACCGCGCATCCGAGCAGCAGGATGAGCATCGTCTGCTCAGGCGGCAAGGCCTCCACGTGCAACGATTCCAACGGCGCGACGCCCGAATCGCGCAACAGTCGGGAAGACACGTATCCCGACAGCATGGCGCCGGTGCCCAGCGAACACAGGGCGGCGACCGCCGCCATGAGTCCGGTTTCGATGGCGAGTTGTGCGACGATCCGCATCTTGTCGATGCCGAGGGCCAGAAGCGTGCCTATCTCATGGATGCGTGAGCGAATCCAGAAGACCAGCGCCATCGCCAGCACCAGTACGTCCGCGAGGCAGACGGACAGCAGCACCATGCGCACCAGATTACGCACCGTCTGCACGGATTGCAGGACGCCGGAGAGCCGGGCCGAATCGTCGGTGACGTCGTACTTGCCGCCGGCCATGGTCTTGGCCCGTCCAATAGCCGCGGACAGGTCCTGCGGATTATCCGACAGGCATCGGATCATGTCGATCCGGTCGTTTCCGGTCAGAGCGGAAGCTACTCGCCTACCCGAATAGATGAGGTTCTCGGAAGTGTCCGAGGGCAGGGGGCTTTGGGCCTGCACGTTGCCGGAGAAGATCCCGGCCACACGCACCGTGGCGTTGCGCCCCTCCTGCCGGAGACGGAATGTCGAGCCGATCGATAGGCCGTTCTGCAGCGCGAAGTCGCGGTGGACCAGCACATTGTCGCCGTCGCCAGAGATATGGCGGCCCTGCTCCAGGCGGTACAGGCCGCTCTGGAATTCCTCTGACAATGAGGAATCGGTGGTGCCCAGCACGCTGACCTGCATGGCCAGATCGGAGTCCAATCGGGGACCCTGCCGGGGCACGACCGGGCGTGCGCCATCCACCTGCGCCAAGGTCTTCGTCGCATAGGCGGTCTTCGTCACACCGGGGATACGCGAGAACCGGCTCGCCTCCTCGGCGCTGATGGGATTCTCGCCGGCGCTGACGCTAAACCCTATGCCCATGCCCGCGCCGATGCTGTCGGACATGGTGCCGCAGGGCCGTCGAGACTCGACCTGCGCCACCAGGCTCGTGAAGACCATCAGCATCAGCAGACCGATGATGCCGCTGCGTACCGGCTTGCGTACGATCGCCAACGTGGCACGCTTCCACACATTCATGCTCATCATCGAATCTCCGACAGGTCTCGCGGCGATTTGCGCAGCTCGGTATGCACGCCACCGCGACGCACACCAGCATCACCGCCAACAATCCGAGCGCCACGTACAGCATGGCGGTCCCGTCGACCGACACCGTGAGCGAATCCAGGGTGCGCACCGACATGCTGGATTCAAGATCGCCGCCGACCTGCCCCATGCTGCTCAGCTCCTTCGCCGCGGAGGCGTTCACGGAATGGAGCGCCGTGGTGCCGAGCCATTGGGCCATTCCCTGCGCGCACAGCCAGCCGAGGGCGAGGGACGGCAGACCGATCAGCACCATCTCGGTGAGGTATTGGGCGACCAGGGAGGGCTTGCCGACACCAAGGGACACCAGTATGCCCATCTCCTGACGGCGGTCGTTCATCCACAGCAGCAGCATGAGACTGAGCACGAGCACGGCCGAGACGGTCACGCCGATCAGGCGCCGCGCATCATGGAGCGCACGCCGCGGGCGGCATGCAGCATGCTCGACGAATACTGGTCGTTGCGTGTGATCTGATAGTTGTTCCAATCCACCGGGAGTTTCTTTGCGGCGTCCATGGTCTTCTCCACGTCAACGCCCTTGGACAGCACGAAGGTGGCGTCCTGGTATATTTCCTTGCCGTCCTTGTACTGGTACAGATCGCGTGTGGTATCCAGATCGGTGTAGATGGTGTTGGCGGTGAGTTCCGCTCGGCTGGATACCTTTCTGGCGCTGTCGCCCTTGAATATGCCCACGATGGTGGTCTTGACGGTCGCCGTCGAATGTGATTCGTTGTCGGCGTCATAGGCGTTGGCCTTGAGCGTGAGCGTGTCTCCGACTTTGAGCCCGTTGGCTTTGGCGAGATCCTCATGGATCATCGACGTGTACTTGTCGGAGGCCTTCAGATGTCGTCCTTCGGCCATGCCGAGCGTGCGCGACGTGAACACGTTGAGTTTCGACGAATCATTCGTGCCCATGACGTTGGCGGCGTTGCCAAACTGCTGCTCCTGGGTCGCATCGTAATCATCGCCGCCGGGGACCTTCGCCACATTCGCCCCCACGAGATCGGCGGTGGCGTTCTGACGGACCATATACGAATCGACCCCGGGCAGTTGGGCGATCCTGCGCACGTCGGCGGGGCGCACCATGCCGCCTCCGCGAGGCGTGAGCATGCTGCCCTGCATGTTGCTGGACAGCACGAATCCACCGACCGCTTCCTTCTCGATTCGTCCGGCGGCCTGTTGAGCTGCCCGAGAAACCGCGATCGTGGATAGCATGCTCGCCGTTATGATGGTCAGTATTATAAGGAGCACTATGGTTCGCACTCGTTTTCTGAGCACATAGCGCACCGACCGTGCAACGAACGTCATCAATACCTCCTGTGGGACTTGGGCTTTTCGCCCAAAATGCGAAACATGCCGCGTTTCGCCGATTAGTTAGCCGCGACGATACATGATGCACCTCAAGATACGGGAGATATACGCCTTGAGCGAAAAACGGAACAGCGGCGAATGTCGGTTATTCTGGATTTTGGTCCATCTCGGGCCGCGTCGATGCGTCGGCCCGCGAGAAATCAGGCTCGCGCCTCACCTTCGAGGCGGCGAACACAAGAAGCGGCAGAGCGGCGAACGCATAGTTCTCGCATTGGATGTACAGGTATGCGACCAGGACGAGCCAGCAGATGACGGTCTTGTGCCAGACGCCGGATTCGCCCGAACCCGCGCCGGCAACGCCACCACCACTATTACCCCCGGCAACATCAGCAACGTCGGCAACGTCGGCGACACAAACACCGTGCGCCAGCTCGTCGGACGATGCGCCATCCGCACCGCCACGGCATACCGTCCTCCCGCGCGTCATGCAGACCATCGAGGCTCCGACCAGCATGGCCAGCCCGATCAGCCCGTATTCGGCGATGACGCTGGTATACGCGCACATCGTCCACACCGTGTCCGCGTTCACGCCGGCCGCGAATCCCGTGGCCGCGCCGCCGTTCATGCCAAGACCGTCCAGCAGCCGTCCGGCTTTGGCCGCGCCGGCCCACACCGCATTGATGATGTTGCCCGCGCCATAACCGGTGAGCAGCGTCCACGGATGGGTGAGCAATCCGCATATCGGATCGAGGCTTTGGTAGATCCGCGCGAAGAACGAGCCGTCTCCCTCGGCCCCGTTTTCCGCGATGGCGGAGAGTCTGGAATCCGCCAGCACACCCAGCAGGCCCAGTGCGCATGCGCCGAGAATCTGCAGCATGCCCCGGACGCGGCGTGCGCCGTCATGCCAATCGGTGCGCGCCACAAGGGCGATCAGCAACGCCACGACGGAATCGATGACGATTCTGGTGCCGGCTTGCATGAGCACCGCGCCGACGGCATACGTGACGATGAGGTCACGCAGCCGTTTGGCGTAGATGCGGTCGCGCCCGCGCATGAGCCACATGAGCGGAAGCAGTATGCCGAACAGGTGCATGCCGATATAGCTGGGCTCGGCGAACAGGAACTGCGGACGGCCGCCGCCCCACACCGAGTTGTCGCTGATGTATTGCCGGTACATGAGGTGCGAGAAATAGTCGGTCAACGGTTTGGCGTGCAGACGGATGGACAGCCATTGCACGACGCCCACTCCGAATGAAACCCAGTATGATGCGATGAGAATCCGCAATGGCGTACGCCACGGAATGCGTTTGATGTCGAACGCAAGGGCGATCGCACCCAAAGTGGCGCAGCACGCCCAGCAATCCGGTGATGCTCATGAACGCGGCGTGAGGTGGATGCGAACTCACGC
>ENA-OQAJ01000572-OQAJ01000572.1-human-gut-metagenome-genome-assembly--contig:-NODE-572-length-11393-cov-2.198118_pt1 | contig 11393 bp, 11 predicted proteins | sample MGYA00242736_ERZ504529 | MGnify/ENA primary metagenome ERZ504529 (study PRJEB26092, sample SAMD00036275) | human gut metagenome | host: Homo sapiens | study: EMG produced TPA metagenomics assembly of...
CTGTCGGAATTCAGATTGGCGTGAACCGCAAAGACGGCCAGCACTTCGGGCCAGTAGCTCGCCCAAGTGTGACCGTCCTCGTAGTCATATTCGATGGTGGTTTCACCGCACTCCGGGTGAGCGGCTACGATCTCGTTGATGGCCTCACCAAAGTCGGCGTTGGTTTCCGCAACGATTTCCTCAATGCGGATGCTGTTCGGGTCGCCGGATTCATCGGCAAACAAAATGCCCATCGGTGAGCCGATCACCGCCGCAGCTGCGCCTATGACCATCGCCAACACCAGTACCACGCCGCCGGATGCCAAGAGCGCCAGCAACGCCGCAACGGCGCGCTGCATGGTTTGCGCCAACAGCCTTTGGATCGCTGCCATAAGTATTTGAAACAGTCTGCCAATTTGTGTGGTGGCCGCCCGCTTTGCGCGGCACCAGCATATTGGAACGCGGGGAGGCTGCTTACCGCGGTGGAAACAGCTTTATTTCCCGTCTCTTTCTGGAAATATCTGCGGACGGCATCTTGGATCAGAACCTGCCGCCTGAGCTTTTGGCAGGCAGATATCTGCGGCGTTTGCATAGGCATGGCAGCGAATGACACAGTGGTTTGCGATGGGGTTGGTTTTGCTTTTTCGATTGCCAGCACACGAAAGCGCCCTCGCTTGAATGCCTCACGGCACACCTGCCCGGATGCAGCATCGGCGGCAAGGGTATTCTGGGCGCGCTTTGCCTGCAAGGCGCGAAACTTGGTGTAGCTGATTCTGCGGCTTGTGTAGGCTGTGTTTTCGACAGCCCGATCCGCCTGATTGACACCGCTTTGAATGGCGTTCTCATCGTTATCCGATAGCGATGCATCGCGCTGTGCGGCACTTTCCGCTTGCCGGGCGGTGCTGTCAATGCTGTGGCGTATCACAGAATGAACCATGGCACGGCGGGCAAATTGAGTGCGGCGTTGGTTATCGTTCATTGTGGTTTCGGTGCTCCTTGTTGGCGTTATTTCTCATTTCGGTATCTCTCATTACGTGGGCGTATTGCTCCGGGGTTGTCTTCATGGGGATGATTCCCATGAAGGATGGCACAAACACAACCGGATCATGATAAAGCTGTTCATAGCGTTTCATCTGCTCATCGGTCAGGCTGGTAAAATCATCTTCCCCAAGGCCGCAGACAAAGAAATCCCCGGAAAGAACATCATAATCTTCCAGTGGGCGATTCAGGGGCTTGTGTTTCACCTTTCCCTCGTCATCACAGACGTTATGTGGTGCACCACATAACGTCTGTAATGCGTAGTTATATGTTATGTGTAGCATAATTGACATCTCCTTTCGTACCTCCTGATTTCATTTGTATTTTAGCCGGTAGCTTTTTGTGATACTCTACATAATGTAGAGACACAATGCTCTGCAAATAACATCAGGAGGTTTTATAATGTCTGAAGCAACAATACCAATCAAGGAATTGATGGAAAAGACCGAGCAATGGCTACTCGGTCAGGGTTTACAAGAAAAGTACTCTTGGGTTTTATAGAGCTACATGGAACAGATTTCTTCGTATTCAGCCTCTCCCGCTTATAGCCGTGAAACTGCAGAGCAGTTTTTGCTCAATACTTCGGAGTCGATGTCCACGCTATAGATCAGACTCTTGACGGTCGAATGCGCCATGCACGGCGTCACATGAATGCATTGGACGAGATTTTTCGCACGGGAACAGTGTGCCGCCGTAAAGTTTATGGCGTTGCTTCTATTGATGACGATTGTTTCGATAAGTTTTTTTCCGACTACTTGAGTTATTGCAAAATGCAGAATTTTTCGAGATCGTGGATGGACAACACAATAGCAGCATTGAGGCTTTTCTTGCTTGCTGTTCATTCATCAAACACACAGAACATCAAAAGCATAAATGCGGAGACTATCAACTGTTTTTCCACGGCTATGAGCAATGCTTCAGAAATATGCATGAATGTTCGTAGAGCAAGATGCCGACAAGTTGGTGCTTACCTGCACTGGCTTTATGACCACAAATATACGGATTTGGATTATTCCCTTCAACTCCCAAACTTCAAACGCACTGCACCCCAGATTCCACAGGTATGGAGTCCTGAAGAAATCGACAAGATTCTTGCAGTCATCGATACTGCCAATCCAGTTGGAAGGCGGAATTACGCGATTTTTCTGCTTCTTGCAAGAACAGGGTTAAGGATAAGCGACGTTTTGGGACTCAAATTTTCAAATATTAACTGGAAGGAAAACTGCATTTCACTTTCTCAGCAGAAGACAGGGAACGCCTTGAGTCTGCCACTCAGCAAAGAGCTAGGTATGGCGATTATTTCTTATTTGCAAGATGGCCGCCCACAGTCCTCCTCGGCTTTTATCTTTCTGAGCCATAACGCACCGTTTCAGCCATTGGGTGAGCATAACAATTTCAATCCGGAATTTCATAAGTATTTACGCAGAGCAGGGATTGCTATCCCAACAAAGAGGCACACAGGCGTACACACTATCCGCCATTCGTTTGCCACAAATATGCTGAGAAAAGGCACTCCGGTGCAGGATGTGTCCCAAATCCTCGGTCACAGTAACATCAGTGTAACAGAAACCTACTTGCGGGTCGATATTGAACATATGCGGTTATGTTCGCTGAGTTTGGAGGGATTACTATGAAACAATTTACTTTCACAAGCCAGCTTGCGCCAATAATATGGAAATATCTGGAATCTCGACAAAATGAGGGATATACCTCCGTGCATTGCGGCTATTATATGCAGGAACTGGACTGCCTTTCAAAGGAACTCTCGGATGCCCCCGTGGTGACAAAAGAGCTTATTGACGCATGGGATTTATTAAAGCCATATCTTTCAAACCGTTCGAAAATAGTCAGACATAATGCGATACGCGCTTTTGCAAAAATTTGCATACACGCAGGACGGAATCTCCTATGTCCCGGATACCAGCAAACTAAAGAACAGTTCGACTTTTACCCCGCATATATTTACTGTTGAAGAAATACGGCGATTATTATATGCAGCAGATAATCTGCCGGTCAGGAATAATGCGCCAACAAGGCATCTGGTCATACCTGCTGTTATCCGGCTTTTATATTGCTGTGGTTTTCGTATAGGTGAGGTGCTCCGGCTAAGAGTGAAGGATGTCGATTTGGATACAGGCATTATTACTGTACACAACGGGAAAGGAGGTAAGGATAGACTTGTCCCTGTCCACAATAGCGTAATAGAGTATCTCCGAAGCTACTCTGCTCAGTTACCAGATGAAAGAGAATGGTTCTTTCCATCTGCTTGTGGCCATTATTCTATTAAAACAATCTATGATAATTTTCGCGAGCTGCTATTCGCATGCAATATTCCTCACACCGGCAATGGCCCTCGTGTGCATGATTTTCGGCATACATTCGCAGTTCATACACTGGAAAAACAACTTTCTGATGGGTATGATCCCATGGTAATCGTTCCTCGCCTTGCCGCGTATTTGGGACATAAGAGTTACCGTGAAACCTGTTGGTATATTCACCTGACGGTTGCTTCGTTCCCGGAACTTTCCCAAAAACTTGACAGAGCATTTGTCGGCATTATTCCGGTTGGAGGTGAGACGGATGAGGAAAACTGACTTTACCAAAGCACTGACCGAGTATTTCTCAATCTATCTGCCTACTACATGCGGGGTGAGTCCCAATACCACCAATTCATACAGAGATACTTTCAAGCAACTCCTTCTATTTTTTCAAGAAAAGAAAGGCATCTCCGCAAATTATATAGAATTGCGCTATCTGAATATGGAACTTGTTTCTGAATTTCTGGATTGGTTAGAAACATCCCGCCATATTGCGGTTACAACAAGAAACCAGCGACTTGCCGCCATAAAGGCCTTTGCTCATTTTGTACAGTACAAGTTTCCGGAAAACATAGAAAAACTGCGTTGACATTATTAATCTGCGACCCAAAAAGTACGAAAAGGCATTGATACCGTTTTTGACGGAGGATGATCTGTCACTTCTTCTGTCCCAACCAGATGCATCTACCCGACAAGGCTCCGAGATTTGACACTTCTTGCACTACTGTATGACTCTGGCGCACGGGTACAGGAATTGGTGGATCTTAGGCTGAAAGATGTCCGTCTAACACACCCCCCAATGGTTATTCTAACTGGAAAAGGACGAAAAGTTCGTCAGGTTCCCCTGATGAAGGATACCTGCAAACTGTTGGACAGATATATCCGCAGCTTTCATTCCGATTCTCAGTCTCAGATGATTCCGCTATTTTATAATGCAAAAAAGCAGGCTTTATCTCGCTATGGAGTCACCTATATTCTGAAGAAGTATGCGGCAAAGGCATCTCCGGTACTTGAACCACAGAATATATCTCCTCATGTATTACGCCACACCAAAGCCATGCACTTGCTGCGAGCTGGTGTTAACATGATATATATTCGAGATTTTCTTGGGCATGCAGACATCTCTACAACAGAGGTTTACGCTCGCATCGATGCAGAGATGAAGCGAAAAGTATTTGAGGAGAAAGTGCCGAATTACACACCCAATACCACAATGCCTTGGGAGGAGGATGAAGATTTATTGCAATGGTTAACACAATTTGGAAAGAAAACTTTCTGATTATGTGTAGTAAATTATGCTTACGCCCGGGATTCTGGGCATTTTGCTCAATTACTACTCATTTGTAGGAACTACTCATTACAAACAACACAGGCGTTATCCTCCCAAGGGTACACGGCTTCAATATCGCCGCCGACAAGGGCCTGCATGGCCGCAAGGGTGTGCTCGATGACCCTTTCTTCCGGATACTTGCCCGGCTGAACATATAAAACGCGAATCTTGTTTTCGTTAGACATGGTAAAACTCCTTTTTGATAATAAAAATACCGCTGTATCGGGTGGATACAGCGGATGCGACATATTATGCAGACGCCCCTACATTGTGTGAACGACTGATTTCAAAACAAACGATTTTACGATTTTAATCTGGATTTCTTATGGATGCCGCCTGCGGGCAGTATAACAAGGATAACGCTGTGCGTGATACTGTCTAATAAGTAGGGTGCAGTTCCATATTAGGCGGGTACTTTTTGCTATGGATTATTTACGCTTTCTTACACTGTAAACAATCGGCACAGCGATTCCTGTCAGTACAATGATGACAATTACCGGCACCACCGGAAAGTTTCCACCGGCCTGGGCGGGGGCGTTGGTTTCTTTTTCAGGCTTCAGCATTTCAATGACAAGGCTGTCCTTCTCAATCTCGTTTTTGCCCTCTGCATCGGAGTAATACTTGCCGCACTCAGAGCAGACATAGTACTCGATGTTACCCTCGGAGGTGGCAGTTGCTTCCTTAGCAGGCACATAGGTCAGCTTGTGACCCAGCGCAGCCGCTTCACGGGTCTCGGTCACATCGCAGGTACAGCTTCTTGTCTCGACGCCTGCCTCTGTGCAGGTGGGAGCTTTGGTCTGTTTCCATTCACCGAATGATGACCGGTCGCTTTCAGGGTTACGCGCTCCAAGGTGGTCACAGTTGTCCCCTTTTTCGTCTGCAAAGCGATTCTTACACTGGCTGCAAGTCCAGTATTCCTCGTTGCCGTCCGCGGTGCAAGTTGCTTCCTTAGCAGGCGCATGGGTCAGCGTATTGACCGGTTGCTTTCAGGGTTACCTGCTTCCAAGGTGGTTTCAGTGGTACTATTTTCGTCCGCAAACAGCTTCTTACAGCTGTTGCAAGTCCAGTACGCCTTGTTACCGTCCTCTGTGCACGTCGCCTTCTTCTCCTCGGTCTTGACAAGGTCATGGGTATGGGCAATCTGGTTGCCTACCGTCAGCTCCGCATCATCCACAAAGAAGTGACCGGCGGACTCCGTGGTGTTCTTATTGCCGATGATGAAGTCCAGCTTATTCATACCTGTATACTTCTCAAGCTGCTCCGGGGTCAGGGAAATCTCCAGCTGCACCCAGCCGTCTGCCTGCTTCACCTGCTTATAGGTAGGAACGATATTAGCACTATATGCGCCACCACGGGGGATCACAAAGATGCCCATTTCGTGGGTCGTGTCGTCTGCTGCCTTTACCCATGCCTTCATGGTGTAGTTCACATCGCACCGCAAGGGGGACTGATCGGCATTTTCCAGACGGTACTGCACACCCTTATGGGCATATCCCTTGCCATTGACTACAGGAATTGAGTCAGTGGTGGTGACATCTGCACCGAACACGCCGTTACGGGCAGCACCTTCGTTTACGCTCCATGCAATGCCTTCTCCCTCTGTTCCAGGATACTGGGACCATCCGGTCTTATCGCCAAGCTCAAAGCCGGGATTCGGCAGCTTTGCGGGATCTACAACGGTCACCTTGCAGGTTGCGGTCTTGCCGCCGTCCACAGAGGTGGCAGTGATGACTGCGCTGCCGGTATTCCGCGTGTAAACACGACCGTTTTCAACAAAAGCCACATTGGGATCGCTGCTGCTCCAGACAATTTCCTTATTGGTTGCCTGCTCAGGCAGCACCTTTGCGGAGATAGCAAAGCTATCCTGAAGGCTTACTGTCTTTTGGGTCGGGCTGATCTCCACGGATTCTACGGGGACGACCAAATCAGCGTGCACATGAACCGTGCATTCTGCCTTTACATGGGGATAGTCCTTAACGGAAACCGTAATCTTGGTGTCGCCGGCCCGCTTGCCGGTGACACGACCGTTTTCAACGATCGCCACCTCATGCTCCTCTACCGTCCACTCCAGAGGCATATCCACATCGGGAATGGCATCCAGAAGCGCCTCCAGTTGCGTCTCGCCGCCGACCTCCAAAGTCAGCTCGGTCTTATCCAGTGTGAGCTTCTGGGGTACGGGATTGATGACCGGATCGCCGATCTTGACCTCATCGAACATAAAGCCGCAGACATCTCCGGAATTGCCGGTCTCTTTCCAGTAATCGCCGATCTCCATTCTGACAGCTCCGGAAACCCCCTGAATGGTATGGATCAGCTGATTATCGATATACATTTTGCAGTCTGTACCACTGGTGTAATCCCACTTAAATTCATGCCAGCCCTCAGAGCGGGTTACATTGGATGCCGTGAAGTTGCCACCTGCACGGAAAACATACTTATCCGAACGGATGCGTACATTGACACCGATCGCGCCCCAGGAACCTTCCTTCGGAACCACATTGGCAACGCTACGGCATTGGCCTGCTTATTCATGGTATCATACATCCAAACGGAGAACACCTGCTTCTGCGGTGTACCGAAAGCAAGTCCGATCACCTCTGTGGGCTCATCAATTATATAGCTGTATCTGCCGGCATGTGCCTGCTTGTCAGTGCGGGTAGCGTGCCGGACTTTTTCAGCCATCCTGCAAAGCTGTTGTCACCGAAGCTGTCATACAGGGAGACTGCATCCGTGGCAGAGGTCTTAAAGGAGAACACGGAGCTTACTGCGCTGGTGCCGCCCAGACGACCCTCAAAGGCAGTGACTCGCCAGTAGTAGGTGGTCTCCTTTTCCAGACCTGTGGCTGTAAAGGAGGGATCCGTTACCGTGGTATTCACAACTACATCGGTAAAATCCTGATTCTTGGAGATCTCCAGCAGGTAGCTGCCGGCACCCTCAACAGGATTCCATGCAAAAGCTGTTCCGGAGACGAGCTCCACATCCTGCGCGCCGCCCGCAGGAGAGGTTAGGACAGGCGCCTGCACCTGCACGCCCAGACCGGTGCGGTAGGCATCCCGGTACATACCGGTCTCGTTACTCTTAAAGTGGTCGCCGCCCTGAATTTCCTCGATCTTGGAGTCGGGCTTGACCTCGAAGTTCTGACCGGCAGCGTTTACGAAGCCGATATCCGTACCGGCGCCATAGCTCTGGTTGTTATTTACCTCACCGTAGGTAGTAACTTCACCCACAAGGGAATAGGAAGCGCCGCCCACTGCGATGTTATTTTTGATCACCGCATTCTTGGGGATGCAGCCCTTGCTGCGCTGCTCAGCGCACTGGCTGCACTTTTCCGATGTACTCATATCCGCATCGAACATTCCGGGGTACTGCTGTTTCCACTTAGCAAGGCTTGCTTCATTGCCGAGCTTACTCAGCTCGTCCACCATTGCCTTCCATGCCTTGTAGTTACCGCCATCAGGGATGTGGGCAGACTTATGTGCCCAGCCCATGCAGCGGTTGTCATAGCGGATGAAGCCGCCGCCGTTATTGACCTCAATATTATTGGAGATCACATTGTCCCGGCCGCCGCCTACCAGGAACGCATTTGCCTTCATATTCACAAACAGGTTATTGGTGGCAATGGTGCCGGAGGCATATCATCCAGATAGATACAGTAAGTACCGCCGTGGGTGGTATTGGGGATATCATAGAAATAGTTGTTGGTAATGACATTCCCACGGCTTGTCCAGTCACGGGTACAGGTGTAAATCGCGCCGGAGTCACCTGTCTCGTAGAGGACATGGGAAATCTCGTTGCCCGCAATCTTATGGTTATTACCGGAGAAGGCAACAGCCTGATGAGGGCATTGGTGATCTTGTTTCTGGTCACCAGATTGCCACAGCCGAAGATGCTCACTGCCGGAGCATAGGTACGCTTGATTACAGAATAATCGTCAAAGAGGCAGTTATCCACCTTGTTATTGCCGGGGGTCAGCGAGAGAACCTCGCCGCCGTCCAGCAGGACACCGCCGGAGCCCATGTGCTTAAAGTCACAGCTCTGAACGGCATTATCGTGGGTTTCAAGGTCGCCGTTCATGGTAACGCCCTTCTGACCCATATTGGTAAACAGGCAGTCGGCAATCAGAATATGATTGCTGTCGTACAGGTCAATGGCATTTGCGTTGCCGGCGGTGAAGTGCAGACCCTCAATGGTGATGTAAGAGGCACCTTCCAGCTTGAAGAAGGGATCCGCCAGCACGCCCAATTCAACTTTTCTGCTAGCAATACCCGTCTCAGAGTAAATGTACATCTTCTTATTGGTACGATCAAGATAGTACTCACCGGGGGCATCCAGTCCGCAGAGGATATTGTACACATAGAACTTCTTGGGCTCGCTGCCCTCCATGGCGTACCATGTGGGATGCTTGCCCGTGAATTTGACGCCGTACTGCGCATCCATTTCCACAGTCTTGGAGGCCACATTGTCATCGGCGTAGGTGTGGTTAAAGTAACCGTAGGTCCAGACATCGTCCTCCAGCTTCAACAGGTCGAACATATCCTTAAGACCCTGGTCGTTACAAGCCCAGATCGGTCCCCTCTCCTTCGTAGGATCGAGAGAGTAGTCATAACGCGGATTAAAGCCCGGGTCAAAAATGTGGCTGGGCTTTACAAAGTCCTTGTCCGGGTAGCGAGCCATGTGCATACTCTCCCCGTCCATCACAACATTGAGAGGGGGCGGCAGCTCCGGCCAGCCATAGCCCACCTTGGGGATGGGTCCGATGTTATCAAGACCCAGTGCCTTCATATCGCAGACATACACATTGTCATGAGCAGCCTCGGGCAGACGGGCAAGAATATCTTTGTCCGTTACATGCCCAAAACGGTTGGGCTCAACAGAGACCGTGCCGGAGAAGGTCACCTCGGCGCCTCTGCAGCCTTCCAGACAATCGGCTTTCCGGCCTCTCCGGAATCCGCCGCAGTCAGTTCCAAGGCACTGCTTGCTAAATACTCACCACCGAGAAGATTCACAGTGATGCCGCCCGCAGGCAGTCCGGACTGTTTCAGCTCCCGAACCTTATTGCGTGCGCCTTCCAGAGTCTTTAATGGTGCACCGACAGTACCCGCTGCTGCATCATCACCGGTAGGCGATACATACAGCTGCGTACCGGTTGCCGGCTGCGCGTCGGCTGCACCCTCTGCATTTACAAGCATCGTGGGCATTGAGCCGAAAGCCAAGCATAATGCCGTTGCGAAGCTAAGCAAACGTTTTCCTTTTTTCACACAATCACTCCTAATTAAAAATTTTATCGGCTGCGAGGGGGGTATGCCAATGTACTTACTATATTTACATACTGACCTGGCGTTTACAAGCTTAAAGACAGGACTTTCGTTTAATGCAGAGGTTCAAAAACGGCACACAATGTTCAATATTACGTCCCTTCCCTTCCGCTGCGCCGCAAGGCTCAAAAGGGAGTTGAAAAAGGGCGGTGCAAATAAAAGCAGCCGTTCAAAAACGTGGCTGTTTCCCTCAGAACACGAATTTCCTGCGTCTCTGCGTTACTTCAAAATTCGATTTCCGGTTCAAAGTTCGTACATAGGGGTTTCACCCGGCTGTCTCATCTGGTACAATGACAGTGTAGGGACTGTTCGTTCCGCCTTTGATTTTTATGATATATTCTCTGGAGGTAAACAGGTATGGATGCATTCGCTCAAATTGCTAAAGAAGGAATTGGCGGTCGCACGGAACTGCTCTGCGTTCCACCTCCCCCACAGCCGCGACGCATTCAGTCACGCTGGAATGCTGCTCGTCGTCTCCGACAGAGGCGGCACCGAAAATGCAGACGCATGCTCAGTTGCAGGATGCCTTGCAGGAGATGCGGCAGCGGTATGCGCCGTTTCTTGCGGAGGTCGCCCCGGCGCTGGAATCCATGCGCCAAACGTGCACGCTGTCCGATTTCCGCTGGAAGCGGGAAGAGGACACAGACTGGCAGAAAGTCTCTCTGCCGCACTACGGGAGCACCCCTTGGTAACGCATCGACACAGTATGAGACAGAGTTCACGCTGAGAGAGATTCCGACCGATCGTCGCGTCTTTGTCGTGGTGAACGGTGCCGACTACAAGGCACACATCTTTATCAACAACCATTTGGTCGGAAGTCATGAGGGCTTCTTTGCCACGTTTGAATTTGACATCACCAAATGGGCTCACCCGGGCTGCAACACACTCACCATCGAGCTGGAAAAACGACTATGTTATGCTTGGCAACCGGACAGAGCGCAGCGAGGCTGTACTATGTGGCGATAAAATTTACGCGGCCACGGGTCCGGGATATGACGACCCACAGTTGGGCTGGCACCATTGCCCGCCAGATGGGGCTACTGGACACAGTTCTGATTGAGACGCGTCCCGAAATTCACTTTCAGACGGTTTTCGCCCGCTGCTTGGAGGAAGAGGTGGAGTTCTGGATCGAAGTCGGCAGCTGTGTCTACGAGTATCGCGACATCTCGTTTCTGCTTTCTGTGTACGGTCAGAACTTTGAAGAAACCGTACTGGAGGAGTTCCCTGTCGTGCCTTCTACCGGAAAGCAGCTGGGTGTCGGCGACACTTACTCAGAAGTGCTTGCCAAACGGGACGGTACGCTGAACGCACAGTTGCCGCTTCCGTGCGGAAAGGGACAAAACCTTTACAAGGTCCGCATCCCTGCCACATCCCTTCGCCGATGGGAACCCGACGCGCCGTGGCTGTATCAAA
>ENA-OQAJ01000575-OQAJ01000575.1-human-gut-metagenome-genome-assembly--contig:-NODE-575-length-11375-cov-1.988887_pt1 | contig 11375 bp, 13 predicted proteins | sample MGYA00242736_ERZ504529 | MGnify/ENA primary metagenome ERZ504529 (study PRJEB26092, sample SAMD00036275) | human gut metagenome | host: Homo sapiens | study: EMG produced TPA metagenomics assembly of...
CCAATATGGAACGTTTTGGCCCAAAAAGGCATGATGTTTACACAGGCTTATGCCTGCAACATCAGTTCGGCAACCCGATGCAGCCTGATCACAGGTGTCAACAACGCACGCCACAGGGTAACCAATTGGACACTTGAAAGAGACAAAACCACCGACGCCAAAGTGAAACGGTTCAATTGCCGGATTGGAATTATAATGGGGTCAGTCAGGTAGAAGGCACTCCGAATACCTTTGTCGGAACCTCTTTTGTCGATTTATTAAGACAAAGCGGTTACCACACCATCCACTGTGGTAAAGCTCATTTCGGCTCCATCGATACCCCGGGCGAAAACCCTAACCATTGGGGATTCGAAGTCAACATTGCCGGACATGCCGCCGGAGGACTCGCCACTTATCTGAGTGAAAAGAACTATGGTCACAAACGAGACGGCCAACCTTACTCACTTATGGCTATTCCCGGACTGGAAAACTACTGGGGAACAGGCGTATTTGCAACAGAAGCTTTAACCCGTGAAGCAATCAAGGCACTGGATAAAGCGAAAAAATATAATCAGCCGTTCTACCTGTATATGTCACATTATGCCATTCATATACCCATAGACAAGGACATGCGTTTCTATCCCAAATATCTTAAGAAAGGATTAACCGAGAAAGAAGCCGCCTATGCCTCGCTCATTGAAGGAATGGATAAAAGCTTGGGAGACTTGATGGATTGGCTGGATAAGAATGATGAGGCAGACAATACAATTATTATCTTTATGAGCGACAACGGCGGACTGGCTTCTGAACCGGCATGGCGTGACGGTGAACTCCATACCCAAAACTATCCGTTAAACAGCGGGAAAGGCTCTTTATACGAAGGGGGTATCCGGGAGCCGATGATTGTCAAATGGCCCGGTGTAGTCAGTCCCGGCACCCGCTGTGACAAATATCTGATGATTGAAGATTTCTATCCTACCATCCTCGAAATGGCAGGAGTCCAAAATTATAGAACTGTACAACCGCTTGACGGAACCAGTTTCATGCCGCTACTAAAAGGAACCGGAGACCCTTCCAAAGGACGTGCAATCGTATGGAATTTCCCGAATATATGGGGAAATAACGGTCCCGGCATCAACCTGAACTGCTCCATCCGAAAAGATGAATGGAAATTGGTCTATTATTATGAGACCGGAAAAAAGGAACTGTTTAATATCCCCGAAGATATCGGAGAAAAACATGATGTAGCCGCACAACACCCTGATATTGTTAAACGCTTATCCAAGGAATTGGGTACCTACTTACGCAATGTAGGAGGGCAACGCCCTGGCTTTAAAGCCACAAACAAACCCTGTCCATGGCCGGACGAAGTGTAAAGAATTGATTAAAAACTCTATAAGAGTCGGAATTATTTCATTTCAAAAGAAAACAGGAAGGGAAATAATTCGACTTTTTGCGTATATTCAAATAAGCATTATTTCACTTCCTTAAAAGCCATCTCCTCGGCTTCACTGATAATTTGTTCGTTGAGTTCAGAAATACCGATTTCTTCGGATACAGCACTGATTACAGTCTCTACAGCTTCTTCCTGGGGAAGCATAACCTCCTCCTGCGATGCCTCGCGTACCGATTTAGCCGCCAGGACACTTTCCATGAAAGCACTGTCCTTTATCTTGCCCATAGCCTCATGAGCCGCCCTTTGTTGGGATTCCTTCTTTGAATAGCCGATTCCTCTTCCGGCCGGAATACCCTCAATCAGCACTTCACTCTCAAATGTCGGACTGAAACATTGATCATGTGACTGAGTAATCAGTTCAAATGTAAGCTCAACACGGTTTTTTGACTCCACTCAATCAATTTAGATTTGAAATTAACCTCTTTTCGTGAAATCTTTTCCAAATTAATATAAGGACCGATAATACGATGCTCCATAAAATGCTTACAAGCACGGTACCCCCTGTCCAAATAAATAGCTCCGACCAATGCTTCAAACGCATTGCCACACATATAGCTGTTGTGAGACGACTGACGTGCAGAATATTTAATCAACTTATCCAAACCGATTTCTATAGCCAATCGGTTCAAAGTCTCGCGTTGAACAATTTTAGAACGAGTGTTGGTGAGAAAACCTTCACGTTTTCCCTCAAACTTCTTATAAACAATATCTGCTACCACTGCATCTAAAATGGCATCTCCTAAAAACTCCAGACGTTCATTATTAAGCAAAACGCCCCTGCTCAGACTTTATAGACGAAGATTTGTGAAGTAAAGCCTGTTCATAGATGCTGATATTCCTGGGATAAAAACCCAACATCTTATAAAAACGAAAATAAAGACTCCTTATCCTTACGAAAAAGAAGTCTTTATCCTATCTGTTATATTGCTAAACACGATTTATTCAGCGTATTTTTTCACGATTACACATGCATTGTGACCACCAAAACCGAAAGTATTGCTCAACGCAGCATTTTACGGTACGTTTTTGAGCTTTATTAAACGTAAAGTTCAACTCATAATCGATGTTTTCATCGTTATCACCTTCTGCGTGGTTAATCGTCGGCGGAACAATGTCATTCTTTACAGCCAATACGCTTGCAATAGCTTCTACTGCTCCGGCAGCACCCAGCAGGTGACCTGTCATTGACTTAGTAGAGCTGATATTCAGCTTATAAGCATGTTCTCCAAATACGTCTTTGATAGCTTTTGCTTCCGAAACGTCGCCTACAGGAGTAGAAGTTCCGTGAACATTGATATAATCAATGTCTTCGGGCTTCATTTCTGCATCTTCCAAAGCATTAAGCATCACTAATTTTGCTCCCAATCCTTCGGGATGAGAAGCTGTAAGATGGTGAGCATCAGCAGAAGCACCTACACCGGCAAGTTCTGCATAAATCTTAGCTCCACGTGCTTTGGCGTGTTCCAGTTCTTCCAAAATTAAACATCCTGCACCTTCACCCATGATAAAACCATCACGGCTTGCGCTAAATGGACGAGAGGCATGCTGAGGATCGTCATTGCGGGTAGAAAGAGCATGCATAGCATTAAAACCACCTACACCGGCCGGGAAGATGGCAGCTTCGGCACCACCGGCTACAATCACATTTGCTTTACCCAAACGGATATAGTTAAAATGCGTCAGCGATAGCATTTTGATGAAGATGCACATGCAGAGGTCGTTGTAAAGTTAGGTCCATGAAAAACCATACATGATAGAAAATCTGTCCGGATGCGATATCAGCAATCATTTTTCGGAATGAAGAACGGGCTGAATTTTCGGTCCGATAGTATCTTTTTGTCTGAGCATAGCCCAACACTTCTTCTTCAAAAGTATGAATACCACCGATACCTACACCATATATTACTCCGATTTTTATTCAGATCTTCTTTTTCGAGGTCCATTTCCGAGTCTGCAATTGCTTCTTTAGCGGCAACAATGGCATATTGTGTATACAAATCCATCTTGCGCACCTCTTTGCGGTCGATAAAATCGGCTCCGTTGAACCCTTTTACCTCACAAGCAAACTGTGTTTTGAATTTAGACGCATCGAAATGAGTAATAGGTCCTGCTCCGCTGACACCGTTCACAAGGTTTTCCCATGTTTCGGCAACAGTGTTACCCACCGGAGTAAGCGCACCAAGACCTGTTACTACAACTCTTTTTAATTCCATATTATAAAATAAGGATAATTACTTAGCGTTAGCTTCAATATAAGAAACAGCGTCACCAACAGTAGCAATCTTTTCAGCCTGATCATCAGGAATAGAAATACCGAATTCTTTTTCGAATTCCATGATCAATTCTACAGTATCCAATGAGTCTGCACCCAGATCATTAGTGAAGCTAGCTTCTGTAGTAACTTCTGATGCTTCTACACCCAATTTATCAACGATGATGTTTTTTACTCTTTCTGCAATTTCAGACATAACTTTCAAATTTTAGTTAATTAATCGAATAATTTTATTTTCTTTGCGGTTGCAAAGGAATAAATATTTCTTGGGCTGCGCAAATATTCAGGCAAATAAATGCAAATTTTTTGCACATTTTTTTGTTTTATGTGCGCCAAAATAGAGATCATCATGAAGAAAATCGCAATTTTAGCTTCAGGAGAAGGCACGAATGCTGAAAGAATTATTCGGTATTTTTTAGAGAAAAGAACAGCTGAAGTAGCATTGGTTATCGTCAACAAAGCACAGGCCGGTGTACTCAAGCGGGCTGAAAGACTGAGTGTTCCGTCACTTATCCTCACAGCTCAAGAATTTGCCGACGGGAAAGTACTGGAAACACTGCACCAATATCATATTGACTTTATTGTACTGGCAGGCTTTCTCTTGAAAGTACCTGATGCCATTTTGCATGATTATCCGAATAAAATAGTAAATATTCATCCGGCCCTCCTTCCCAAGTTCGGTGGTAAAGGTATGTACGGTTCCCGCGTGCACCAAGCTGTCATAGCTTCCCATGAAAAGGAAAGCGGCATCACCATCCATTATATAAATGAACGATATGATGAAGGAAATACCATTTTCCAAGCCACCTGTCCGGTATTGCCCACTGACACGCCAGATACATTGGCAATACGGGTGCACCAGTTGGAATACGAATATTTCCCTCGGGTGATTGAAGCGACTATTCTAGGCAAAAATCTTTCAATCTAATACGAAAAAAACTGAAGAGCTTTGCCTATCCGATAATTGACAGTCTGCACCGACACCTCCAGCTTGTCAGCAATTTCTTTATGGGTCAGTTGTTTATACCGACTCATAACATATACTCTTTGCAGTTCTTTAGGAAGAGAATGAAGGGCTTCCATATAGGTATTAAACAACTCCGTGCCATAACAAGAATCCAATGCCGGCAGAGATTTCAACTGTTGGCTCTGATATTCTTCATATACCTGACGGGTAATATGGGAACGGGTGATTGAATTCAATGCCCTGTTCCTGACACTGGTAAATAAGAAAGATTTCAGCGACAAGTCCTCTACCAGCGACTCACGCTTTTCCCACACATACATCATCAAATCCTGCACTATTTCTTCAGCCTCTTCAAGAGAAACATACGAGGAACAAAAACAAAACATAGCGGCTTGTAATAAGAAGCATAAAACCAGGGAAAATACTTTTTTGATCCCCTGCCTCAAGGTTTTAATAATAAGCGGTTATCATTAAGGTTCATAGGTCATTTTTAATTTTAAGGTTACACAAACATAAGTATTTATTTCAAAATAAGAGAACAAGAATGAGATAAAATACAAAAATATAAGTTTTTGTTTAGTAACCCGGTTATGATATTTGTATTAATAATGTTGACCGACTTAAAGAGAGATTAACAGAAACCTTAATAAATAAACCTTGATAAGTTAACCTTAAACTGAATGCCTATAGCGAAAAACTATCAAATCAAACCCATTGGGTAAAACATGCCCAAATTATCAACAAACCTATTATTTAATCTGAAAACAAAAATCTAATTAAGAACGAACCTCAAAATCTAACCTTATGAGACGAATTTTTACTTTTTTCCTGACATTCCTATTGGGAGTGTTTGTAACAGCATTGTATGCACAAACGCATACAGTCAGCGGTACTGTAATAGATAAAGACGCTAACGAACCTCTGATCGGCGCAAACGTATTAATTAAAGGTACAACTATCGGAACAGTGACCGACCTCGACGGAAAGTATACCCTGCAAGCCGGTGACAAAGACATTCTGGTATTCTCCTATTTAAGTATGAAAACCATAGAGGAACCTGTAAACGGACGTACAGTAATCAACGTAAAAATGGCATCGGATACAGAAACACTGGGTGAAGTCGTAGTAACGGCAATGGGTATTAAACGCCAATCCGAAACACTGACCTATTCTGCGCAAACAGTAGGAGGTAAAGACGTTAATGACATCAAGAGCGTCAATATGATTAACTCCCTGCAAGGTAAAAGTGCCGGTATGATGATCACACCGAACTCAACCGGAGCCGGCGGTTCTTCCAAGATTCTGTTCCGTGGCAATAAGTCCATCAGCGGTAACAACCAACCGTTAGTAGTAGTAGACGGAGTTCCTGTCATGATGAATATCACCAACTCACAAGTAGACAGCAACTACGGAGGCCAGCGAGACGGTGGTGACGCCATGTCTACAATCAATCCGGACGACATCGCCCAAATCACTTTGCTGAAAGGTGCATCGGCAGCAGCGCTTTATGGTGCGGTAGCAGCCAATGGCGCCATTATGATTACCACCAAATCAGCACAGTCGGGTAAAGTTTCCGTTAATGTATCCAGCAACACCACGATGGAGAGCCCAATGGTGCTACCCGAATTCCAGACTACTTATGGAATGAGCGACAACGGTACTTTCAGCTGGGGTGAGAAACTAAGCAGCAAAGCTCCAAACTATGCAAAAAAATTCTTCCGTACCGGATTTACAACGAATAACTCCATCTCCTTAAGCGGAGGCAATGAAAATATCCAATCTTATTTTTCCTATGCCAATGTCTATTCACAAGGCATCACTCCCCAGAATGACTACCGAAGCCACAATTTGAATTCAAAAGTAGGTTTCAATATTCTGAAAGACATTCATATTGATTTCACGGCCAAGTTTACCAACCAGCACATCACCAATCAGGCAGCTGCCGGTTACTTATGGAATCCGCTGACCGGTGTTTATCTCTTCCCTAGAGGAGAAGACTGGAATGGCTATAAAGAGAACTTCGAGGTATATGATCCCGCAAGAGGCTGCTATGTCCAAAACTGGACAAATACACAACAACAGCAATTCGGTAATCCATATTGGATGTTGAACAGACAGACCCCTATCACCGACCGTAACCGCTATGAATTCGGCGGAAGCATCAAATGGAACATTACTCCGGATCTGAATATCCAAGGACGTATGCGTTACGAAAGAGGAGAAGAACACTGGGTACACAATGCTTACGCATCCAGCGTAGGAAACCTTTATCCGATGGGACGCATGAAAGACAACCGCTATTTCAGCGACCAACTTTATGGCGATGTTTTAGTAAGCTACAACCATACATTCAATGATTTTCTCTATCCGCTACCGCAGGTTCCAGTTTTACAAAAACCAAAACCTCTCATGTAGACCTATGGGGCGAGGGTTCCCAGTTCTCACAGCCCGGTTCCGGAAACATTTTTTATCCGAACATCTTTACTCCGAACAACTATTATGGCAATATGTCCACCGTGGGCAAAGATGACAACTGGATGACCCAAAAACGGCTGAACTCAGTATTCGCCACCGCACAACTTGGTTATCGTGAAGGCATATTCCTTGATATATCAGCACGTAATGACTGGTCTTCGGCATTGGCTTTCACAGAAAGCTGTTCATTCTTTTATCCCTCTTTTGGCGGTAGTGTCCTGCTGAACAAATTTGTAGATATGGGTAAGAACATTGATCTGTTCAAATTCCGCGCAAGCTATTCTATCGTAGGTAATGACGTACCTGTATTCATGAGTAATCTGCTCTATTCTCTAGGTTCTCAAGGTGCCATCACTCCCCCCGACAAAGCTCCATTCAGAACATTGAAGCCGGAAAAAACCCATTCTTTAGAAATTGGTTTTGACGGTACATTCTTACAGAACCGACTGAATATCAATCTGACTTATTATAAGACCAACACCAAGAATCAGTTCTTCTCCGTTGCGGCTCCTTACGAATCAGGCTTGAGAAACCGTTATGTAAACGCCGGTAATGTAGAAAACAAAGGCTTTGAATTCAATATCGGATGGTACGAGCAGTTCACTGACAACTTCAGCTGGAGTACCAACCTGAACTTCTCTTATAATGATAATAAAATCAAAGAATTGGTAGATGACCTTCCCAACGGACTGACATTGACCGATTTCGGAGGTGCAAAAGTTATATTGAAAGAAGGCGGCCACTACGGAGATCTGTATGTACGTCATCTGATGCGTGATGAAAACGGCAAACCCTTGCAAAACGAAAAAGGAGAGCCTATCGTAAGTGGTGATTCTATGGACGAACTGGAATACGCAGGCAATATGAATGCCAAAGTAAATATGGGATGGACAAACACATTCCGCTACAAAGACTTCTCACTATCGTTCCTGATTGATGCTAAATTCGGTGGAAAAGTGATTAGTATGACCGAAGCCGCTTTGGACGGATGGGGCGTATCGAAAACGTTCAGGTGAAGCCCGTGATGCCGGCGGTATTACAGTGGACGGAGTAAAATTTGATGCCGACAAGTACTATCGTACCACCGGTAACAACAACTTCAACAGTCCATACGCTGTGGAAAACTATGTTTATGATGCTACCAATATTCGTCTTCGTGAAGTGACTTTCGGTTATACCTTCCGTAACTTGCTGGGTGCAGGCAAGAACCTGACAGCAGCCATCATCGGCCGCAACCTGTTTTTCTTCCATAAAGACGCCCCGATGGATCCGGATGTATCGGCAGGTACAGGTAATGGAATACAAGGTGTAGATATGTTTGCACTGCCTACCTCACGCAGCTTTGGTCTTAATTTAAAACTTAACTTCTAATGCTTGAAACTATGAAACGGAATAAGATATTAACATACGCCTTCTTAATGGCAATCCCCATGACTACAGGAAACATCTTTTCTTCCTGTACAGACGACTTCGAGAAATTGAATACCAGTAACATACAGGTAGATCCGGCAGACCTTCCTTTTGCCGCACAATGTACCGAACCGATGACCTACTGTTATCCTCCTCAGCAAAATATGTTCCAGTTTTGGACCAACCTGACCATTGACCTTTATGGAGGTTACTTTATGACTCCCAACGGTAACTTCACCAACGGTGATATGGGAGAGAACCGGGGACATAGCGGTGGTATGTACGAAAACTATTATCTCCATATTTTCAATAACACCCGCCGCATCATCGCACAATGTGACGCCAGTGGTGAAAGAGGCCTGTCAGGCGTGATGCGTATCGTACAGGCTTACGGAACATTGATGACCACAGATGCCTACGGACCGATACCTTACAGCTCCATCCTATCGGGAGAAAACGAAGTGTATTTCGAGTTCGACAGCCAGAAAGACCTGTATAAAGCCATGCTTGAAGATCTGAGTACAGCCATTACTGACATCAGTGCCATGGGAGCAGATGAAATAGCCAAATTGAAATCCTTTGACTGTTGGTGCAACGGCGACAAAAGACCTATGGGTAAAAATAGCCAATACGATGAAACTACGCATGGCGTTACGCCTGTCCAAACGGGAAACCGAAGCCAGCAACGCCGGAATGAACCTTAAGGCAATCGCTACCGAGGCTGCCCAAAACACCTTGGCAACAGTCAACAAGGATATTCTGATCGATAAAAGTCTTGAGAATGAAATGTGGCTGATGTTCAATTGGGGTGATTGTGGATTCAATGCCAATCTGGTAACTATTATGAGTGGAACCAAAGATCCGCGCCAACCGTTATATATGACCCTGAATACCGGAGATATCAAAAACGAAGCCGGTACTACCACAGTAGCTGCCAATAGTCAATACCTGGGTATCCGTTTTGCCAGTGGCCTGCCTGCCAAACCAAACAGTTGGGGTAACTTCTCCGGTTGGATTCAAGGAAACAACGGTTCCTCTTATTCCATGCCACTGCCCATCATGAAAGCAGCGGAAGCCTATTTCCTACTGGCTGAAGCAAAATTAAGATGGGATATTGGCAGTGAAAGTGTAAAGAACCTATATGAAAATGGAATCCGTGTTTCCATGACTAATGAATTAGCTTATCGGGGGGCTTATGCCGGAATCAAAGAATATCCGGAAGGAGCAGTAGATGCCTACATCAACGGAACAAGCACCCAAATAGACTATACAGATCCCATCAAAGCCGAATTAAGCACTCCGGCTGTAAATAAATTAAGTGTAAAATGGGATGAGAGCGCAAGCAACGAAGAAAAGCTGGAAAGAATCATCACCCAAAAATGGCTCGCCCTATTCCCTCTATCCACCGAAGGCTGGGCAGAACAACGCCGCACCGGCTATCCACGCTTCTTCCCTGCATTCGTCAATGAAAGTAATGGAGCCGTAAACACAGAAGAAGGTGTGCGCCGCGTAATTTATAGCAGCCAGGCTTATGATGCCAACGCTAAGGGAGTAGAAGGCGGAATCAAGCTTCTGGACGAAGAAAATTCCAGCAAATTCGGTATTTCCGGCGACAAAGGCGGTACACATCTTTGGTGGGATAATGCTGATAAAGGAAACTTTTAAAGGCAATATTTTAAGGTAAAGACTGTGATTTTTGTTTCAATAGGTATTCCATATTAAAGTTTCGGATAGGGCAGACCGTGAGGTTTGCCCTATTTTATGACTACCTCCGAAAAGCCGATACAATAACCTCCCGCACCCGAATTGTTATCATTACTAAATGAAATTAAAGACTTTTTCATCTCTTGTTGCTTGGCAAATAAAAGAAAAGCCGTAAGTTTGCCTTCCAAAAAAGAATAAAACACAGGATGCAATTATCACCCAAGGAATTTGAATACCAATTTCGCTGTCTTTACCGTCCGCTGAATATGTATGCCCTGCGCTATACTGAAAATCTGGATGACGCAGAAGACATCGTCCAACAAGCCTTCTCTGATGTATGGGAGAAGCTTGTCGGAGGCACATCTATTCAAAACCTGAAAGCTTATATGTACCAAACTGTACGTAACCGCTCACTCACACTGATAACCAACCGACAAACACACTGTGAAACAACCGAACTGACAGACTTGGAAGATTTAACAGAAGAAGAACGCATCATCCGGTCAGAACGTGATGCTCGTTTATGGACAGCTATCGACCACCTTCCTACCGAACGGAAAAAGATCTTTCTGCTTTCCAAACGTGACGGACTTACTTATCAGGAAATTGCCACCGAGCTGGGTATTTCTATAAAAACAGTCGAACATCAAATCAGTAAGGCACTGAAAACATTACGAGAAACAGCCATTAAAATATATACTTTTTTCTTCGGATAAAAAAATCGGCAAGCGAATAGGGGGATTTTGTCTTTTCCCTGTCTTAACAATAAAAAGAAAGAAGATCGCATGGAGAAAGAAGAGAAAGATATTCGTTTTGTAGCCCGGTTCTATCGGGAAAACAGGCTGGACACAACACAAGCCTGGCAAAAACTAGGTATCGGCAAACAAAGAAATAACTCTATCTTATTATATAGACTGATAACTATCGCTGCTGTCACTTTCCTGATAGCCGGATTCAGTTGGTGGTGGATATACGACAGGCAAGACTGGATTGTCATAGCCTCATCCGCACACGCTGTCAAAGAAGTCACGCTTCCGGATAACAGCCATATTACGCTGGCAGAGAATTCGGCCTTACAGTATGACCGCTTGGCATACGGCAACAAAAAACAG
>ENA-OQAJ01000577-OQAJ01000577.1-human-gut-metagenome-genome-assembly--contig:-NODE-577-length-11351-cov-1.628564_pt1 | contig 11351 bp, 16 predicted proteins | sample MGYA00242736_ERZ504529 | MGnify/ENA primary metagenome ERZ504529 (study PRJEB26092, sample SAMD00036275) | human gut metagenome | host: Homo sapiens | study: EMG produced TPA metagenomics assembly of...
AGAAGATGCGAAAGCATGCTGTTGGCTTATCCTTGGCCGGGCAATGTCCGTCAGTTGAAGAATATCACGGAGCAAATATCCATTATTGAAACAATCGTGACATTACTCCCGTTATTTTGCAGAACTATCTTCCTGCACAGCAACAGGATTCGCGTTTGCCTATGTTGTTTGGCATAAGCGGGTGATAAAACATTCGGCAGTGAGCGCGAGATTTTATATCAAGTCTTGTTTGATATGCGTCGTGACGTGACCGAACTCAAAAAGTTAGTCAATACTCTGATGGCCGAGCGTGGAACAACTGCAACCGTAGCACCGGCAACAACAACAGCGGTATCTTATTATCAGGAACCTTCTCGTAATCTGGTTCCGGCAACCCCGGCTCCCGTTCCTGTGCCTACCATCAACATCTCTGCAACCAAGCAGATGCCGATGGATGATGATATTCAGGATACGGAAGAATATGTGGAAGAGACACTGTCACTGGATGAAGTAGAAAAAGAAATGATACGTAAAGCGCTTGACCGTCATCATGGGAAACGCAAGAATGCGGCAAAAGACTTGAATATTTCAGAACGCACACTATATAGAAAAATAAAAGAATATGGCTTGGATTAAAAACATGAAATGGATAGGCAGCTTGATTGTACTGATCGGTATATTGACGGCTTGCTCGGTTTCTTATAAATTTAATGGGGCTTCCATTGATTATGCGAAGACTAAAACAATTTCTTTCGAGAATTTTCCTAACCGTTCTGTCGGCTTTGTTTGGGGACCGATGGAGAATATGTTCAACACTGCATTGCAAGATGTTTATTTGCAGCAAACGCGTCTGACACAGGTAAGACGCGGAGGAGATTTGCAACTTTCGGGAGAAATCACAAATTATGATGCTGCAAATAAAGGTATCGGTTCCGACGGTTATTCAAACATGGTGGAACTCCGTATGACGGTCAGAGTGAACTTTGTCGATAAGGCTAATCCGAAGAATAATTTTAATAATCAGCAATTCTCGGCCAGTCGTGAATATAAATCCAGTCAGCAACTCTCGTCTGTACAGGATGAATTGGTGAATCAGATGATTAAAGATATTGTAGACCAGATATTTAATATGACAGTAGCCAATTGGTAATAACTATCTTTGACATGACACAACAGCACTTATATGAATGGATTGCACATCCCGAGCTTTTGAATCGGGATACTCTTTACGAGCTTCGAACTTTGCTTGCCCGTTATCCTTATTTTCAGACAGTGAGATTACTTTATCTGAAAAATCTGTTTCTGCTTCATGACATTACTTTTGGAGAAGAACTGAGGAGAGCGGCTTTATATATAGCCGACCGTAAAAGTGTCTGTTTTTATTTGATAGAAGGTGAGCGGTTTACCATCACTCCATCGGAAGGAAAAGAAAAAGTCGTCCGATTTATTGGGGCTTGATCGTACGCTTTCACTGATAGATGCATTTCTGGCCGGACAGCCGGAAGAAGAACAGAAAGATATTACACAATTGTCAATGGATATAACGACGGATTACACCTCTTATTTATTGACCGAAACAGAAGAAGCAGTCCCGGTTGAAGAAATTCCGTCATTGAAAGGACAGGATTTGATAGATACTTTTCTGGAAAACAATTCAGATGAACCTCTTCTTTCTTCACAAGAGAGGGCCGATGAACCGGAGCCGGAAGAAAAAGAGCCGGAACCGGAAGACGAGAGTTATTTTACCGAGACATTGGCAAAAATATACGTTAAACAACAAAGATATTCAAAGGCTCTTGAAATTATTAAAAAATTAAATTTGAAATATCCAAAAAAACAAACGCTTACTTTGCAGACCAAATAAGATTTTGGAGAAATTGATTATTAACACTAAATCAAAATAAAGAAAATGTATTTATTACTTATTGGATTAATTGTGCTTGCAGCTCTTTTGATGTGTTTCGTTGTATTGATTCAGAATTCAAAAGGAGGTGGCTTGGCTTCTAGTTTTGCTTCTTCTAATCAGATTATGGGTGTTCGCAAGACTACGGATTTTATTGAAAAATTGACATGGGGATTGGCTGCTTTTATGGTTGCATGCAGTGTGCTTACTGCTTATTTTGTTCCTACAGCTCATACAGAATCTTCTGTAATTATGGAACAAGCTGTAAAGAAGGAGCTACTAACCCATTGAATGCACCTTCCGGTTTTGCAGCTCCTCAGACAGATGGCGCCGCAACAGAAACTGCTCCTGCTGATTCTGCACAGTAATTTTTAGAAAGTATTTTCCTTAATCATAAGGATAAAAACGTTTGCTTCTTTCGGGGAGCAAACCGTTTTTTTTAAACTCTTTCACTTTCATGGAATGATATTGAAAAGATTATTGTATTTTTGTGAAAATGAATATACTTATACGTGGTACTAGGTGTTTCTAAAAAATATCATATATGAAAAAAATCTATTTCCTTTCTCTTTTTTTTATGCGTTTTATGCATAATGAGCGGATGCTCTAAAGATGATGATAATGGCGGTGGTCAAGGTAGTGGCGATGGCAGAGTGACAACCGATGAGATTTATTATGCCAACCAGTTCTGCTATGATGCGCTGGATACCTATTATTTGTGGAAAGATGAAATAGCCGCAGAGATGCAGAAGCTTGACCCGAATGTAAATGAGGATCCGATTGGTACCGTAAAAGACATACGATTTAAGGAAAATAATAAGGAGGTAGACAAGTGGACCATGATGACGGATGATATGGAAAGTCTCATTAATAACATGGATGGGGTTGCCACTACTTACGGTTATAATCTGATGCTTGGCAAGTTTTCCAACTCCGAAAATTATTTCTTTATCGTGGCGTTTTGTTTATGAAGGAAGTCCGGCTTACAAAGTGGGAATAAAACGCGGAGATATCATCATGCAGCTGAATGGGAAAGAGATAACGAAGGACAATTATCAGGAAGCTCTTTATAGTTCGAATATTACTTTGGGCATGGGTGAGCAGAAAGACGGGTACATTGGGTTAAGCGGACAGACCCTAACGCTTGATGCCGTTACAATGTACGAAAAATCCAATTCTTGTACATAAAAACATTTGATGTCGGAGGCAAGAAGGTCGGCTATCTGGCATATAGCAGTTTCGATTTGGATTCGGCTGAAAAACTGGTAGATATTTGTTGTCAGTTTAAACAAGAGGGCATTAGTGACTTATTCTGGATTTGCGTTATAATGGCGGAGGCTATGTTTTTACGGAGAATGTATTGGCTTTTATGCTTGCACCGGAGAATGTGGTGAAGAGCAAGGCTGTTTATGAAACAGAAATATGGAATAAGGATTTAATGGAGTATTACAAGAAAAAAGGAGAAGACCTGAATACTTATTTCAGCACTGTTGTCACCAATGGTTCTAAAACTATTGATGTGGGAAGGGCCAATGTAGGCATCACTAAGATTTACGGGCTTATCGGTTCGGGTACGGCATCGGGCTTCCGAATCTGTACTTATCGGATTAATGCCTTATATGGCAGTGGAACTTATCGGAGGTCAGTCTCATGGTAAATATTGTACGGGAGCGTTGCTCGGTCCTGAAAACATTTTATTCAAAGTTCCCAAGCGTTATCAAGAACTGGGGGTTGTATGTAATGATTAACCGTTATGCCGATAAGGATGGCAATAATCCTTGTATGCCCGATGGTTTAAAGCCGGATTATCCGGCTGAGGATAATCCGCTTGACGGTTATCAGTTGGGTGACGAGAATGAATCTTTGTTGAGACTGGCGCTTGATAGGGCAGCAGGTAAAACAGACCGTTCCGGGGCTCGCACTGTTTCTTTGCTTCCGTATGAATTAACTCCAATGACTGTTAATCCATTGTTTGGCAAGCGTATAGACAATACTTTAATAGATAAAATAGAAAGAAAGCAGATAGAAGAATGTAATTAAACATTTGAAATTACTTGTAATTTCGAATCTATGGGAATGGGCTTTGGGAGTGTGTCAAAACTAACCCGGCCTGTCCGATTATCAGTTGTAGGGGCAGGGTTTGCCTGCCCGAAGAACTGTTTCGGGCGAGCAAACCTCGCCCCTATGAACTAGACGACAGTATTATTCACGTTTTGATACACCCTGTTTCCTTTGTAGAAATCGAGTCTCTCTGATTTTTATTTAGTGTTTCCTCCGGTTTCAATCCCCTGCATGCGTTTTGAGCTTCCTAAGTCGTTTCATTAGCCGGACCAGGCGTTTCCGTCCTTTCGGTTATGCCTGTCTGTCCGTCGGATTATTACAGTCTTCGGCAGCAGACTGTATAGTCCGTTGCAGTGGACCGTACAGTCTGCTACAGTGGACTGTACAGTCCATTGCCGCAGACTGTAATAATCTTCCGTTTAAAAGACCTTGGCCGACCTTGGGAAACGGCTTATTCTTCCCTTTGTTTGTGATATGATATTTAAATCCCCAAGAATAATAAGTGACCCGATTTTTCTCAAAATATTATGCCCACACACTTTTTGACTTGACCCGAAAGTACATAATAAAAGTAAAAAGTAAATAAAGAAATTTTTTTCCTAATTAAGAATATGTTATATTTGTACCGAATATTCTCTTATGCGTAAGGGAATTTATATATTTATTAAGAAGCGTTATTGAAATTATCTTCTATCGTCAAACTTCGCAACTTTGATAAAGGTCTGAAGATGATAACAACAACGCTCACGTCTGTGTTATATACCTGCCATTACTGTGGCATCTATATACCTAATGGCGTGGGGTGGCTGTTGTTTATCTAGACCAAGGCAATGCGAAGGCCCGACGTAGGATAAACAAGATACAGCCCTCACGCTTTTTTTATTGTTAACCGCCGAACAGAGGAGGGGGGTGTAGGCAAAGTCTTTTGACAAGATAGACTGATCTAACATTTACAGACGTATGAAAACAACACTGCAAGCGGGAATGCGTATCCTTATTTCCCGTTATCTGTCAAGTCGAGGTTGCGGAGACAAAGTGTATGTCACCGGACCGCCAGGAATCTTCTGCCCACAGACGGCAATTATAGCATCTTTCTATAAAAATATTCTATGGTATATAATTGGGGCGTATAATGTCTGAACAGAATCATTGAAAAATTATAATCTAAATTTATTGTACGGAAATTATGGAAACAAACAATATGGAAATGTATGAGGCTCCTAAAGTGGAGGTTATCGAAGTAGAAGTGGAAAAAGGATTTGCAGTAAGTGGTGGAACAGAAGACTATGACCCGCAGCTTGGTAATTGAAATAAATAATTTAAAAACATACACGTATGAAAAAGATATTGTTCACATCTTTAGCTGTTCTTGGATTAGGAATAACCGGTTGTTCCAATGAAGATTTGGGCGTGGCGAAAAGTGGCGTTGATGAAGTATGTGCCACTATGGGAGATGCTGAATCGCGTACTGCTATGAATGGCAATTCTGTCGTTTGGAGTATAGGTGACGAGATTGGCATTTTTTGTAACGAATGGAAGCTCTTCTACTTACACTAACATTAACTATTCATTATCCAGTGGAGCCGGAACCAAGAACGCAGGGTTCTCAGGGTTACTGGAAGGTGAGAATCCTGTAAAGAAAGCTGCTTTTTATCCTTATGGCAGCGATGCTTCTTATGATGGAAGTAAAATATCATTAACGTTGAAGGATACCTATAATTATAAGGAAGGAGAAAACAGCAGTGCTCTTATGGCTTGCCAAATAAATGAGAGCGCACAGAATGTCCTGGCATTTAAAAATGCAGGTGCCCTGATGAGCGTAACTGTCAATAATATCCCGAGGACTATACTTGGGCGAAATTGACTTCTATGACCGCTCAAGGAAAAACTACTGTTCCAGCCATTGCTGGAAATGCACAAATAACATTCTCCAAAGGTATACCTACATTGACAACCACAGAAACGTCAAATTCCTCTTCCATAACTATAAACTTTGCTGCCAGCAGTGACGTCGTGACCAGTAAAACATTCTATTTCCCGTTGCCTGTAGCCGAGTATCCTACCTTGGAACTTTCCATTGGTAATGGCGCTACAAGCCAGGTCTTAAAGACAAAAGCTTTAGATGCTAAACGTAACGAACGTTATACCACAACTATAACGTTGGACGAAGTATCCGGAAGTGTACCGACAACAGTTGAAAGTGTATCAGAGGTAGCCGATGCTTTAAAAGAAACCAATTCTGTTTCTGTGGCTGATGTGGCTTCAACTGAAACCAGTCCTACAGTTTCAATACCGAAAAAAAGTACACCGGCAGAAAATGTCAGCATATCCTTTGAAAATATTTCTACTACTGCTACTGTTGCTATAAAAGAAGCGAGCACTGGCGCTAGTGGTAATTCAGCACCTGAAAACGTGTTGGTATCTGTACCGCAATTAGATACTGCGCCTAAATTTGAGATAGAGCTGCCTTCTTCTACCGTAACTTTGGCTGCCAATGGCGAAACAGCTACTTATGATGAAGTAACGGCAACTACTGCTGCAAATACATTGGTTCTTGATAAAGGGATTACGGTTAATACATTGAAGGTAAAAGCCGGTAATGTAAGAGTGAAGAGTGGTGCCAAAGTAACAGCCATCAGTCGTGAAAGCGGTAACACTTCAACTGTCATTATTTATAAAGAAGAGGGGGCTGAATTACCCAATCTGTCCGGTAATGACGCATTTGAAGTAGTTGATGCTGCCGTAGCCGACTTGCAAAATGTCGCAAAAAATGGTGGAACTTATACTCTTGCCACAGACTTGACGGGAGATTTTACTATTTCCGCAACGAATGAAGTTATCATCAATTTGAACGGTCATAAAATCACCAACAAATCTGGTGATACATTTACTGTAAACAAGGATAGTAAACTGACCATTAACGGAATGGTACAGTGGATAATGTAAGTCACGGGAAAGCTTGTATCTATAATAACGGTACAGTAATTCTTAATGGCGGAACCTATATTAGAAGTAAGGAAAACGGTCAGAACTCAGAAAGCTCTGGTGGTAACAGTTATTATAATATTCTGAATCATGGCGAGATGACGATTAATCCAAATGTGGAGATATCGCAAAACGGGCATTATTCTTCGATGATAGCCAATGGGTATTATGATTATACCAATACGAATCCGCGAAATGGATATGTAAGTGGTACCAATCATCAGAATCCTTCACTTATCATAAACGGTGGTACATTTGCCGGAGGTCTTAATACTATTAAAAATGATGATGGAGCCCGGCTTGTCATCAACGACGGTACGTTCACCAATATGTCTCAGGCAACCGTACAGAATCATCATGTGACTAGAAAATCAAAGGAGGTACATTCAATACGACTGGTTCCGCTCAGTATGTGGTGGATAATGAAGGTCATAATGGTGCAGCCAATGACTTGGGACAGATGACTATCAGTGGTGGAACACTGAATGGCAAGATCTATGTGGTTGGTGCAGGTGCATCGCTGGCTGTTACCGGTGGTACTTTTTCCGATCCGTCCGCACTTTTATACTTAAGCGGTAATGCTAACGTGAAGATACGTTTGAATGGAGACGCTACTTGTAATGGCTTTAAAACGCAAAGTGGACAATCTGTAGAATTGGACTTGAACAACCATGTGCTTACACTTGCTAAACCGACCGTTGGCTCGGCTGGCACAGAAACGAACAGTTGTCAATTGTTGAAAGGTTCTACCGTTACTATGAAAAACGGAACACTGGCAAGTGATAATGATAAAATTATGATTCAGAACTACTGTAATTTGACGTTGGATGCTATGACAGTGAGGGGGCTAAATGCCTTATATGTATTGAGTAACAATTGTGGTAATATTTTGATTAACAATACTACGATTAATGCCGGAACTGGTGCATATGCATTTGATGTTTGCGGCTATTCAACCTACACTGACGGAGTTAAAGTAACTGTTAAAGGTACTAGTATTATTAATGGTAACGTGGAATTATCAAAAAGTACCGGAAACACCGAACCTATGGAATTGAATATTGAGGGTGGTACTTTTAACGGCAATTTGGTTGTTGATTCATCGATAACAGATGCTTCCTCTATCATTAACGTGACTGGTACTCCTTCTTTTAAAGGAACCGGTTGGGATAGTTATATAAAATAAGAGAATTATTTGCTATCATGTTATTAGTCATGGCAGAAAGTGATTTGTAATAAAAGAAGGTCGTCCTGTCTCGAAAGGTCGGGCGGCTTTCTTTTTTTAAGATTAGAAGATTATGAAACTTAATCCCCCATTTTAAACTCCGCTCCATAGCCGGAGAAACAATAATTGTGAACCAAGGTGTTCCCGATACTGATTTGACCCGTATTATTTCCTTTAATTTTTCCGCTTGCTTACTTTGGAAACGACTTTCGGGAAAGGATTTCACTTTACAAGAGGCAGCCTTGGTGTTGGTGGAATCTTATCATATTTCTCAAGAGCAGGCCGAAAGAGATGTGGTGATTTGGGCAGATGCACTAAAAAAATGTTCAGCCTTACTTGATTGATATAACAATGGATATAATACTCGATAAACCGGAGCAAATGCTATTTGCCTTGCTCCGATCCGCGTTGAACAGCACAAAGCCGGTTAGTAAATCCTTTTTACCGATATATCTCCTGCCCTTTGGCAGCGTGTTACAAACTAGCTTGCACTCAGGGAGTGATGGCCTTGGCATGGGACGGAATACAGACCCTGCCGGCCTGTTTGCAACCCCCGAAGGCTTTGAAATTAAACTGGGCGATGGCGGTAGAGAACTATGAAAAACGCTACCTGCGGTACTGCCATACCATAGCCGAACTTTCAGCTTTTTATAAAACGCATGGCATTACCACGGTCCAGTTGAAAGGAGTGGGTCTCTCCACCTATTATCCTATTCCTTCGCACAGGGAAGGAGGAGATATAGACATCTTCACTTATTCGGCAGACCATTCCCGGAAAAGTGATGCCGAGGCCAACCGGCTGGCAGACCGGTTAATGGAAGAAAAAGGAATAGAGGTAGACTTTGAACACTCCGAAAAGCATAGTATGTTTTACTATAAAGGTATTCCGATAGAGAATCATAAAACCTTCATTAATTCGGAAACATACCGTATAGCAGTGAAGATGGATAAGCTCCTTCAAAAACTGCTACAACCCGTATCGGCGGAATTGGACGGAAAATACCCCATTTTCATTCCATCTTCCACTTTAATACTGTATTTCTCGCTTTCATGCCGTCCCAGCATTACGCACGCGCCTGGCGCTTCATCATCTTTGCGACTGGGCTTGCCTGCTGAATAGATACGGCCTGCATATTCCTGAGGAAGTGACGGATATTCGTTTTAGAAATATGATGCTGGCAATGACTCACCTTTGTAATGATTATTTAGGAACTTCCGTTCCTGTATATGGAGGAGAAGGGTTGGCGGAGGAAATCTTGCGGGAAATCATCCGGCCACCCTATACTAAGTTTGTTCCGGCGAAGAATAAATGGAGCATTCTGGTTTATAAAACCAAACGTATGCTGCATACTCATCGTGCGTGCAACAGCGTGTTGCGCATTTCACTGTGCAAATGGGTTGGAAATTCTATTCTGTTGCATCTGCGCTCTCCCCATACCATCTTCCAGACGGAACGAAAATAAGCGGTTTATGTTGAAAAGAATCTGCCGTTTGTTGTTGCCTGATGAAAGGAAAATGGGGATAAGGGTGGTTTGTGCCGTATTTCTTTGCGCATTACTTGACTTTGCCGGACTCGCTGCCCTGTTGCCTGTCTTGTTTTTTCTGTTGGATGACGGGAGGGATAAGGATGCCGCCCTGTTATTTTGTCTGGTGGCAATAGTCTTTATTTTGGTGAAAAACGCTTTGGCAGCGGGGCTTTCACGTTTTCAAAACCATTTTCTGATGTCTCTTTACCGTCGGCTCAGCTTTTCTCTCTTTACTTCTTACTATCAACGGGGATTATTGTTTATACGCAGCAGGGGGAGTATCCGGCTGGGATATGAGGTGAACTATATCTGTTATGCTTTTTCTTTAAACCTTCTTTCCCCCTTGCTTCGCATGACAGGAGAACTGCTGCTTGTTTTTTGGGTGACGGCAGCTTTGTTGGTTTACGCTCCGTTGACGGTACTGATGCTGTATATTGCCTTTCTGCCTTTCATGCTGATTTACGGATGGGGGATCAGGAAACCGATGCGCCGTTATGGTGAGCAGGAGCAGCAGGCTCGTCGTGAGCAATCCCGGCTGGTCACGGAAACGATGAAAGGGTATGCCGAATTGGAACTGAATGCGGCGTTTCCTTTTCTTCAGCAGGCATTCGCCCAGAGGGTAAGGAAAATCAGTGAGAGCCGTTTGAAACTGGAAACGATACAGCATCTTCCTCTTTGCCTTTCCGAAATGGCGGTCATATCGGGGCTGACCTTGCTCACCGTTTTCGGAACAGGGGATATCAAAGCGTTGGTAGGTGTCTTTGCTGTGGCGGCTTTCCGGCTGTTACCCGCTTTGCGCGGCATCTTAGGTGGTTGGACACAAGTACAGAATGCGGTCTATTCTCTGCGGATTATAGAGGAAGGGTTGGGGGATAAGGGGATAGAAGCAGTTTCTCCATCATGGGGGCAGGAAGCGTTTTCTTTTCAAAAAGAGATACGGATAGAACACCTCACCTATGCTTATCCTGAAAGTAAAGAGGTTCTAAAGGACTTTTGTTGTACTATTCGTAAGGGGGAATATGTAGGTATCTGTGGTGAGAGTGGCGTAGGTAAGTCTACCTTGTTTAATCTGCTTTTGGGATTTATCACTCCGGATAAAAGGCACTATTCGGATAGATGGCAGGCCGCTTGCCGATGTGCCGAGGCAGGAATGGCATCGCAAGGTGGGATATGTGCAACAGGAAGTGTTTGTGCTGGATGGGACCTTGGCGGAAAACGATTGCTTTGGGATGCCGGTCTATAGATAAGGAACGGGTAGCGGAGATGAGTGAGGCTGGTGAGATTGGATGCTTGGGTGGATGAATTGCCGCAAGGAATGGATACTCCTTTGGGTGAAGGGGGAGGAAGGCTTTCGGGAGGTCAGAAACAACGGGTAGGCATAGCCCGTGCTTTGTATAAGAAAGCGGAGGTGCTTCTACTGGATGAGGCTACTTCTGCATTGGATAATGAGACTGAACGGGCTGTCAATGAAATGCTTCTCGGTCTGATGAAGGAGTGTAGGGGGCTGACTGTTCTTACGATAGCCCATCGGGAAAGCTCATTGGCATATTGTCATCGTGTAATCAGATAAATGGAAAAGACAATGGATCAAATTTATAAAATAGGTGGCCACTGCTTCGCATTGCCGGACGAAAGGTTGATGGAGGTGGTGGATGGTATCAGCGGTTTCAAG
>ENA-OQAJ01000578-OQAJ01000578.1-human-gut-metagenome-genome-assembly--contig:-NODE-578-length-11347-cov-2.946078_pt1 | contig 11347 bp, 12 predicted proteins | sample MGYA00242736_ERZ504529 | MGnify/ENA primary metagenome ERZ504529 (study PRJEB26092, sample SAMD00036275) | human gut metagenome | host: Homo sapiens | study: EMG produced TPA metagenomics assembly of...
TTCAAAATATTCCGGAAGGTTATGAAGTACCGGAAGGACGTGTGAAACCATGGGGAACCGGACATGCGGTATTAAGCTGCATCAATGAAATCGATGGACCATTTGTTGTGATCAATGCAGATGACTATTATGGAAGCCATGCATTTAAGATGGCATATGATTTCCTGACAGAGAATGAAGACACCTCAGACATTTACAGGTATATGATGGTCGGCTATAAACTGGAGAATACTTTGACAGAGAATGGACATGTGGCAAGAGGTGTGTGCGTAACAGATGAAGAAGGACATCTTCTTAAGATCAATGAGCGCACGCATATCGAAAAGCATGATGGCGGTACAGCATATACAGAAGATGATGGAAAAACATGGACCATGCTTCCGGAGGGCAGTACGGTGTCCATGAATATGTGGGGATTTTCTGCAAGTATTCTGAAAGAGCTGAAAGACAGATTCCCCAAATTCCTGGATGAGAACCTGAAAGTAAATCCTCTGAAATGCGAATATTTCCTGCCATTTGTAGTAGATGAGCTTCTTGGTGAGAAGAGAGCAACTGTAAAAGTGCTGAAATCTATGGATAAATGGTATGGGGTAACTTATAAAGAAGATAAACCTGTGGTAGTAGCTGCTATTCAGAAATTAAAAGATGACGGGCTGTATCCACAGAGATTATGGGAGGAATAGTTGAGTGGAAATTAACAGGGAGATAAAGAATATTACCAGTGCATTTGTTCTGGAAGATAATCTGACAGAATGTGTTCCTTATGGAAGTGGACATATCAATGACACTTACCGCCTGACTTATGGTACAGGCAAACATTATATTCTTCAGAAAATGAACAAGAGTATTTTTACCAAACCTGTGGAACTGATGGAGAATGTCAGCGGTGTTACTGCCTGGCTGAAGAAAAAGATTCAGGAAAACGGTGGAGATGTGGAGAGAGAGACTCTGAATCTTGTGATGACAAAGGATGGACTTCCTTATTATGTAGATGAGGACGGAGAATACTGGAGAGTATATTTATTCATTGAAAATGCCACATGCTATGATATGGTAAAAGATGAGAATGATTTTTACCAGAGTGCGGTTGCTTTCGGGCATTTTCAGAGGCTGCTTGCAGACTATCCGGCAGAAACTCTTCATGAGACCATCGTAAATTTTCACAACACGGTGGACAGACTGAATAAGTTTAAAACTGCTGTGGAAAAAGATATATGTCACAGAGCAGCAGATGTGGAAAAAGAGGTTCAGTTTGTGCTGGACCGCACAGAACTGGCACATGTTCTGTGCGATATGCAGGAACAGGGAAAACTGCCGTTACGTGTTACACATAATGATACCAAGCTGAATAATATTATGATCGATAATGCAACGGGAAAAGCTGTCTGTGTGATTGACCTTGATACCGTAATGCCGGGACTGTCCGTGAATGATTTCGGTGATTCTATCCGTTTTGGCGCAAGTACCGGAGCTGAGGATGAGAAAGACCTGACGAAAAGTGTCCTGTGATCTTCACCTTTATGAAGTTTATGTCAAGGGATTCATCGAAGGCTGTGGCGGTGCACTGACTGAAACAGAACTGGATATGCTTCCCATGGGAGCAATCCTTATGACCTTTGAATGTGGAATGCGTTTCCTGACAGATTATCTGGAGGGAGATCATTATTTCAAGATCCACAGAGAGGGACATAATCTGGATCGCAGCAGAACACAGTTTAAATTGGTAAAAGACATGGAAGAAAAACTTTCCCGGATGAAGGAGATTGTAAATAAGTATAAATAACATTACATATGTATATAGACTTGCTTTTATGAACTGATTCAGATAGAATTATCCTGTGAGGATATGAGAGAAATCATATTTTCGCAGGATTTTCTGCAATACATGATATCAGGTAAAGGTATTTTACAGTTCCATATATAGGGTGCTGTAAAATACAGAGGTAAAGTCTGCAGATATGAAACAGGATATCGCAGAATTTTACAGATTACACTCAGAATTATCAAGGATATTTCTGATGCTGTGAACTAATATAGGTATTGTTGAAAGAGAAAAACAACAGAAATTGCAGAAAACAGGTATTGTAGCAGGATGACCGTGCAGGAATGATAAGAAAAATTCGAAAGAATGTACGGCGCGGAAATTTTACCATAATTAAACCATGTTGTGGATGGACAGATGATTGATCTGTCTGATGGTAAAAAAACTGACTACAAGAACTATGAACAGCAGGCAGACAGGTTAGGAGGAAGTATTATGGCAATTTTAGTTACAGGTGGAGCAGGTTATATTGGAAGCCATACAGTTGTAGAATTGCAGAACGCAGGATATGATGTTGTAGTTCTGGATAACTTAAGCAATGCAAGTGAGAAATCTCTGGAAAGAGTTTCCAAGATCACAGGCAAACCAGTGAAATTCTACAAAGCAGACATCCTGGACCGCGATGCTCTAAATGAAGTTTTTGATAAAGAAGATATTGATTCCTGTATTCATTTCGCAGGTCTGAAAGCAGTTGGAGAATCCGTTGCCAAACCCTGGGAATATTACGAAAATAACATTGCAGGAACCTTAACACTGGTAGATGTCATGAGAAAACATAATGTAAAGAACATTATCTTCTCCTCATCTGCAACTGTATACGGAGACCCGGCAATTATCCCGATCACAGAAGAGTGCCCGAAAGGACAGTGCACAAACCCATACGGATGGACAAAATCCATGCTTGAGCAGATCCTGACAGACATTCAGAAAGCAGATCCGGAATGGAACGTAGTTCTTCTCCGTTACTTTAACCCGATCGGTGCTCACAAGAGCGGAACTATCGGAGAGAATCCAAACGGAATCCCGAACAACCTGATGCCATATATCACACAGGTTGCAGTAGGTAAACTGAAAGAACTTGGGGTATTCGGAAATGATTATGATACTCCGGACGGAACTGGTGTGAGAGATTACATTCACGTAGTTGACCTTGCAAAAGGACATGTAAAAGCTCTTAAGAAAATCGAAGATAATTCCGGATTAAGTATCTACAACCTTGGTACAGGAAAAGGCTACAGTGTTCTTGATATTGTGAAGAATTTTGAAGCTGCTACAGGTGTTAAAATTCCATATGTGATCAAGCCACGTCGTCCAGGCGATATCGCAACCTGCTATTCCGATGCTTCCAAAGCAGAGAGAGAACTGGGATGGAAAGCCGAAAACGGTATTAAAGAAATGTGTGCAGACTCCTGGAGATGGCAGTCCAATAACCCGAATGGTTATGAAGAATAATTAATTAAATCAAGCGAATGCAGGTGTATTTAGCAACTTGCCTGCGGAAAATTAATATCCCCCACACATGGAAAGAATGTTCATGTGTGGGGGATATTTTGCATATAAGTATGAAAGTTACAAATTAAGTTCTTTCAGTAATTCTTCCTGAGAAATAAATTCATGACAGTCAGGATTGTTTTCAATTTCTTTTTAACATCATTAAATCTACTTCATCAGGTTCTACTTCTTCAATATTTGCAAACAAATCAGGAGCTGTAAAATGTTTTTGAATGATATGCCAGAAGATATCAGCATCCTTATCGCTCATAATGGATACAGCACCTATAATACGTTCTTTGACAGCTGTCATAAAATCACACTCCTTTATATATCTGTCCACGATTACCAATAAGTCTGATAACAATAATGTTTTCGATATTATCAAAAAATTATACGATAATCTCCTACGCGTAAACGATAACCAATTTTGCCTTGTAATGTTTTTACATCTCCCTTAGGTAAGTTAGAAATTGCGTTAATAATACGCCTTTGAGTTGTAACATCTTGTTTTTTCAAAAACTTAAGGGCTTGTTTTGAATATTCGATTTCCAGTTTTACCACTCCTTTACGAAATTATTATAGAATTTTCTATTTGTTATCTTTCGTAAAGCAGAAATGTATTCTGGTATGTTTAATATAGCATATAAAAAATATTGGAAGCAACTTTAATCACTGGATTGTCAGAGTATTTTTTTACTGGCTATAATAGACAGGGAAAAATATTATATTATTGTCAAAGAAAGGACAGGATACACATGAAGGTAGCAGCAATCCAGATGCCAACAGTAAAAGATAAAATGCAGAATATCCGTACCGCAGGCACTTATATGAAAAAAATAAAAGCAGAACAACCGGACTTCGTAATCCTCCCGGAAATGTTCTGTGTCCATATCAGACCGAGAATTTCCCAAATTTATGCAGAAAAAGAAGGTGGTCCATCGTGGCAGGCGATGTCTGATTATGCAGGGAAATACCATATTTATCTGATTGCAGGTTCCATGCCGGAAGTCGATGAGGCAGGAAATGTTTACAATACTTCTTATATTTTTGACAGAGACGGAAAGCAGATCGGCAAACACAGAAAAGCTCACCTCTTCGATATCAATGTAAAAAACGGCCAGTACTTCAAAGAATCCGATACTCTGACTTCGGGAGATCATGCCACAGTATTTGATACTGAATTTGGGAAAATGGGTGTCATGATCTGCTACGACATCCGCTTCCCGGAGTTTGCCCGCACAATGGCACTGGACGGTGCAAGGATGATCTTCGTCCCTGCAGCATTTAATATGACTACAGGCCCTGCACATTGGGAACTGACTTTTCGCGCAAGAGCCCTTGACAATCAGATATATATGCTTGGATGTGCTCCTGCCAGAGATACACAGGCAGGATACATTTCCTGGGGACATTCTATTGTAACAGATCCTTGGGGCCAGGTTATGAAACAGTTTGGATGAGAAGGAAGGCATTTTAATAGAAGAAATAGATTTGGACCGGGAAGACCAGATCAGAGAACAGCTTCCGTTATTAAAACACCGCAAATCTGAAATGTACCATTTATAAGAGAACACATTTTTTTCGCAAACCGACCATAAATCAAACACATTTATCAGATATAGTAATACCATCAACAAAAACAAAAGAAACAGAGAGAATTCAAAATAGAAAGAACAGAGAGGTATTACTATGAAATATAAACATCTGGCAATGATTATGGGAGTTATGATAACAGCAACATCTGTGGGATCTACGGCAACAGTATTTGCAGAAGAGAGCAAGACAGAAAGTACTCAGGATGCAGGTGACACTACAGAGGATACAGCAGAAGCATCTGATGCGAAAACAGACGACAGCAAAGAAGAAACAAACGAAAATGAAATTCTCGGAGAAGTAAAATCCGTAGAAGATGGAAAAATCACCATCGCAGTAGGAACCAGAAAAGAAATGGGCCAGCCAGGTGAACAGCCCCAGGGCGGAGAGAACGGAGAAGCTCCGGAAAAACCGGAAGGAGATGACTCAAAAGCAGACGGTGCTGAAGAAACAGACAGCGAAGCTACAGAAGATACCAGTGAAGATAAAACTACTGATGCAGAGGAAAACGCAGAAACTACAGATGGCGAAGATGAAACATCCGCTGATAACACAGACAAAGATGAAGTTCCAGATGGTAACGGTGATGGCCAGGGAGCTCCGGACGGAGAAGCACCATCTATGTTAGACCTGACAGGTGAAGAACAGGAAATCACAGTTACAGACAGCACAGTGATTACGAAACAGACCATGGGCGGCGGTCAGGGAGCACCTGGTGGAGAAGCCCTGGAGAAACCAGACGGAGAATCATCTGACAGTGACAATACAGACAGCGAAGCCCCGGAAAAACCAGAGGGAGAAGCCCCAGATGGCCAGGGAGCACCAGACGGCGCAGGTCAGACGGAAGAGATTACATTAGATGACATCAAAGAGGGCGACGTAGTAGCTATCACATTAGATGATGACGGAAACGCAGCAACTATCACTGTTCAGTCCATGGATATGGGAGGCGGACAGGGAGGACCTGGCGGACAGGCTTCCGGTGTGGACAGCTATGATACAGTAAATGAATACAGCTCAGATGAAACAGTTTCCGATACCTCTCTGGAATCTACAGGAACAGACGAAAACGCAGCACTTATTTCCAATGGTGCAGAGGTTACCTTCAGCAATGACGCAATCTCAAGAACATCTTCCGACAGCCAGGGCGGTGATAACTCCAGCTTCTATGGTGTAGGAGCAGCAGTTCTTGCCACAGACGGAACTGCATATGTCAAAGATAGTACAGTAACCACAGACAGCAAAGGCGGTGCAGGACTCTTTGCATACGGTGACGGAACTGTATATGTAGCAGATACAGATATCACCACACAGCAGGATACTTCAGGTGGAATCCACGCAGCAGGCGGCGGAAAACTTTACGCATGGGATTTGAACGTTGAAACTAACGGCGAATCTTCCGCAGCAATCCGCAGTGACAGAGGCGGCGGAACAATGGTAGTGGACGGAGGTACTTATACTTCTAATGGTGTAGGTTCCCCTGCGGTTTACTGTACAGCAGATATCGCAGTCAACAACGCAGAACTGACAGCAAATGGTTCAGAAGCAGTCTGCATCGAGGGATTAAACTCTCTGAGACTCTATAACAGCAATCTGACCGGAAATATGAGTGATGATGATCAGAATGATACTACATGGACAGTCATTCTCTACCAGAGCATGTCCGGTGATTCTGAAGTAGGTAACAGTACATTCCAGATGGATGGTGGAACGATTACATCCAAGAATGGCGGCTTATTCTATACAACAAACACAGAATGTACTATCACATTAAAGGACGTAGACATCACATACAATGATGACAATGAATTCTTCCTGCAGTGCACAGGAAACAACAACCAGCGTGGATGGGGACAGAGTGGTGCAAACGGATCTGACTGTAACTTCACAGCAGACAGCCAGGATATGAAAGGGAATGTAATCTGGGATTCCATCAGTGACCTTGATTTCTACATGATCAACGGCAGCACACTGGAAGGTGCGTTTGTCAATGATGAATCCAACGCAGGAAACGGTGGAGACGGATATTGCAACGTAGTGATTGACAAAGATTCCACATGGACAGTAACCGGTGACAGCACCATCACATCCCTTTCAAACGCAGGAACCATCACAGATGCAGACGGCAAAACAGTTTCCATCGTAGGTACAGACGGAACAACTTATGTGGAGGGTGACAGTGACTACACAATCACAGTAGGCTCCTATCAGGACAGCGCAGATACATCTGCATCTACTACAGTCGATGACTGGTCCAACTATGAGGTGGAAAGACCGGAATCTCTGTAAAGTAAAATCAAGTAAAATGAGAAAAAACTCATTTCTAATGCATGAATAAGGCAGAAACAGATAATTAAGACAACAGCAATAAAATCAAAATGTAAAAAAATCAACGGCGAACAGTCGTGATTTTTTATGCGCATTTAACATTTATTTGCCAAAAATAAGATTGTTAGTAATGCTAAAAAGTTTTTATAATAATGCCAGTTGGTCAAAAGCAAAATGTCGATGGACAATGCAATGACAATAAAAAGCTCAAATAGAGGAGAGAGATATCAATATGCAGAACAATCTTGCATCAATGATAAAAGAAAAAAAGCTGTTTCTTCTGGATATTGACGGAACCGTTGCGCTGGGAAGTAAACTTCTTCCGGGTGCGGCAGACTTTCTTCAGACAGTAAAAGAAAACGGTGGGATTTTCCGCTTTCTGACTAATAACTCATCCAAAGCAGCCAGTGATTATGTGGAGCAGTTTCATGGCTGGGGAATTGAAACGACGGAAGAGGAATTTATCACTGCCGGAACTTATGCCAGAGATTTCATGAAGAAATATTACGGAAACGAAAAAAATTCTGGTGGCAGCTACTGAAACCTACTGTAGCGAACTGCGAAAAGCAGGTCTGAACATCACAGATCAGGCAGGGGATGACGTAGACTGCGTACTCTGCGCTTACGATACAGAACTCACCTACGAGAAACTGGTTCAGGTCTGTAAACAGCTCACAGAGACAAAGGTTCCCTGGTTTGCAACAAATCCGGATCTGCGTTGTCCGATTGACTTCGGGATGGTACCGGACTGTGGTTCCATCTGTCGGATGATCACAGCGTCCGTTGGCAGAGAACCGGAATACATCGGCAAACGGCCCCCGGAATGGTATACGCCTGTCTGGAAGAAACAGGATGTACCCCAAAACAGACCCTGCTCATCGGCGACAGAATCTACACAGACATGGAATGCGGAAAACGCGCAGGAGTTGACAGTTGTCTGGTACTGACAGGAGAGGCCAGTGCAGAAGAATGGAAAAACGGCTTCCGGTGTCAGTCATTAGGAAAGCTTGCCGGATATTTTTCGTAAAAATATCTATTGTAAAAGCAGGAGAGGAAAGGAAATTAAATGTCGGAAATCATATTAAGAGACATCTGCAAAAGCTACGAAAACGGCTTTCAGGCAGTCAAAAATTTTAACCTGGAAATAGAAAAAGGTGAGCTGGTCGTATTTGTTGGCCCGTCCGGATGCGGAAAATCTACTACGCTCCGAATGATCGCCGGACTGGAAGACATTAGCGACGGCGAATTATGGATCGGGGGACAAACTGGTCAACTATCTGGAGCCAAAAAGAACGTGACCTGGCAATGGTTTTCCAGAGCTACGCGCTCTATCCACAGATGAATATTTATGATAACATCGCTTTTTCTTTGCAGGTAAGAAAAAGTGCCGAAAAAAGAAATTGATAAAAGAGTTCACCATGTAGCAGAACTTCTGGGGCTGGAAAATCTGCTGAAACAAAGACCAAAGAATCTTTCAGGTGGTCAGCGTCAGCGAGTAGCCATTGGAAATGCTATCATCCGTGAGCCGAAAGTACTCCTCATGGATGAGCCATTATCCAATCTGGATGCCAAACTTCGTACCCAGATGAGAGTAGAACTTGCGGGTATTCACAAAGCACTTGGGAACACCATTATTTACGTCACTCATGATCAGACAGAAGCAATGACTCTGGGAGACAGGATCGTAGTGATGAATCAGGGAGCAGTACAGCAGGCAGATACTCCGCAGAACCTGTATGCTTACCCGGTAAATCGCTTTGTTGCAGGATTCATCGGTTCTCCATCTATGAACTTTATCAAAGGTCTGGCAATGGAGAAGATGGGAATCCCGACATTCTGTACAGAGCAGGACGGAGATATTCCAATCCCTGATTTCCTCTGGAAAATCCTGAAGCGCCAGGGCTATATCGGCAGAAATATTGAACTTGGAATCCGCCCGGAACATTTCCTGGAAAAACCGGCAGGCGCAGATACCAGAGGCGAGTGGAAAATGGAAGTCACAGTCACAGCCAGAGAACTTCTTGGAGCAGAAGTGATTCTCCATTTAATCACAATGGTCAGGACTGCTGTGCAAAAGTTTCCGGAGACAGCCTGATCGACAAGGGAGACAGCGTGACTCTCTGGATCGATATGGCATATATTTCTGCGTTTGATATGGAAACACAGGAGAATATTACGCTGAAACGTGGAGCGTTTTCATAAATGAAGAGTCTTATCGCTTCTGATATGGCGCTTTTGATTTCTGATACTTGAATGGAAATATAGCAATTGCAGTATTTTATGGAATTGCTATAAGTACAAGATAAATAAGCAAATGGAAGGTGTTTAGGATTATGAAGAAATTAAAAAACACAGGTGCCTACGCATACCTGTTTCCAAGCTTTCTGATCTTTGGAATCTTCTTATTCTACCCGTTTTTTAAGACTTTATACTTAAGTCTTTTTTAAAACGAAATAAGATGGGACAGGCAAAACTATTCGTAGGACTTGGCAACTACAAAGAATTATTACAGTCATCCTCATTCTGGAACAGTCTGGCAGTTACCCTGATCTTTGTTGTGATCGTAGTTGCAGTCAGTATGATCCTGGGACTTACAACAGCAGTCCTCTGCAACAAAACATTTCCGGGAATCCGTTTTTTCAGTACTGCATATGCACTGCCAATGGCAATCGCATCCAGTTCAGCAGCAATGATCTTCAAGATCATGCTTCATCCATCCGTAGGAATCATCAATAAGATTTTCATCTGGATATCAACTGGGTCAGTGATCCGAAATACGCACTGATCTGCGTAGCAGTTCTTACTGCATGGCTTAACAGTGGAATCAACTTCCTGTATTTTTCAGCAGGATTAAGTAACATTGATGAAACTATTTATGAACGAGCTTCCGTAGACGGCGCAAGTTCATTCCAGAAATTCTACCGCCTGACACTTCCGGGACTGGCACCAATGATGTTCTACACATTAGTGGTAAACATCATTCAGGCATTCCAGTCATTCGGACAGGTCAAGATTCTGACACAGGGTGGTCCCGGAGAATCCACAAACCTGATCGTGTATTCCATTTACAGAGATGCCTTCTTTAACTATCGTTTCGGAAGTGCAGCAGCCCAGTCAGTGGTACTTTTCCTGATCGTGCTGGTACTTACTCTGGTAATGTTTAAAATTGAGAAAAAAGGAGTGAAATATTAATGTCACAGTTAGGCAGCATCACTGCTGAAAAAGAAAAACAGATGGATCTGGAACGCCAGAGTTTCAGGAAGTAAAAGCAAAAATGCTGGCGCAGCAGAAATATAAAAGAGCGGCCAGAACTGCCGGACACATTGTCTTAAATATTGTCGTGGCGTTAATTGTTCTTCTGCCTCTTTTATACGCAGTAAGTATTGCATTTATGCCATCCGGTGAACTTTTTACTCTGGATATGAATATCCTGCCCAAACATCCGACATTGGAGAATTTCCGACAGGCACTGCAGAAGGTTCCGCTGGTTCGTTTTGTAGTAAACTCTTTCCTGGTAGCAGGTCTCATCACTTTCGGACAGATCATTTCCTGTTCACTGGCAGCGTTTTCCTTTTCCTTTCTGGATTTCAAAGGAAAAAATGTGCTGTTTATGCTGGTGATGGCAACTATGATGATTCCGGGAGAGGCAACGATTATTTCCAATTACCTGACAGTCAGCGGATGGAACTGGCTGGATTCCTATCAGGTACTGATCGTGCCCTATCTCACATCTGCAATGGGAATCTTCCTGTTCAGACAGTTTTATCTTACATTTCCGATTTCGCTGTATGAATCAGCGAAGATTGACGGCTGCTCCAATCTGCGATTTATCTGGCAGATTCTGATGCCGCTGACAAAATCAGCAATGGGAGCTATGGCAGTGTACACATTTATTAATGCATGGAATATGTACATGTGGCCATTACTTGTGACAGGATCAGACAAGATGCGTACTGTGCAGATCGGTATCGGTATGCTGGACAGCGTAGACTCCCAGTCTATTACATTGATGATCGCAGGCGTAGTGCTGATCATCCTTCCGTCCATTTCCATATTCATTGCAGGACAGAAGCAGCTGATCCGAGGTATGTTCTCAGGTGCCGTAAAAGG
>ENA-OQAJ01000580-OQAJ01000580.1-human-gut-metagenome-genome-assembly--contig:-NODE-580-length-11326-cov-1.421288_pt1 | contig 11326 bp, 12 predicted proteins | sample MGYA00242736_ERZ504529 | MGnify/ENA primary metagenome ERZ504529 (study PRJEB26092, sample SAMD00036275) | human gut metagenome | host: Homo sapiens | study: EMG produced TPA metagenomics assembly of...
GTGATCGTGGCTACGCTTGCGCTTAGCTACTTATTTTTTTATGGGAGGCCCGGAGCTTTCCGATCAGAAAACAGAGCCTCAGACAGGGGAAGGGCAGGCGGTTTCTATCCCCGCGCCGGAGAAGGGGCGCGAGCTGCAAATTCAATACTTAGATGCTGGGCAAGCAGACGCGACGCTGATTCGCCTGCCCAACGGGCAGACTATGCTCATTGATGCCGGCGGCAACGCTACGGCTGACCGGCTGGTGGAATACATAGCGAAGCAAGGCGTCAAGCGGATCGATTTTTTGATCGGCACGCACCCCCATGAGGATCATATCGGCGGGCTGGATAAGGTGATCGAGGCTTTTGACATTGGGGAGATTTATCTTCCTAAGGTGGCGGACAGCCAGGTTCCAACCACCAGGACCTACGAGGACGTGCTGGCCGCTGTGGATCAGGAAGGGGCTGAGGGGTAAACCGGGGTGCGGCTGGAACAGTGCTGTTCCAAAGAGATGAGCTTTCCGCCCGGCTTTTGGCGCCTAATAGTGACGCCTACGACGAGCTGAACAGCTATTCCATTGTGGTATTGCTAACCTATGGAGAAAGAAAATTCCTATTTATGGGAGACGCTGAATCAGACTCTGAACAGGAAATCCTGGAGCGCTTCGGTAATGTAACGGCGGATGTGCTGAAATGCGGCCACCATGGAAGCTCCACATCCACCAGCCAGGGCGTTTTTGGATCGTGTGTCGCCGGAATATGCCGTTATTTCCTGCGGGAGGGATAATTCCTACGGCCATCCTCATCAGGAGACGCTGGAAAGGCGCGAGCGAAAACGTAACGGTTTACCGCACAGATCAGCAGCATACGGTGATCGCCTCCTGCGATGGAGAAAAGCTGACGCTTGACGCCGTCGATATATCTTTAGAAAAAGATTAGGGGGCTTTATCGTTTTGCAACCATTGCGGTTCCATAAATTCTTCCTAAGTTTTATTTATCAATCGTCACACTGTTTTTATAAGAGGCCCCGCTGGGGCCTCTTTTTTTATTCATCATCCCCTTATTTTCTATGTTTGATTTGATTCAGCCTGCTGCTAGGTGTGGTTTATTTACACAACAAGTTTTGAGAAATTATCGGTCTCCGCAAAATCCGACAGGAAAAATATGGAATAAGACTTATAATGGGGGCATATGATAAAGGTTGGTGAATGATTTTGAGGACCAAAGGGGTAACAATTGGAGCATTAGGAACAAAACGGCATTCCAAGGAAATTCTGCGGGAAACCTTGGCCTCCCAGACGCTGGCAAAGCTGTTGGTGCAGGTCGTTATTTTGGCTTGGGCGTGCTGGCCTCACGGGGAACGGTGTTCGGCGGCTATTCGCCCTTTGGCGTGGCGCTGGCAGCCGCGGCGCCGTTCCCTAATATAATCGCGGTGACCGCTGGAACAATTGTGGGAAGCCTTCTGCCAGGCGCGGTAAACGAGGGGATACGCTATTTGGCGGCAATTTTAGCCACAGCCGCTATCCGGTGGACGCTGAACGATCTAAAAAGGCTGAACAAAAGCCAGCTGTATGCTCCTATTGTGGCTTTTGTACCGATCTTCGCTACCGGTATGGCGATGAGCACCGCCAGCCTGATTACATCCACTACCATCGTTTCCAACCTAACGGAAGCGCTGTTGTCCGCGGGAGCGGCGTATTTCTTTACTCAGACTGTCAAGGTCCTGTCAGGAAGCAGAGGCGCCGCCGCCTTAAGCCAGCAGGAGCTGGCCTGCGTGGCTTTGACCGGCTGCATCGGCATACTGGCGTTCGCCAATGTAATGATCGGCTATGTTTCCGTAGGAAGAATTTTAGCGGTGCTGGCGGTGCTTTACTGCGCTCAATACGGCGGCGTAGGCGGCGGCAGCGTTCAGGTATCGCTACCGGCATCATTTTCAGTTTGTCATCCGCTTCGTTAAGCTATATCGCCGGCGCCTACGCCTTCGGCGGCCTGATCGCCGGGCTGTTTTCACCATTGGGAAGAATTGCCGTAGCGGGCGCGTTTATCCTCTCTAATGGAATTGTCGCCTTGCAAACGGGAAACACTGCTACTGTAGTAGCCGGCGCCTACGAGGTAATGGCGGCGACCTTATTATATATGCTGGTTCCAAAATCCGCGACCCAGGGACTGGCGCAGATTTTTACCACGCCTGTGGACAAGCCAAATGTGGACGGTATGCGGCGAAGCGTGATTATGCGGCTGGATTTCGCCTCAAAGACTTTATCGGACGTATCCAGCTGTGTGGATGAGGTGTCGAAAAAGCTGAAGCAGATTTCTGTCTCCGACCTGAATCAGGTGTATCAGAAAACAGCTACGTCGGTATGCGGGCGCTGCGGCCTCAAGGCGCTGTGCTGGCAGCAGGAATACTCCAACACCATGAACGCCTTTAACGATTTGACCCAGGCGCTAAAAGGGAAGCATAAAATCACTCAAGAGGATTTTCCGCAGCATTTCCGGGAAAGGTGCAATAGGCTTTCTGAGGTGGTGGGAGCGGTCAACCGATATTATACCGGCTACCAGGCCAACGCGGCGGCGGATCGAAGGATCAGCGAGGTGCGGGGGGGTGGTCTACGACCAGTTCTGCGGTATGAGCGAAATTTTTAGAGGATATGGCTCAAGAGCTTGAGCTGTATGAAAAATATGATTTTGCCCTTGGAGAGCAACTGAGCACGATGCTTCGGGCCTCCGGCGTGCTGCCCATCGACGTGAGCTGCCGAGTAGACCGCTACAATCGGCTTTCCGTAGAGATTGAGGCGGCTAAGGAGGAAGCGGCGGCCCTGTTCAAAAAGGATCTTCTGCGGCAGATTGACCGGGTATGCGGAAGAAAAAATGGATGCACCCTGTATCAGCACAGCGCCGGACCGGTGCCGGATTCAGTTTAGTGAAAAGCCGGCGTTCCAGGCGGAATTGGCGATAGCGCAGCATGTGTGCAATAACGGAAGCCTCTGCGGTGATCACTGCACCTACTTTAACGACGGCCTGGGACGCATGGTGATGATCGTCAGCGACGGCGATGGGCAGCGGCGGCCGCGCGGCGGTAGACGGCGCTATGGCCGCAGGAATTTTAGCCAAGCTGGCGAAGGCGGGAATCAGCTTTGACTGCGCTCTGCGGATCGTCAATTCCGCTTTGCTGGTAAAGTCTGGAGACGAATCGCTGGCAACCTTAGATGTGGCCAGAGTGGATTTGTTTTCCGGTAAGGCGGAATTCTGCAAGGCCGGGGCAGCGGTCTCTTATGTGGTGAGAAAGGGAAAAATCCACCGGGTGGACCTGCCGTCCTTACCCGCCGGAATTTTGACGGAAATCAGCTTCGCCAAGGAAACCTATCAGCTTCAGGAGGGAGATCGGCTTCTGATGATATCCGATGGCGTTTTGACGGAAGGGGATGCCTGGCTGGAGGGAGAACTTCTCACTTGGGAGGATCAGGGAGAGGAGGAATTCGCCCAAAGGATTGTGGAATTAGCCAGGGAGAAAAGAAAGGACGGGCACGACGATGATATTACGGTTTTGGCGGCTACCATTCAGATCCTCCTTAAACATCAGTTTTGGCCAGTAGGCTTTGGCCAGCAGGCGGTTAGCCGGTAAAACAGCGCGGGCGGTGTTTTCTGTAATGAGAAAAATGGCTGGGGTGGCTGAGGCTCCACATTGATTGTTCAGGCCCTGGCGGCAGCATGCCGGCACTCATCTGAAAAGCAACAGGCCCGGAACCATTCGGCTCCGGGCCTGTTTTCTTGTTCAGGAAGAGGCTCCACGGCAAAACCAAAAAACAGGAGAAGATAGAAAAAAAGGCCTTGGCAGATCAATAGGTTCAAGCCAGAGCGGGATAAAAGCAGCCTGTTTCTCAATAAAAAGATTTAGGAGAGATGGAGAAAATAAAAAATTGCGGTAAGCATGAAAAACGATCAAGGCTGTCTGATTTACCAGCTGTAGGACGGGCGATGGGGAGATATTTTTAAGCCTCCCGCTGGTTACGAACAAATTTAACCATTGGGCAGGCAGCCCCGGCTCAGCCGGTGAATAGGACGTTCGCCCGCAAAAGCACCCGCGGCGTAAGCCGGGCAGCGCAAGCTGACAGCGGCAGGAAATCACCGGAGCTGTCATTAGCAAAAGCGGCTGCCTTTCTGGAAGGCAAAGCAAGCGCCGCAACGGAAATAAATTCAGCGTGCCCTGAAACGCCTGACGGGGATAGCCCTGATAGGATCAGCTTGAGCACCGACTTTTACGGGAAAGCTGTGGCATTATGGCGCTGCTGAAGGGCAGCCTGTTTATAGCCGCGGTAAGAGTTCGGGCTGGGGCCTTCGCTGTCCGGCTTTGGGATGTCCGCCGGCCGGGGCTTCAAGCTTCATCGTATTCGGCAAGACCAGAGCCTCTAGCGGCTTAGGTTTCTGGAGATTTTACGCAGCACCCAGCTAGATACAAGACGAAAACAGGCAGATGAGGAAAGCCGGCGCTAACCCATAAAGGCCCCTGTATTGCTGAAAGGCGGCGTGTACGGCCATTCCTACGGCTGCACCAATCAGTCCAAGCAAGGCTATCAGGAAACAGGCAAGAACAGCGTTTCGCACCCGCTTGTTTCTTCGGGTTAGGCTGTCCTGGTCGGTAAAGGATTCCGGACGTTCCCCCGTATATTCCTTTCTCCAGATAAAGCAGCTTGCCATTTGGCCCATAAATTCCCAGCCAAACTGCTGATAAGTGGCTTTATAATCTTTTTTTGGAAAAGCAGTTCAGGTCAAAGACATACCGGTACTGTTTGGGTTCCGTTTTGTGGAAGGTCATCCGGATAGAATCCCATTGGCGGATCCGCTGAAGATTCCAGCCTTGCTTTGCCAGCGTTTCCAGCCAAGCTTCATAGTCCGCGGGAACAACCCAGCGATAAGCGGAAAACCAAACGGTTTTCGTGTGTTTCATAGCAATTCCTCCGCAAGCTTTGATAGCGCTATAATGCGCCGGGCTTCTTCTCTGAGCAGCTCCTCTCCGAGCCCGGTGATGAGATACTGCTTTTTTCGGTCGATTTCCCGGGTGGGACGGATCAACCGGTCTCTTTCCAACTTTTGCAGGGTTTGATAAATAGTGCCGGCCCCAAGCACAATACGGCCCTGGGTAATTTCCTTTACATGGAGCATAATCCCATAGCCGTGGCGCTCCTGCCGAAGAGAGGAAAGAATATAAAACATGGTTTCGCTCATGGGAAGGAGCTTCTTTTTTTAAGCCGTCCGCCGTCAAATGATCACCTCCGCCGGAAAGTATTTGATGGTACTCCTTATAAGCGATACAGCCGATAGCCCGAGTTCGTCCAACAGTGCCCGTCTCCCGTATCTGTCTTAAGAACGCCGGGGTTTATTCCGGCTGCGGCTCCTGCCCCACAGCACGCGGCAGGCTCCTTTTTCCAGAGGGGCACTCTTACCGCCTCTTATTTTCTGTCATCGGTCCATTTTGAACAATTTATCAAGAGAAAGCATTTTGGAAGCTTTGGCCGGCTTTGCCCGCTGCTTTCACAGCAGCAATATATCACGTTGTGATATACAGTATACATCGCGTCGTGATATATGTCAAGTAAAAAAGGCTCTGAAATTACTTCAGAGCCTGATGAATTTATTCCGAAAGGGCTTGCGGGAGATATTAATCCACAATATAGGCGCGTATCCGGAATAAAGCGCCGGTTTGCCTTGCCAGGCGCTCGCACTCCGCGATCTCCTTCTGAGACATATCCTTATCCACTACGGAAAGCACCACTTGAGGAACATAGACGCTGACCTGCCGGGTAAAGGAAAGAATAGCGGGCAGAGCGTCCAGGCCGAATTGAGAGTGGCAGAGCTCCTGATATTTTTCGGGAGTAGAGGCGTTTAAGCTGATAGAAATAATATCCACCAGGCCGTCGAATTCAGAAGCGGTTTTCCGGCCGTTGATTAAATCGGAAAGGCCGTTGGTGTTCACCCGGATAGAAATATGGCTGGCCTGGCGCACCTTGCCGCAAAGCCAGAGCATATCCTCCAGCCGGCAGGTAGGCTCCCCATAACCACAGAATACCAGCTCTGGGTAGGCGTTTAGATCCCGCTTGGAAAGATCCTCCCAGATTTCATCTCTGGTAGGCTCCCGGTCCAGCCACAGGGATTCGGCGTCGCCTACGCCGGGACCGTGAGTCCGCAGGCAAAAATCACAGGCGTTGGGACACCGGTTGGTCAGGTTCACATAAAGCTTTCCGCCTAAAGTATAAGTAATCGTCAAAATAAAACAGTCCTTTGAGTTAATGAAAAGATCAGAATAAAAGTAAAATTTTCTGTCAAAAGGGAAAAGCAAGGCGCAAACGGCAGAAAAGAACAAAAGAGAGCGAAGGGCTCCTTTGCGGGGCCGCACAGCGCCTGGCGAGAGCGCAAAAGCGCCGGAGACCGCCGCGGAACAAGCAAAGCCTTGTTTCCCAGTTCGAGGACCGCCGGGGCTGTCCCTTGAAGCAGGGCCGGCGGCCGGTCAAATCGGAAGCGCGGCAGCACCGGGCGGGCCCGGCTTTCGGCGGAGCGGTTCAAATAGAGAAAAGGGCGCGGGCGTTCTCAAAAGAGGCGTTCAGCACCTGCTCGGCGGAAATCCCTCTGATTTCAGCGATTTTTTCCGCCACATAACGAATCAGAGAGGAATCGTTCCGTTTTCCCCGGCAGGACCGGCGCCATGTAAGGCGCGTCGGTTTCCAGCAGAAGGCGGTCCAATGGGACAGCTCCGGCGGCCTCTACCGGATGGCGGGCGTTTTTAAAGGTTACAGAGCCTCCAAAGCCGAGATACAGTCCCAGCTTTACCGCCTGGCGGGCGGTCTCGACGCTGCCCGAAAAGCAGTGGAGAACCCCTTTGGGCTTGTGCTTTTGCAGCAGCTCCATGGTGTCCCCATGGGCCTCCCGGTCATGGATAATAACGGGCAGGCACAGCCTTTTGGCCAGCAGAAGCTGGTCTTCAAAAAAACGCTTCTGAACGTCGGGAGAGGCGTTTTCCTCCCAATAATAATCCAGCCCAATTTCGCCGACGGCCACCACCTTTGCTTCGCCGCAAGCCTTTCCAGCTGTTCCAGATAATCCTCGGGAACACCCTTGACCTCCTCCGGATGAACGCCCACCGCAGCATAAACGTAAGGATAGGCTTCGGCCAGCGCAACGGCAGTCCGTGAGCTTTCCAGGGAAGCGCCGCAGTTGACTACGCCGCCTACGCCGTTTTGGGGCAAGGCGGCGAGAAGCTCGCCGCGGTCGGGGTCAAAGGCTTTATCGTCATAATGGGCGTGGGAATCAAAAATCAAGCCGTTCATCGGATTTTGCTCCCGGCGGGAATCTCGTCCACAAAAATCACCTTTACGTCACCGCCGGCGCAGTCGGCGGCTAAAATCATGCCGCAGCTCTCCACACCGCACAGCACAGCGGGCTTTAGATTGGCTACCAAAACAACGTGCCGACCCACCAACTGGTCAGGAGTATAATATTTCGCGATGCCGGAAGCCACGACCCGCTGGCCCTGACCATCGTTCAGGGTCAGCTTCAGAAGCTTTTTCGCTCTTTTGACCGGCTCACAGGCTACGATTTCCGCCACCCGCAGTTCAACCTTGGCGAAATCATCGATGCCGATCATAGCTACGCCCTCGACAGGCTGCTCCCGCTTCGGCGCCTCCGCCTTTTTCTCAGCCGGCTTCTGAATCAGGATCTCATCCAGCTCGGCAATTTCCTTGGCTACGTCGATCCGCGGAAACAGGGTTTCGCCCTTGCTGACGACAGCGTCAGCGGGAAGCAGGCCCCACTGATCGGCGCTGTCCCAATTGCAGACGTCAGCGCCGGCGCCGATCTGAGCTTGAATTTTAGGCGCTGTTTCCGGCATGAAGGGAGTGATCAAAATAGAGACGATCCGCAGGCACTCGCACAGGTTGTACAGCACCGCCGCTAAGCGAGGCGCCTTATCCGGAGCCTTGCCTAAGGCCCAGGGCATAGTCTCGTCGATATATTTGTTGGAGCGGGCGATCAGCTTCCATACCTCCGCCAGAGCGTTGGAAAATTGGAAGCCATCCATGCTTTCCTCATAGCGCCCGCGCAGGGAGGTTGCCATAGCCACCAGGTCTTGATCCAGATCCTCGGCCTGACGCTGGGCGGGAATGGAGCCGCCGAAATATTTCTGCACCATAGCGGTAGTCCGGGAAAGCAGATTGCCCAGATCATTGGCCAGGTCGTAATTGATGCGGTTGATCAAGGCTTCGTTGGTGAAAAGGCCGTCGGCGCCGAAGGGAATCTCCCGCAGAAGGAAATATCGGATGGCGTCCACGCCGTAGCGGTCGCAGAGGATCACCGGGTCTACCACATTGCCCTTGGACTTGGACATCTTGCTGCCGTCTCCGAACAGGAGCCAGCCGTGGCCGTAGACCTGCTTGGGCAAGGGAAGATCCAAAGCCATCAGGATCGCGGGCCAAATAATGGTGTGGAACCGTACGATCTCCTTGCCGATGAAATGGACATCCGCCGGCCAGTATTTCCGGTAATCGGAGTCGTCGCCGGAGCCGTAGCCCATGGCGGTGATGTAGTTGGTCAGAGCGTCCAGCCAAACGTAAACCACATGCTTGGGGTCAAAATCCACCGGAATCCCCCAGGTGAAGCTGGTTCTGGATACACACAGGTCATCCAGGCCGTTTTTGATAAACTGAATCATCTCGTTTTTCCGGCTCTCCGGCTGGATAAAGTCCGGCTGATCCTCGTAAAGCTTCAGCACCTGTCGGCGTAGTTTCCCAGCTTAAAGAAATAGGCTTCCTCCTCGGCCCACTTTACCTCACGGCCGCAGTCGGGGCATTTGCCGTCCTTCAGCTGGGTTTCCGTCCAAAAGGACTCGCAAGGGGTGCAGTACCAGCCCTCATATTTGCCCTTGTAGATTTCACCCCGGTCATAAAGCTCTTTGAAAATTTTCTGCACCGCTTTTACATGGTAATCGTCGGTGGTGCGGATAAACCGGTCGTTGCTGATATTTAGAAGCTTCCAAAGCTCCTGAAAGCCGGCTACGATCTCGTCCACATACTCCTTGGGCGTGACCCCGGCCTTGGCGGCGTTCAGCTCGATTTTTTGGCCATGCTCGTCGGTGCCGGTCAGGAACATGACGTCATAGCCTTGCATTCTCTTGTATCTGGCAATCGCATCGGTAGCCACCGTGCAGTAGCTGTGGCCGATATGGGCTTTTCCCGAAGGATAATAAATCGGCGTGGTAATATAAAAGGTCTTTTGATCCATGGTAAAATTACCTCCCCAAAAATCATATAAAGTTATTATACCATTTTCAAAGCAAAATTCAACCAAAACCCCCGGCGATCCGAAGAAAACAGATGATTTTCACACTTTTTTCTGCTATAATATAACAGTATGAAATAAGCGTTTGAAAGTGATTTCAGGCTGGCCCTGCGCTTTTGAGAGCGGAACGAAAGGTACGGATCAGCCCAGAAGCGGCTTTCCTATGCTCACCCCCGCCGTTAAAGGCCTGGATTTTTCCGGAAAGATAGGGCGAGTGAAAAATTAAAAGGATGGATAAAATGAAAAGAGGTACGAAAGCGGCTTGCAGCGCGGCGCTGGTGGCGGTGATGCTGGCCGGCGCTGCCTGCTCCAAGCGTGCAGCCAGCAAAGCGCCCCGGCGGACCTTCCGAAAACAGAGTCCCGGGCCGCTGGCCGGGAAGAGGCTTCCAGTGCCGGCGCAGTTCCCGAGAAGGGAGAGCCGGAGGAACCGGCCTTAAAGGGAATAAACGATCTGACGGGGATGCCCATGGATGAGGCAAAGGAAAATAACCGTCCCTTGGCGGTGATGATCAATAATATCGATATCGCCCAGCCGCTCATGGGAGTGTCCCAATCCGACGTAATGTACGAATGTCTGGCGGAGGGCGGAATCACCAGGATTATGGCCTGCTTTAAGGACCTCGGGGGTTGCGGAAATCGGCAGCGTCCGCAGCGCCAGGCCCTATTATATTCGGATCGCCCAGGGCATGGATGCGGTTTATATGCATTCCGGCGGCAGTGAGGACGCCTATGCCTTGCTGGGCAGCGGGGTCATCGACGAGTTTGACCTGGATACGGATATGATGTGGCGGGACGAATGGAGACGGGAAAACCTGGGTTACGAGCACAGCGTTCTAACCTCCGGAGAGCTGCTGGAAAACGGGATCGCCAGCCGCGGCGTCGGAGAACCTATGAGGGCGCGTCCCCGGAAAGCCAGGTGTTTTCCGAAACCGAATCCCAGGTACAGGCAGGCGGGAGGGCCCATTGGTTATGCGCTTCCTTCTCTTCCTACAAGGATACTGCCTTTACCTATGACGCCGCTCGCAGGCCTATTTGGTAGGTCAGTTTGGAGAAGCCCAGATGGACGGCGCTATAACACCCAAGTTGCCCGGCAGAATGTGCTGGCTCTGTATATTCCCACCTACAGTCCGGACGGAGGCCTTTTTGCAGCAGATGGACTTGATCGGAAGCGGGGACGGCTACTATATGAGCCGGGGAAAAATCATTCCTATTGCCTGGCATAAGGACAGCTACGATACGCCCTTTTACTATACCACGGAGGCAGGAGAAGCTTTGATTATGGCTCCTGGCAGCGTTTATGTCTGCTGTGTGCCCCTCAGCGGCTCCATTACCTTTGAATAGCCATGTGGGCTTCGATATCATGATTTTCAATAGCAAAAAGAGCCTTTCCCCTTGAACCCGGGAAAGGCTCTTTTTGCCGCCTATAAGCTTAAGAAGCCGCCGTTTCCAGCGGGGCAGGCAAATAAATAAGCGGGGAGATGACAGTGTGGCAGAAGAAATCGAGCTGTTCCATATTGATTAAAAGAATAGATAAGAGAAAATGTGCGGAATCAAAAATACGATAAGCTCTAAACACAGGCGGCTTCCGGGATTACCAGCTGTAGGACGGGCGGTGCCGCGATATTTTTTGAGCCTCTCCTCAGGGGGCGGCCGTGCTAACCTTTATGGAGCGCTCAAGGCGCTGGCCTGCAAGTGGGTTTGATTCTGTGAAAGGCATTGCTTCCGCATAATTCTTTTGGATTGCGGCATAAAAAATAAGCAGGGGGACCGGCGTGGAACGAAGATGATATTGATAGCAGGCGCAGTATGCACGCTTTCTGAAGGACAGAGGAGAAAACTTCGATATACGGTGAACCGATAGGATGCGGAGAAATAGAAAAAGGGGCTGTAAGGACATGGTATCGGCTCTTGGGAAGCCGGGCTGCGGCGGGACGGAATAGAAATGTTATTAAATTGTGAAGCTGTTCACATTTTTTTTACAGAAGCTTTAAGTCTTTATTCATTTGTCCATCAAAAAACTA
>ENA-OQAJ01000582-OQAJ01000582.1-human-gut-metagenome-genome-assembly--contig:-NODE-582-length-11317-cov-5.495085_pt1 | contig 11317 bp, 14 predicted proteins | sample MGYA00242736_ERZ504529 | MGnify/ENA primary metagenome ERZ504529 (study PRJEB26092, sample SAMD00036275) | human gut metagenome | host: Homo sapiens | study: EMG produced TPA metagenomics assembly of...
GCTGCGGCACGGCATCTGCGTTGCCAAAATGCTCGATAAGACATCCAGTATTATCTGCGCTTTTGGCTTAGCAGCTGCCGCACCTCGCTCGCCGTATCGGCACTTAGAATTATGCGGTATTGCCTTAGGAGTTGAAGAACGACTGCTGGTTTTATTGTCTTCCGCAAACGATAAAGAGTTTCGCAGGGAACGGCTTTGAATGTTCTGAGACATTTACCTTGCCCAGGTTTCAAAACTCCTAACTCCTACTTCCTAACTCCTACCTGAGTATATACGTTTAAAATGTTACACTTTCAAAAAGAACGTGTCCGGCTTGGCGGGATCAAACGGTTCGTTGGCCCACATCAGGGTCACAAGGTTTTCAGTATCGCTTAAGTTGATGATGTTGTGGGTGCAGCCGGGCAGCATCTGCACGGCGGTGGGCTTATCGCCCCACACCTCAAACTCCATCACTTCGTCACAGCCAACTTTGCGCTCCTGGATCAGCCCGTGGCCGGAAACCACAATAAAAAAATTCCCACTTGGTGTTGTGCCAGTGCTGGCCCTTGGTAATGCCGGGCTTGGAAATGTTCACGCTGAACTGGCCGCAGTTTTCGGTTTTCAGCAGCTCGGTAAAGCTGCCGCGCTCGTCTGCGTTGACTTTTAAGGGGAAGGCAATCCGCTCTTTGGGCAGGTAGGAAAGATAGGTGGAATACAGCTTTTTGGCAAAGCTGCCCGCCGGGATCTCCGGCACCACCAGCGTGGCGGGCTGGGCGTGGAACTGTTCCAACAGATCCACAATCTCCCCAAGGGTCACTTTGTGGGTGACGGGAGCAAAGCAGTAACGGCCATCCACGGCAGGCACCGGGGTAAGGCCGTCATAATTGCAGCGGTGGGGCGCAGCTTCCAGCGCATCCAGCATCTCTTCTACCAGATCGTCAATGTACAGCAGTTCCAGCTCAGTTGCGCGGTCATTGACGGTGATGGGCAGGCCGTTGGCAATGTTGTGGCAGAAAGTAGCCACGGCGCTGTTGTAGTTGGGGCGGCACCATTTGCCAAACAGGTTGGGAAAGCGGTAAACCAACACCGGGGCGCGGTGGTTTTGCTGTATTCAAAGAACAGTTCTTCTCCGGCCAGCTTGCTTTTGCCGTAATCGCTTTTGCCATAGCGGCCGATCAGCGTGGCCTGAATGGAGCTGGACAGCATCACCGGGCAGGTGTTGCCGTGGGCTTTCAGCGTATCCAGCAGGGTGGAGGCAAAGCCGAAATTGCCCGCCATGAACTCGCTTTCCACTTTGGGGCGGTTGACCCCGGCCAGGTTGAATACAAAGTCTGCCTTGGCGCAGTATTCATCCAGCAGCGCCGGAGCCGTGTCCAGGTCATACTCAAAAATATCAGTAATGTTCAGGGCCGGGCGGGTGCGGTTTTTGCCATCGCGGATATTTTTCAGGTTTTCACACAGATTGCGCCCGACAAAACCCTTTGCCCCGGTGACAAGAATGTTCATGCCTTGCCTGCCTCTTTCAGTGCTTCCTGGATGTACTCGGTGGTCATGATCTTTTTGATGGTGCCCTCCACATCCAGGCGGCGGGTGTTGTGGCTGGTATAATCTTCATCGGCCTGGGTGTGAACCTGGCCCTTGATGAAGTACTTGTCATAGTTCAAGTCGCGGTTGTCGGCGGCAACGCGGTAATAGTTGCCCATATCCTCGCTGCGCATCCGCTCTTCCTTGGTCATCAGGGTCTCGTACAGCTTTTCGCCGTGGCGGGTGCCGATCACGCGGGTGCCGGTGTCGCCAAACAGCTGCTGCACGGCTTTGGCCAGATCGCCAATGGTGGAAGCATCGGATTTCTGGATGAACAGATCGCCCGGATTGGCGTGCTCAAAGGCAAACATGACAAGGTCAACGGCCTCATCCAGGTTCATCAAAAAGCGGGTCATGTTGGGATCGGTGATGGTAATGGGGTTGCCGGCCTTGATCTGCTCCACAAACAGCGGAATCACGCTGCCGCGGCTGCACATCACGTTGCCGTAACGGGTGCAGCAGATGACCGGGCCGCCGCGCTGTGCGCTGACACGCGCGTTGGCAGTGATAACATGCTCCATCATGGCCTTGGAGATGCCCATGGCATTGATGGGGTAAGCGGCTTTATCGGTAGAAAGGCAGACCACGCGCTCCACGCCTGCTTCAATGGCGGCATGCAGCATGTTGTCGGTGCCTTCAATGTTGGTGCGCACAGCCTCCATGGGGAAAAACTCGCAGGAAGGAACCTGCTTGAGCGCAGCGGCATGGAAGATAAAGTTGACGCCGGGCATCACATCGCGCAGGCTCTGGATGTTGCGCACATCGCCGATGTAGAACTTGACTTTATTGTAATAGTCAGGATAGTTGGCCTGCAGCTCATGGCGCATGTCGTCCTGCTTTTTCTCGTCACGGCTGAAAATGCGGATCTCGCCGATATCAGTCGTCAAAAAATGCTTGAGCACGGTGTGGCCAAAGCTGCCGGTGCCGCCGGTGATCAACAAGGTTTTATCTTTGAAAATGGTGTTTGCCATGGTTTCCTCCTGTCAGGGGACGAACTTTTGGTGGTAGGCGCAGCAGCGTCGGGCATCTTCCAATGCCCATAAAGCCAACACTTCCCCTATATACAACCAATTCTAACATAAAAGTTACAGCTTGAAAAGGGCCTGACCTTGGAAAATGCTGTTTTTTGTGGTACAATACCTCCAGTGCAACCATTATACAATAAAGGAGAATCAGATTTTATGCGCGCTTATGAACGTTTGCTGAATTACGTTAAGGTGTATACCACCTCGGACCCCGTAAGCGATACCCACCCCACCACCGCCCGCCAGTTTGACCTGGCCCGCATGCTGGTCAAGGAGCTGCAGGACCTTGGCCTTGCGGATGCCCATGTGGATGAGCACTGCTATGTTTACGCCACGCTGCCCGCCACCCCCGGCCACGAAGCTGCCAAGGGCCTTGGATTTATTGCCCATATGGATACTTCCCCCGATGCACCGGGCGAGAATGTGAAGCCCCAGATCCATGAAAATTATGACGGCGGCGATGTTGTCCTGCCCGGTACCGGCGCAGTTCTCAGCACCAGGCAGTTCCCATTCCTGGCAAAGCTCAAGGGCCAAACCCTGATCACCACCGATGGCACCACCCTGCTGGGTGCGGACGACAAAGCCGGTGTGGCCGAGATTATGACCATGCTGGAGATCCTGCAGAAAGAAAACCGCCCCCACGGCAAGATCTGCGTGGGCTTTACCCCCGATGAGGAGGTTGGCCAGGGTGCTGACCTGTTTGATGTGGAGCATTTTGGCGCAGCCTATGCTTACACGGTGGACGGCGACGAAGCGGGCGAAATCAGCTATGAAAACTTTAACGCTGCCGCTGCTTTTGTCACGGTACACGGCTTCTCGGTCCATCCGGGCAGCGCAAAGAACGCCATGAAGAATGCGCAGAACATTGCCATTGAGTTCCACAACGCCCTGCCGTATTACGACCGCCCCGAATACACTGAGAACCGCGAGGGTTTCTACCACCTGTGCAGCATGGAAGGCGATGTGACCGGCGCCAAGCTGGGCTACATTGTGCGTGACCACAGTGCCGAAAGCTTTGCCGCCCGCAAGGAGACCATGCGCCACATTGCCAAGCTGCTGAACGAAAAGTATGGCGAAGGCACCGTGGAGCTGGAGCTGAAGGACAGCTATTTCAGCATGCTGGAAAAGATCAAGCCGCATTTCCATCTGGTGGAAAATGCCCGCGCCGCCATCCGCAAGGCTGGCCTGGCGCCGCTGGAAACGCCCATTCGCGGCGGCACGGACGGCGCGACCCTGTCTTACATGGGCCTGCCCTGCCCGAACCTTGGCACCGGCGGCTTTAACTACCATGGCCCGTGCGAAGGCATCACGGTAGAGGCTATGGATAAGGCAACCGAGATTCTGCTGAACCTGGCCGATATTTATAAGGATGTCCAGTAACCAGCGCGGCCTTTTTGAAAAAAGGCTGGCGAAAAACTTTAGGCAATACCGCACAATTCCCGCCTAACGGCTCAAGCACCGCTCCGGCGGCTGCGGCACGGCATCTGCGTTGCCAAAATGCTCGATAAGACATCCAGTATTATCTGCGCTTTTGGCTTAGCAGCTGCCGCACCTCGCTCGCCGTATCGGCACTTAGAATTATGCGGTATTGCCTTTAATTGGCTTCGCATAAAAAAGAGTAATAGTCGTGTGGTGCCCACGCGGTGCATTTTAACTAGGTCAGCTGCTCCGGCAAGAAGTATTCTGGCCAGAGCTGCCAACCTGTTTTATTCGCACCGCCGCGGGCGTGCACCGACATTATTCTTTATTCATTATTATTTATTATTTCATTCCTGATAGAAAAATAGCGCCCGACGGTTTAAGCGTACCTGTCGGGCGCTGTTTGTTTATTTGCTTATTTATCCGGTTCACAGTCCAGAATGGAGGGAATATTGGCCCATTTATCCGGTTCGGCTTCGTACCGTTCGTGCAGCCAGGCAACGGCGGCATCGAGCCCCTCCTGATTGCCGGGGAACTCTGCCATCTCCTGCTTTTCATCGGCGGTGTGTTCCAAGCTCCATGGGCCGGGCCAGATGGTGGCGGTCAGATATTCGATCTTCCGCTTGCCGCTTTCATCGGCGGGGTCAGCTTTTTTGGCGGGGGCTACCAGATAGCGCATGCCGCCCTGTGCGCCGGAGTACGGGTTGCCGCAGTGGAACCAATGGTAGATGGGCAGGCAGTCCAGCATAAAATCTCCTCACTTTCAGGTTTTGCTGCGGTTCAGTTCCGCGCGTAGTTGGATCAGGCGGGCAATATCTTCCTTATCGGCCTGGGTCAGTTGGTCTTTCAGGTTCTGGTAGGCGGCAATGGGTTCGTCCTGAATCAAAGCGTCCAGTTCCGCCCCGGCAGGGGAGCCCTGCCACCCGGCCAGGTAGCCGGGCGCACGCCAAGGCAGGCGGCAATGCTTTCCAGCTTATCCAGCGGAATATTGGTTACAATGCCGGTTTCGTATTTATAAACCGCTTGTTTGGTCACATGCACCTGTTCGGCCAGCTGCTCCTGTGTCAGCCCTTTGGCGGTGCGTGCTTCGCGGATGCGTTCCCCAATGGTCATGCGGATCACCTCCCAAAAAGTATAGCAAAAAACCTGCGGGTTTACAAGATGATAAAAATAACTTGACAAGTTACAGCAAGGATGCTATCCTGTGAGTAACCTGATAAGTTTCAAGAAGGAATGTTTTCTTTCGGCTGCAAAGACAGAGAAAACAACAGCAAAGCGGCGGCAGCAGGGCCGCTTTCATTTGAAACACAAGTAACTTATCAGGTTTCAAATGGGATCATAAGGAGGAATGGAATGACCCACGAAATTGAACTGGAAGGATATTACCCTAAAATTCTTGGCAGCCCCATGCGTATGCTGTGCCTTGGCACCAAAGCCAGCTATGGCATGGAGGTTCTGCATTTCCAGCGCGGCACCGGGTGGGATGGCCTTGCGCTGGATGTCACGTTTACCCCGGACCCCCAGGCGGAGGGGACAACGGTGCTGGCGGATGCAGGGGACACCGTAGCGGTGCCGCCCGCCGCCACAGCGCAGGCAACCAACAGCGGCAGCGTTACGGTGCGCGGCGTGCGGGATGGCGTGCAGTGCATCAGCTGCAACATCCCATACCTGGTGCTGAACCACGCCCCGGTGCCCGGCCAGCAGACCGACCCGGCGGAAAGTGTGTGGAAACAGTATGCCGATAAGCTGATCCCCGCGGGCGGCAGTACCGGGCAGGTGCTGGCCAAGGCGTCCGCGCAGGATATGGACCTGTACTGGGCCGACGGCACCACCACCCAAACCGAAACCACACCCCACATGCTGACCAACGCGGGCCGCAGCAAAAAGAAAGCCATTGTATCGTTTGTGGATGACGACTGCCGCAGCGAAGCGTACACCGTGCTGTTCCCGCTGGTGCAGGAGCTTGGTATGCCTTATACCGTGGCTTGCGGCGGGGCTTATGGGCAAAACCGGCCGCATGACGGTGGAACAGCTGCAGGAAATGGCGCGCAGCGGCGTGACGGTGGCATGCCATACGATGACCGAAACCGATATGGAGCAGGATACCCCCGAAACGCTGGAAGCCACCCTGCAGCAGTTTGAAGCAGAGATGCGCCGCTGGGGCATCCGCGGGGTGCGCAGCTATGCCTATGTGAACGGGCGCTATAAGGCGGACTGTCTGAACACCGTAAAAAAGCATTTTGACCTGGGCCTTACGGTGGAAAAAGGCATCAACCAGATCCCGTATGAAAGCTGCCGCATGAAGCGCGTGGAAGTGTTCCCAAAGAACAAAAGCTACACGCTGGAGGATGTAAAAGCGTGGGTAGACAAAGCCGTGCAGGATGGCGGCTGGCTGATTTTGATGACCCACGCATGGTACACGACCTTTGATGCAGCACAGCTCAAAGAGCTGGTGGGTTATATCCGGGCCAGCGGTGCGGAGCTGATGGACCTGTACGATGCACTGGATGCCACCGGCAACGTGGTGGAAGCGGGCGACTACCAAAAGCCGGGCGCGGATGCAGCGGAACCGTTTTTTGTGGTGGATGCGGATGGCCGCGCCTGGACCAACGCGCTGGAGAACTTGCGCCCGGCAGATGGCATCACCAATGTGGGGGCAGCCCTGCAAAGTGGATATGTGATCTCCACCGCCACCGGCAAGGCAATCAAAACATCAGATACCGGGTTCCGGGTCACCCAGCCGGTGGATGTGACAAGCGCGGCCCAGGTGTTGGTAACGGCCTGGGCGTATACGGGTTTTGCGCTCTATTCTTTCTTTGATGCGGCGGGTACCTGCCTTGCCGTAAAAGCGGCCGATGCCGATTATGCTGCGGGCGGCAATACCCTGACCCGGCAGGCAGTGGCCGTGCCGCAGGGGGCAGCCACTTTGATCGTGGCGGGCAATTTGTACCAGCGCTGCCCGCCGTCAGGCTGGTCAGCGCGGCAAACCTGGTGCAGCAGGTAAAAAGCATGACGGTTGCCTGGCACGCCAACTATGTGCTCAAAATTTCCGGCTCGACCGTCGACTATGCAAGCGAGAATCGGCGCATCAGCGAAAAAGTTGCCGCTGCGGCAGGGGATACCTACCGCCTGAGCTGCTCGGCCAACTGGAACAACGCGCTGTATGTGATCTATGCGGCAGACAACAGCGTGCTGGCCTGCCGCCAGGCCCCCAACAATGCCGCCGGTGAGGTACTGACTGACTTTGCGGTGACAATGCCGGAAAACACTGCCTATTTCCGCGTGGCAGCAAACCTGGAAATCCAGCCGGAATCCTACGCGGTGGCCCAATACACCGCCCGCATTGCGGCCAAAGCCCCGGTGCTTACGGTTGCAGCGGTGCGCACCCTGCTGGATATTTTGCGGGCGGGGACCTATACCCAAAGCCAGCAAAGCGCCATCCAGAATCTGGAAAATGCACTGCTGATCATAGACTGACAATACAGCGCGGTTTTTCAACAAAAAATCCAAAGGCTGTTGAATAAAAAGAAAAAGCGCAGAACCACTTTTGGTTCTGCGCTTTTTTGGAGCGGGATACGAGTCTCGAACTCGCCACCTACTGCTTGGGAAGCAGTCACTCTACCGGATGAGCTAATCCCGCATCGGTAGCTTTTATTATACTTCCCAAGTTCCGGTTTGTCAAGCCCCGGTCGAAGGTATCAGCCGTCAACGGATTCAATCGCGCCAACGGGGCAGGTTTGCATGGCATCGGTGGCGGCGGCTTCATCGGGGCCGGTTACATCGGCAGGGGCAGCGGCTGCGGTGCCGCCGTCCGTCATGGTAAAAACTTCGGGGCAGGTGCTCACGCACAAACCGCAGCCGATGCAGTCGGCATTTACATGGAACTTCATGGGCAGTCATCCTTTCACGATGTGTTATCAACAGTATGCCCAATCAGCGGCAATCAATCCATGCTTTTTGCGTTTTCTGCGGCGGCTTCCCCGGCGGCATAGGTTTCGTTGGTGTGGCCTGCAAAGGGGTAGGTACGGGTTTCGGTGGCGGTAATGCTGGTTACGCCGAACCAGCGGGCGCGGCCCAAAGCGAGGGAATCCTCACCGTTTTCGCGGATATCCGGCAGGCTGTATGCGCCGCACCATTTGGTGTAGGGTTCGATACCATAGCTAATAATGTTAGCCGCGGCGGGCTCATCCAGCTCGCTAATCTCCTGCCGCAGCGTCTGGGTGCGCACATGGTCCATCATCCAGTAGCTGGCAATGTCATACCCGGCTTCCAGCATGTGGATGCCGCAGACGATCCCCACGCAGGCGCTCAGGCAGGCAAGGCCCCGGCGGAACGCTTTGCTGTTCAGCTGTACCAGGCAGGCGGCGCAGGCGGCAGCCAGCAGAGCAAACACACCGTGGGTGGAGCGGGGATAGTAGTCATGGCTGCCGATCATGGCAAAGTTTGCCCCCAGCGCCCCGGCCAGCAGAATCAGCGGCCACAGCAGGTCAGCTTTTACAGCATCCTGCCGGGCAAAGCAGAGCAGCAAAAACAAAATCGCAAAGGAAAACAGCAGGGGCAGGGCATAGTATTTGAGCATATTCAGGCAGGCAAAAAAGCGCATGGCGTACCGGGTCAGCAGACTGTCGTAATCGCTGAAGCCGCTGGCACGGTTAAAGTTGCCGCGCGCGGTGATGAGCAAAGCAAACCCAACCAGCGCCCCCGCCAGGCCGGTCGCCATCCAGGCGGGCAGCCTGCGCTCCCGCTTGAACACAACAGCGCCGGCCAGCACCAAACAAACCAGCATTCCGGCGCTGGTATTCTCGCTTAACCAACCAGCCAGCAGCCCGGCTAACGCCATGCCGGCCGCCATGCGCGCCGTACTGGCAAACGGCTGCTGCAAATAATACCGCCAGGGCAGCAAAAAGGCGCAGCATCCCACCGTGGCCCACAGGTAGTTGCAGGCGCCGCACATCCACAAATTGGTCTGGCCAAATACAGGGCTGATCTCCCACAGCGCGGCATAAATCAGGGCCAAAGCCAGCCAGTCCGCTTTTTGGCTGCGCCGCCCAACGGCCAGCTTGTACAAAACCAGACCCAGCGCCATAAACATCCCAGCATTGCACACATTAAACAGAAGCTTGGGAAACATGGTGAACCCCTGGGCAAAAATTTGACGATGACCCGGCCGCTCCATTCGTGATAGTGGAACACCAGGCTGGAAATCAACTGCGGCAGGCTGTGCAGCCGTTCGCCGGTATCAAAGGCATAAGCGAAAGTGTAATCATCGGCCAGGTAGGGCGTTAAGCAGTTCAGCAGCAGCATCCAGCAGAACACCAGCCCGGCCACAAGCCGGAACATGCGGCTGCTGAGGGGCTTTTTTGTTTGTGCCATGGGCAACCTCCAAAACAAAAACGGGCCCCCTGCCGAACAGGGGAGCCCGTAAGATCAACATTATCTTTATTATATCGGTTGTGCTGCCAAAGTGCAAGGTCAGTCCTTTTTGTTGCGGGCGATGCCTGCAACAACGCCGGAAAGCGCCAGCAGCGCCAGCAGGTTGGGAACCGCCATCAGACCGTTAAAGAAGTCCGCCAGCGCCCAAACCAGATCCACTTTCAGGGAAGAACCGATCAGGATGAACAGAACAACAATCAGGCTGTACACCTTGGTGTACTTGGAGCCGAACAGAGCGTTGAAGTTGACCTGGCCGAAGAAGTACCAGCCCAAAATGGTGGAAAACGCAAAGAACAGCATGCAGATGGCAATGAACACCTTGCCGAAGGAACCAAACGTCAGGCTGAATGCGGCCTGGGTCAGGGCGGTGCCGGTCATGCCTTCCGGAATCAGGCCGGAGGTGATCAGTACCAGGGCGGTCAGAGTCAGGATGACAAAGGTATCAACGAATACGCCGATGATGGCCAGCGCACCCTGGTCCTGCGGCTGCTTGACCTTGGCCAGTGCGTGGGCGTGCGGGGTGGAGCCAAGGCCGGCTTCGTTGGAGAACAGGCCGCGGGCAACGCCGTAACGCATGGCCTGCTGCACGGTAACGCCAGCCACGCCGCCGGCAATGGCCTGTGGCTGGAAAGCCAGGGTGAAGATCTGAACAAATGCGTTGGGAATGGCGGATGCGTTCATGACCAGGATGATGACGCAGCCGATAATGTAAAACAGTGCCATGATGGGAACCAGCTTTTCGGTAACAGCGGCAATGCGCTTAACACCGCCCAGGAAGATGAAAGCTGCCAGAACAGCGATCACAACGCCAACCACCACGCGGTTAACGGCGAACGCATTGTGGAACGCATCACCAATGGAGTTGGACTGCACCATGTTGCCCATAAAGCCGAGGGCAAGGATCAAAGCAACGGAGAAGAAAGTGGCCAGGAACTTGCCAAACTTGCCCTTGAATGCCGCGCGGATGTAATACGCCGGGCCGCCGGTCACCTGGCCGTCCACCGTGGTGCGGTAGGTCTGGGCCAGAACGGCTTCGGCGTAAATGGTAGCCATGCCGAAAAAGGCAGAAACCCAGGTCCAGAACAATGCGCCGGGGCCGCCGCTGACCAGGGCGGTGGCACAGCCGGTAATGTTGCCGGTGCCAACCTGTGCGGCAATGGCGGTGGCCAATGCCTGAAAAGAGCTCATGCCGTCTTTATCAGCTGCCTTGCCGTGCAGGCTGAAACCTTTGAACAAGTGACGCACACCATCTGCAAAACTGCTCAACTGAACAAAGTGCAGCTTGATAGTAAAGAAGATGCCGGTGCCCACCAGCAGGAACAGCAACAGATAATTCCACAAAATGTCGCTGGCCTGCTCTACGATCTGCGTAAATGCTGCCATGATTAAAATTCCCCCTAATACAATATCCCATATCTTACACATCCGGCAGCGCCCGGTATGGGCAGCTGCCACGAAGCGACCTAATAACAATACCATGCCCGTTAGATAAAGTCAAGTGTATTTATACCGAAAACACTCTGGCGTGACAAAGTATGACTTTTCCTGGAACATGACGCGAAAATTGAGAAAACAAAAAATGATTCGCAAATTCGAGAAAAACGCCGGGACAGAACGCCGGGAAAATCCGTCCGCGTTGGGGGAAACACAGGAAAAGAAAAATCTTGGGCCGTATTTTGCTTTTGTAAGCACAGGAAGCAAAAAAGCCCCGGCAGGGGCGGCAGCGCCGCACCCCACCGGGGCAGAAAGCTAAGGCAATACCGCACAATTCCCGCCTAACGGCTCAAGCACCGCTCCGGCGGCTGCGGCACGGCATCTGCGTTGCCAAAATGCTCGATAAGACATCCAGTATTATCTGCGCTTTTGGCTTAGCAGCT
>ENA-OQAJ01000583-OQAJ01000583.1-human-gut-metagenome-genome-assembly--contig:-NODE-583-length-11316-cov-1.708553_pt1 | contig 11316 bp, 14 predicted proteins | sample MGYA00242736_ERZ504529 | MGnify/ENA primary metagenome ERZ504529 (study PRJEB26092, sample SAMD00036275) | human gut metagenome | host: Homo sapiens | study: EMG produced TPA metagenomics assembly of...
TGGGATCTCCCATACAAGTTTCCCGCTTACTGTTCGACAAAATGTGACCGTCACGGATACCGTCCTTCTTATCTCGGATAATAATGTGCACTTTTGCCCCCCGTGTCAGCAGTTCACGTGCCAAACGAAGAATGATATCATACGCATATTCATCCTCATGCAACTGACGTCCCTGATAAATACCTATTGCTCCCGGGTCGGGACCTCCATGCCCACTCACCAAATAAAAACAAGCCCCGCTAAGTTCGTTAGAAGTAATTTGATAAGTGGCCAGTTTCTTGCCAAAAAGAGATTCCTTACCGGTACGGGGCTTTTTATTCTGTGCAAAGCGATGAAAGGGATAAAACAAAATATGAAGTAAATCAAGTACTATTATAAATCTCATTCTTTATTACTTTCAGCCAACATTCATCTATCTTTTACATAGCGAAGCAAACTCTTCTGTATTATAAAGACGAGTCAACATCACAATCTTCCCGGCCTTATCAATCAACACATTACGAGTAATACCGGCTTTACGGTCTGCATATTTTGCAAAAATATCCGCTCCCGGATCAAGCCCCAAAGGATAGGTCACGCCCGTCTGCTTGGCAAAAGCCACTACTTTATCAAGCGGCTCATCGCGATCTACCCCATAAAGAGCAAACGCTTCATTATCTTTGTGCTTTTGCCAAATATCCTTTTCGATAAAAGGCATTTCCTTACGACAAACACCACACCAACTTGCCGTAAACTGAAGCATAACCACTTTACCCCGTAAATCGGATAATTTCACCTTTTGCCCGTTTGTCAGCTCCATTTCGAAATCAGGGGCCATATCACCTACTTTTACTATATAACCGGCATCATCAGGAGTTACCTCCTTCTTCTGTGCCTGCATCGGTTGGCTGAGCAGACATGCGCAAACCAACATCATTAAACTCATCAGCTTTTCATTGTATTCTCCATTTATAATTTGCCACAAAGATAGACTATTCAATCGTTTTTTTGTAATTTTGCCGCCCGAATTTAACCAATAACCACATACGAGATGAATATTTTTTGGGAAACAATCGCTCAATACAATGCCGGAACATGGATTTACCAACTAATTATCACCCTTGTCGGCTTATGGCTTACCTATTCATTATTCCACCATCCCACCCCTGCAAAGAAAAAGGGGATGAAACTCTATCTTATTTTTTATCAATGCATGGGTAGCCGTAGTTTATTATCATATTTATTGCGATCCGCGCAGCTACAGCAATGCATTAGCTCTTTTTGGGGAATAATGTGCGTCTTCTGGATTTACGATTAATAGTAGATTACACTCCCTTCGAGTTGAATCACAAACATAAGAAACTAGCTGTTCTATTATGTTTCCTCCCTTTAGCTTACCCCTTGTTTTCTGTAGCCCGCGGCATGGATTTCCCCATGATGACTTCTCCTGTCATGCCATGTTCGGTAGCAGTATTCACCATCGGACTGTTATTGGCTTTTTCACAACGAGTCAATCTTTTCCTCATCTTATTCTTGTGCCATTGGGCGCTTATCGGTTTTACCAAAACTTATTTCTTCCAGATTCCCGAAGATTTCTTGCTGGCAAGTTCAGCCGTACCGATTATTACCTTTTCTTTAAAGATACATAGCAGCCAATCTGCACACTGCAACCCATTTAAAAGCACGCCTAGTCAACATTACTCTCCTTGTTGTTTGTGGAGCCATCAGTCTGTTATTTATGATTTCCATGGTATGCGAGCTGGCACAAGATGGAAGCTTATCGAAATAAAAATAAGTCTAAATGAGGTACTTTGCAAAATCTTTCGTATTTTTGCCTCCAAATTGAGTTAATGTTTTAACAGGATGAACGTATTAGAACTAAGTGAACAGGAGATTATCAGACGGAACAGTCTGAATGAAATGCGCGCTATGGGCATTGATCCATATCCCGCAGCTGAGTATGTAACCAACGCATTTTTCTACAGATATAAAAAGCCGAGTTCAAAGAAGATGAAACAGAGCCCCGCAAAGTATCGGTAGCCGGACGTATGATGAGCCGCCGTGTGATGGGTAAAGCTTCATTTATCGAATTACAAGACTCAAAAGGCCGTATTCAGATATATATCACCCGCGATGATATCTGCCCGGATGAAATAAGGATTTATACAATATAGTATTCAACGTCTGCTGGACCTTGGTGACTTCATAGGTATCGAAGGATATGTCTTCAAAACACAAATGGGTGAAATCAGTATCCATGCCAAAAAGCTGACCGTACTATCTAAGTCCCTGAAACCGTTGCCTATCGTAAAATATAAGGATGGTGTAGCATACGACAAGTTCGAGACCCGGAATTGCGTTATCGTCAACGTTATGTTGACCTGATTGTCAACGAAGGTGTAAAAGAAACCTTTAAAAAACGTGCCATTGTGGTTAAAACACTGCGTGCAGCTTTAGACGAAGCCGGCTACACAGAAGTGGAAACTCCTATCCTCCAATCCATTCCCGGTGGAGCAAGTGCACGTCCGTTTACTACGCACCATAATTCATTGGATATGGATCTCTATCTGCGTATTGCAACAGAGCTTTATCTGAAACGACTCATCGTAGGTGGTTTTGAAGGTGTATACGAAATCGGTAAGAACTTCCGTAATGAAGGTATGGACAAGAACCATAATCCTGAGTTTACCTGCATGGAACTTTATGTTCAGTACAAGGATTACAATTGGATGATGAGTTTCACAGAAAAATTATTGGAACGCATCTGTATTGCTGTAAACGGAAGCACAGATAGTATTATTGACGGAAAAACAATCAGTTTTAAAGCTCCTTACCGCCGCTTGCCTATCTTGGAGGCTATTAAGGAAAAGACCGGCTATGACCTCAATGATAAGACCGAAGAGGAAATACGTCAGGTTTGTAAAGAGCTGAAAATGGAAGAGATAGATGAAACAATGGGTAAAGGAAAACTGATAGATGAGATCTTCGGAGAGTTTTGCGAAGGTACCTATATCCAACCCACTTTCATCACTGACTATCCGGTGGAAATGTCACCGCTGACTAAAATGCATCGTTCTAAACCGGGACTGACAGAACGTTTCGAATTGATGGTAAACGGTAAAGAATTGGCGAATGCCTATTCTGAGCTGAACGACCCGATTGACCAGGAAGAACGTTTCAAAGAACAAATGAAGCTGGCCGACAAGGGTGATGACGAAGCAATGATTATTGATCAGGATTTCTTGCGTGCATTACAATATGGTATGCCCCCCACTTCAGGTATCGGTATCGGTATCGACCGATTGGTGATGCTGATGACAGGTAAGCCTTATATTCAGGAAGTATTATTCTTCCCGCAAATGCGTCCTGAAAAGATTACTCCAAAAGACTCGGCAGCCAAGTTCATGGAACTGGGTATTGCAGAAGAGTGGGTTCCCGCTATTCAAAAAGCCGGTTACAATTTAGTGAGTGATATGAAAGATGTAAACCCACAGAAGTTACACCAAGACATTTGTGGCATAAATAAAAAAATATAAATTGGAATTGACCAATCCTACGGTAGATGAAGTAGCCGGATGGATTAGCAAAATCTAATTGACAAAACATGAAATTGCCCGGTAAAATAGCAATAATGGGTGGTGGCAGCTGGGCCACGGCTATTGCAAAGATAGTCTTGGCTCAGTCTGAATCAATCAACTGGTATATGCGCCGCGACGACCGAATTGAAGAATTCAAACGTTTGGGACATAATCCGGCTTATCTGACAAGTGTGCGCTTTGAAATAAAGAACATCAACTTCTCTTCAGATATCAACAAGATAGTAAAGGAATCGGATACCCTAATATTCGTTACCCCCTCTCCCTATCTGAAAAGCCACCTGAAAAAGCTGAAAACCAAAATAAAGGACAAGTTCATTGTCACTGCTATCAAAGGTATTGTCCCTGACGAGAACCTGATTGTTTCCGATTATTTTCACCAGGTATACGGTGTTCCCGAAGAGAATATAGCCGTCATCGCCGGTCCGTGCCATGCAGAGGAAGTAGCCTTGGAGCGTCTTTCTTACCTTACTATCGGATGTAAAGACATTGACAAGGCGAAAATATTTGCCCGCCAACTGGCCGGACATTATATAAAAACTTCTGTAAGCCCGGATGTGGCAGGTATAGAATATGCTTCTGTGTTGAAGAATATTTATGCCATCGCCGCCGGAATTTGCAGCGGTCTGAAATATGGAGACAACTTCCAGGCCGTATTAATATCGAATGCCATTCAGGAAATGAACCGCTTCCTGAATACCGTACATCCCGTAGAACGTTCTATTGACGATTCCGCCTATCTGGGTGACCTGTTGGTAACGTCTTATTCCAATTTCAGCCGGAACCGCGTATTCGGAACCATGATTGGTAAAGGTTATTCCGTAAAAAGCGCACAGATAGAAATGGAAATGATTGCCGAAGGATACTACGGAACGAAAATGTATCAAGGAGCTAAACAAGCACTTGCACGTGAACATGCCTATCGTAGATGCCGTTTTATAATATTTTATATGAGCGCATCTCGCCCATGATTGAGATTAAATTATTAACTGATTCATTCAGATAAAATATCAGATACAATGAAGAATATTAGTTTAAACATCGACAAAGTAGCCGGTTTTGTTTCTAAGGAAACAATCGCTGCTTACGAACCTCAGGTGAAAGCCTGCATGGAAACATTGGAAAACGGTACAGGTAAAGGTAATGACTTCTTGGGTTGGTTGCATTTGCCATCGTCTATAACAGCCGAACATTTGGCTGACTTGAAAGCTACTGCCCAGGTTCTGCGCGACAACTGCGAAGTAGTAGTCGTAGCAGGTATCGGTGGAAGCTATCTGGGAGCACGTGCCGTAATAGAAGCTTTATCCAATAGTTTCCAATGGTTGAAAGCAAAACAAGACGGACCCGTCATCGTTTTTGCAGGCCACAATATCGGCGAAGATTACTTGTTCGAGTTGACTGAATACTTGAAGGACAAAAAGTTCGGTGTAATTAATATTTCCAAGTCTGGTACTACTACAGAAACCGCCTTAGCTTTCCGTTTACTGAAAAAACAGTGTGAAGACCAGCTTGGCAAGGAAATGGCGAAGAAAGTGATTGTTGCCGTTACAGATGCCAAAAAGGGTGCCGCACGTGTTACAGCCGACAAGGAGGATATCAGACTTTCATTATCCCCGATAATGTAGGCGGTCGTTTCTCTGTCCTTACTCCAGTAGGTTTGCTGCCTATCGCAGTGGCAGGATTTGACATTGAGAAACTAGTGGAAGGCGCACGCACGATGGAAACAATATGTGGTCCGGCTACTCCGTTTGCCGAAAATCCTGCCGCTGTTTATGCTGCCACCCGCAATGAATTGTATAAAAGACGGAAAGAAGATTGAGATTTTGGTAAACTTCAATCCCAAACTGCACTATATGAACGAATGGTGGAAACAATTGTACGGTGAATCCGAAGGCAAGGACGGTAAAGGTATTTATCCGTCTGCCGTCGACTTCTCTACCGATCTCCATTCTATGGGACAGTGGATTCAGGAAGGTGAACGTACTATCTTCGAAACAGTTATCTCTATCGAAAACCCGGAACATACGCTTCAAGTTCCTTCGGACAGCGAAAATTTGGATGGCTTGAATTTCTTGGCAGGAAAGCGTGTAGACGAAGTGAACAAGATGGCAGAACTAGGTACTCAGCTGGCACACGTTGACGGTGGTGTACCCAATATGCGACTGATTGTACCCGAACTGAATGAATACTACCTGGGAGAAATCATCTATTTCTTTGAAAAAGCTTGTGGTATCAGCGGTTATTTGCTGGGAGTAAATCCGTTCAACCAACCGGGCGTGGAAGCATACAAGAAAAATATGTTTGCTTTGTTGAATAAACCGGGATACGAAGAAGAGTCTAAAGCTATCCAAGCTAGATTATAATATCAAGAACCTATTCAGAATGCCATTTATCAATGTCATTCCGAATAACAGTGAAGAATCTGAAAGCATCCACCAAATGCTTGCAGATTCTTCACTTTATTCCAATCCAACGGTCACACCTTTGGAAGTAATAACTATACATTTATTCTATGTTTAAAGAAGCGATAAATAACTATCTTCATACTCATGGATACGAATCCATCGACTTGAAAGCCGTATTATTCGATATGGACGGCGTGCTGTTCGACTCCATGCCCAACCATGCTGAGTCATGGCATAAAATAATGAAAACGCTTCGGTTTCGGCCTCAGCGAGAAGAAGCTTATATGCACGAAGGGCGTACCGGTGCATCTACGATCAATATAGTAAGCGTCGGGAACGTGGGCATGATGCTACTGAAGAAGAAATAAAAGCTATCTACCAAGCCAAAACTGAAGAATTCAACAAATGCCCCAAAGCAGAACGGATGCCCGGCGCACTGGAAGTATTGACTAAAATAAAGAGTGAAGGACTGACTCCGATGGTAGTAACCGGTTCGGGACAAACTTCGTTATTGGACCGATTGAATCATAATTTTCCGGGCATATTCCAAGCCAACTTAATGGTTACCGCCTTTGATGTGAAATATGGGAAACCAAATCCGGAACCATATCTGATGGCCCTAAAGAAAGGCGGCTTTAAACCCAATGAAGCGTTAGTAATAGAAAATGCACCACTAGGTGTACAGGCGGGAGTTGCAGCCGGTATTTTTACCATCGCCGTGAATACAGGACCATTGCACGACAATGTGTTACTGAATGAAGGAGCGAATTTACTTTTTCATTCCATGCCCGATTTCAATAAAAATTGGGAAACACTACAATCTGCATTAAAACAAGATTAAATTTTGCAAGAATTCTTCACAATCAATAAAAAAGAGCTCCTTGCTTTCACCTAGATGAAAAACAAGGAGCTCATATTATATAAAAAATCACAGCCTATCAAAATACCTGAACCTACTTTAAAACTTTGCGTAACCAAGGAATAACCAGTTCGTTTTTAAAATAATGAGAAGGGGGATCTACATTGACCGCTTCGAAATAGGTCTTTGAATCCAGTCCTTCATCAAGGTGCTCCACATCTTTTCTAACTGCCTTATCAGCAAACTTCGGATAATGATGAAACTCCGCATTTTCCGGTTTTCCACTAGCAGCATAAGCAGATTGTACCAAACGGAAATCACGGTCCAACCCTCCCTCTGTAAAAATGATAGGACGAGGAGCTAATGACGCAACAACATCTGGAAAATTAAAATACCTCCAATAACCAGGTATCAGATGACGGATAGAATTTGGAAAAGGACGTCTGTTTTCCTTGTCAGGTTTAGTCATTACAACGGCACGTTCCTGAGTCTGGCATAGAAAATCATTGTACACAAAAGCATAAATATCCTTATCCAACACCCCCAAGACCATCATCGGTTCTGTACCTAATGAGAATCCGCTAATCACAATCCTGTCCTTTCGGATATAAGACTGGGCTTTCATCCAATTCAGCACCTGCATATCCAGATAAGAAGTATACCCTAGCCAACTCCATCCCAGTTCAAGCAAAAACGGGAAACAACATCATAGTCATAATTCCATCCTTTATCATAACATTCCAAATCGGAGGCTTCTCCGGCAGCGGCATTATCCACCGCTACCGCCACATAACCTTCTTTAACCATATTCAAAGCCATACTTACTTTGGGATTATTATAATCCTCAGTTAACTTATCACAGATGCCGGGCTCACCGGCCAATCCTTCTTTAGTCCTTCCGGAACCCGGAATGCACAAGACTCCGGGTACTGCACCCCTTCAAATGTTCCGGTTTCAAAACCAGAAAAGTGGAAACTGACTTTGGAAAAGGATAGAACTCCCATTTCTCTAAAATATATCCCTCTTTTTTTCCGTTTTCACACAGACAGGAGACGGTTGTCCCTTTATCTCGGGAAACTTCATGATCTCCACCATTGCAGCACGCACTCCATCCTGCCATTGCGTAAAATCCTGTGCGGACATACCGGAACGGTAAGCATATTGGGGATGTGTATCTTTCAACATCTCATGCACAATGGCATAAGTACTTAGTAACCGTCCATCCCCACGATCTGATTTCACAACTGCATGCTTCTCAGGTTGGTAATTCTGAGAATTACCAACCATACATAAGCTGCATACAGATACTAAAAAGAGCAATCTTTTCATTATCATCATATTATCTCACTATTATTCATACCCCGGAGTCTGCTTGATTTCCGGATCTCCATTCAAAACTTCCACATTAACAGGCCACAACATCATATACGCCTTATCCTCTGTTAATATAGGCAATGAACTTCCATAATGCGCTTTAACAGAAAAGACAAAAGGTTTTCCGTTGGAATCACGTAAACGCAATAAATCAAACCAGCGGCTTCCCTCACCTACAAACTCTTTATCACGTTCCTGCAAAATAGCCCACTCATTATCCGCATAATCTCCTGCAATATATTTATGTTGTTCAAATTTATCACCATAAGCACGCTTACGTACCTCATTTATATATGCAGCACATTTATCCGGAGCTCCCAACCCGTTTTCACACTCGGCCAGCATCAACAAAACATCAGCATATCTATATACCGGTACATCTGAATCATAATAATGAGTTCCTCCATCCGTATGTCCCATCAGTTTTTTTTCCAACAAGCGCCACGAGTCTTTCCTTCGAACATATATTGAAAAGAAAAGTAGCATCCAAACGAGTATCTTCCTTATCATAAATCTCAATAAAACGGCACTTTTATACTCATAACGTAATGGTCCGGCTGTCAATAGCTTCAACGGATCCGGACCATATTTATTTCCATCCAAGTCCGTAGCATTGGTAAACAAGGCTACATTATAGAACCAGTTCGCCCCCCCAATTGGTCAATTCATTCTTATTAAAACACAGAGCGAAAATGATCTCTTTATTCTTCTTCCCTTCCGGAGTCCATAAATCCGCAAGTTTGGAAGCAGTTCGAATTGTTGGTTCACCAAATTCAATAAAGCCTTCTTTGCTGTCAACAAGTCACTGTTATTAGGATCTACGGCAGTCAGAGTAGCTATATGATCCCCTGCAATATCATCATCGGGTAATCCTGTAGTGACTTTGGCAGACCACATATATATCTTGGCCTTCAAAAGTTCCGTTGCATGATAAGACCATTCATATTGGTTGGACATCTTCTTATCCGACTCATTGAAGAAAGCTTCGGATTTATTAATATCTTCTTTGATAAACTCCAACGTTCTCCGGAGTAGAACGAGCCTTATATAATTGCGTAATATCAATGCTACCCTCGGTAACTTTCGGTTCCGTCTCTAACGGCACACCACCAAATGTTCGATAAAGATAGAAATAGTAATATGCACGCAAGCCATAAGCCTGTCCCAAATAAAATGATTTCTCCGTTCCAGTCAGATAATCAATTTCTTTATCTACATTTCTGATAAACAAATTTATATGCATGATATTTGGGTACACCTCATACCAATCATCGATACCGGTATTATCTTTCGTAAGCAGATTATTAGTCATAGGCGGACCATATACCCCCTCACCCATAGAAGTAACATCACTTATCAGAATCTCACTTCTGAACTCTCCCAATGTGACAGGCATCTGATATTTATCTCTTAAATCGGCATGAATACCAGTCATAAACATTTCTACCTGAGACTTCTGATTCCAAAAATCATTAGAGCCATAATAATCTTCAGGAGACAGGTCCAACGCATCACAAGCAGACAATACCATCATCCCACTCAACAATATGCTATAAAATATTTTCTTCATAATCCTTCCTATTTATTAGAATGTAACATTTAAACCCAAAACAACTGTTCTAGGGAGGGATATCCTCCATTCTGACTGACACCATATTCGGGGGTCGCCATATTTTTGGCTGCTGTAATATATCCCAAATTCTGTGCTGTTTACAGAAACATCCACCTTGCTCAAACCGGATTTATGAATCCAACTCTGAGGCAAGGAATACGACAGGCTTATTTCACGAAAAGCCAAATAATCGCCACGATAACAATTAATGTCCGATATTCTGTCATAATTACGTTTGCCCAAAAAGTCAGCCCATCCATACACCGGATATTTTCCATTCGGATTACTTTCCGACCAGGAATCTTTAACTAAAGAAATGGTATTAAATGTTCCCTGCATATTACCCATAATCCAAGGAGTTTTCCAATCATGTACCCAATAGCCTAAAGCATAATCCAAACGGCAGTTCAAAGTTAACCCTTTCCATGAAGTATTAATGTTAAAGCCTCCGGTCCAATGAGGTATCGTATTACCCAATTTCACCCGGTCATAATCATCAATCACACCATCCCCATTCACATCCTGCCATTTCACATCACCAGCTGTATAGGCAGTCCTTTCTCCTTTTCGGCATCCGACAATTTAGCCCAAGCTTCAGGGCCATAAAGCACTTTGCATCTGCTCCATTTTCCGTATAAGTGGATCTGTCTATCAGATTGCCTGGAATCTCACTCTCACTCTTATAAATACCAAGAGATTTAAAGGCGTAAATCACACCATATTCCTGTCCTTCCTGATAACCACCTACCCATTGTCTTTCATAGGTACCATCTGCCAGCTTGCGTCCCGTATAAACCTGATAGGCATCCTGCATATTATTCGGCAATCCATTGTACGGTAATGAGATAATCTTATTCTTATTATAAGCGGTATTCATACTAACTGTAAATTTCCAATCTTTGGTACGCAAAACATTGGCAGTCAATTCCAACTCCATACCTTGGTTTTGTACTTCTCCATTGTTAGAAAGGAAAGAAGAAACTCCGCTATGAGAAGGCAGGGTGATTTCTGCAAATTTATCCTGTGTATGTCTATTATAATAGGTGAAGTTCAAGATATATTTGTTATTCAGAAAACCAATATCGAAACCTGTCTCGAATGTGTACGATTTTTCCCATCTCATGGTGGGATTAGGCAAATCGTTTATCATCAAAGGAACTTTGCCATTATAGTTGGGTACTATTTTACCATCTTTATCTTTCATAATACCATAAGAACCTTGAACCGTATAATAATCAAGTCCTGTCACTACATTACCATTAGCATCCAGTACACCAGACACATTTCCATTGGCTCCGTAACTAGCACGAATTTTAGCATAAGAAAAGTACATTGCTACAAGACTCCATAAAAATTCTCTCTACTCAATACCCAACCGGCTGATATACCGGGAAAGGTTCCCCAACGGTTATCTTTGGCAGTTTGGAGTATCCGTCGCGACGTAAACAAGGCTCAGCAAATATTTGGAACTTATAATCATAATTTCACTCT